>JAAUYM010014049.1_pt1 | contig 14242 bp, 10 predicted proteins | sample 7278001 | NCBI WGS metagenome assembly JAAUYM01 (sample SAMN14350224, study PRJNA611818) | marine sediment metagenome | isolation source: surface marine sediment (1.8m) | place: French Polynesia: Moorea | collected 2018-08
GGTGATGCCTCTTCTCGTCGACTCCCTTTCTCCTCCTCCTCCTCCTCTTCCTCCTCCTCCTATCATCATCACCATCACGCAAACTTGCGGTGGAGGATGATAATAAGAGGAGATCGCGCACTCACACACAAAATATCTTCACACACAGCGATTTCCCAAACAAACTTTTCTTTTTCTGCCTCTCTCTCTCTTTTTCACAAGAAAGTCCACAGGAGCAGGAGACCCAAGTAGGTCAGTTTTGGCCTCTGTTACTTTTCTTCTTCTTCTTCTCTCCCCCCCTTCTTTCTTGATGTTCCTCCTCCTCTCGTATCAGCGTTGGGACTGCAGCAGGCAGCAGCTCAGCTCAGCTCAGTCCTGGTGGTGGACGGTCGGTGCTGTTCAGCTCAGTCCTCCTCCTCTTTTGGCTGCAGCACAGGCAGCACAACACCACTACTCCTCCACCTACCTTGAAATCTGCTGCTGGGAGGGGGAAAAAAAGAGAGAGTGTGTGAGTCTGTGAGTCAGTCAGTCAGTCCCACCGCCTCCCCCTCTTCCTTCACCCAGGTGGATTCTAGCAGCAGCAGCAGCAGCTCCACTCACTCCTACTACTAAGGCAACATCACCCAGAGCTGCTACATGTGTGTAGTATACACTATTGTGGAGGAGGAGGAGGAGGAGGAGGAGGGACAGAGAGAAGGGAAGGAGTACAGGGTGACGTACAAAGAAGAATGCTTCAGCAAAGAATCTTTAATAAGATTAAGAAAAAAAGTTGGGAAAAACATTTTGGGCTCGCAATTTTTTCTGTGTGGTATAAAAAGTGGGGGCGTTTGTGGAAGAGGGAGGAGGTGGAAGCAACAGGTCGATGCAAAAAAAAAGGTCATCAGAAGAAGCCAGAGAAAGAGAGGCCTTGAGAATTGCTGGAGGAAAAAATACTAAGCGCCATTTCCAGAGGCAGAGAGAGAAAAAAACAATGTTATGTAACATCTTTTTCCATATCTCAGATAATTGGTTTCGTTGGTTGTGTAAAATGCAGCATGATTTTTCTCGTGTTTAAAAAATATATTTCCACCAGAACCAACATAAAAAAATCACTTTCACTGTCTTCTCAATCATCTTTCACAAAGAGTCCTCTGTAGCAATTCTTGTGCACATAGTAAATGTTTTTTTTTTTGGAGCATTGGTCTATCTTTACCTGCGGCGAGGCCGACAGCTCATGGAATGGTCCGAGTTCTTCTTCTTTCTCAACTCACTTGGATAATTTTACTCCTAAATTATAAGTAAAAACCCAATTGATATCACCAAGTATGAGAGGTGTAACCAAAATCGCCCCAAAAAACGTTCAAAAACTTGCCCAAATGATTGTAAAGCCCAATAATTTTCAAATTTGATCCACTTAATCATCTGGACCACTTGTTCCATTACTTTGCCGCAGGTCATTGAACAGAGTCCGTTCCTCCCCTTATCACAAGAAGTCCCCCTCCTTCAAATGTTCTTCTTGAAGTCGACCGAGGTGGGCAGCCCCGCCTGCCTGGAGGAGCCGGCGGAGAACTGGCTCGCCCTCTCTGACAGGCGCTTCAGGTAACTGTAGGAAAAAAGCAAAACAAGAACAGACTTTGTTCAGCAACAAAAGCAACAACAAGAACGGCAGAAAAAGCTACTACTGCTATAAAGACGGGTTGAAGTAACAAAATTGCCATTTTTTGTATAATTTCTCTCTCCATCCCGACCAATATTGCGGAGGTATCCACAAGGTAGCGTCCAGGCATCTGTCCTTTCCCCCCATGGTAAGGTAAAATGCCGAGGTGGCGATCAAGCATAATTGATACCAGAGCGACAATTTTACCTTGAAATACCTCAGCGATACCTCAGAGATATCGCTGAGGTCATCAACATTGGTCGGGCGCGCTACACTACTTGTAGGTACTGCACAAAAAGTCAAATGCTAAAAGTGTCCTTGAACGGTACCTGAGCCTGCATGCGCTGGTGACGAGGAGGAGGAAGTTGACCACGTAGATGGACGCGCAGACCACGCACAGGTTCTCCAGCACGAAGTACAACACGTACGCCAGGTACAGGGAACCAAAATTGGACAGGAGGGACAGGTAAACCTGGGGTGGGGGTGAGGGGGGGGAAGAGATTATTCAATTTGTAACAGTCCGCAATGTTCTTTTTTATTCAGCAAGTTTGTCATATGTAGGTACTACCTGTATTCTCGCCAAGAAGACCACGTTGCAGAGCGTGAGGAGGGCGAGGAAGGAGTAGAAGAAGAGGCCGTACACAGGGTTGGGCTGGTACAGCCAGTGATCAGAACCTGGGGGGAATTACCAGTAAAACATCCTTGAAAATTTGGGAGAATGACATCTGAGGGTTTGTTTTTTCAATTTTCAATTTTCTTTTGGACTGACCGACAATTTTGTCGATGAATCCGAAACCCTTCCCGTAGGTGGAGTTGAAGGCGACAGAGCAGGACACGGACTCGTCGATGTCGCACAGGGGCGTGTAGGACGGGTCCTCCTCAGATCTTGAAGAGAACAAGAAATGGAACTTTTTTAAATGTATTTTCCCATTTACGCACGTACAGAGAAGGAGAAAAGGTTCGGCTAAATCAAATTTGTTGCCTAAAGTGAAGAGGTTTTCTTACAACACCGTGAGAAACTGTCAGTTTCTTAGAAGGCTCCCAACCTGACCTCATCTCCACATAGTATCCGTACGCACTGAGTGCCACCCCGGCGAGGGCGATGGACACGCACAAGGCGCGGCTCTGGCAGCAGGAGGAAATCATCTAAAAATAAAGAAAGAAAGAAACACACCTTCGCACGTTTTAAACAGTATTCTTTATTGACCAGTCAAGCGTCATCTATCTTGAGACGAAAACAAAAATTGAAACACGGCAGTTTCCCATATGTAGTGTACAGTACAATATAAAAATTGACTGGTCATCTTGAAATATGAAGTGAAATTTAAAGACATATTTTTTGTAATTTTATTTGACCAGATAGCCACTCACTCACCTTGTTATTGTTCTTCTCTCTGGCACACCACCGCCACCACCAGCATCAGCAGTTCCCAACAACAGGTTGGTTACCCAATCAGGGAGGAGGGAGGGAAGAAGGGATGGTTGGAACTTGGGTTGGGTGGAGTTGTTGCTCCCCTTCTCCTCCTCCTTCTCCTTCTTGCCACGTTTTAAAGATGATGACGAAATAGCAAACAAAAGATATTTTTCCCCTTGCTGTCTTGTGAAGGAGGAGGAAGAGGAGATGGAGGTGGCGAGGTGCTTTCTGCGATTTTTAAATGCGAAATAGTTGCGCTTTTTTTGCCGTTGATGAAGAGGGATGAAAAAAAGGACAGCTAAAGGTTGACTTCCTTGGCAGCGTCAGCCTAAAAACAGCAGCCTCTCCTCTCCTCTCCTCACTGCATCAGCGGACAGAAGAACAAGGAAGGGGGGGAGCAAAAGACACACACATGCAAGGTTGAGAGAGAGAGAGAGAGAGAGGAAAGAAATTTCAGTGGATGAAAGAGGAGAGATTATCCATGGAAGGCTCAGAACTGGAAAGGAAAGCTCCTAAAAAATGGGATCATTGAAAAATTTAGGCACTTTAGAAACTTTTGACAGTAACATACAGTAAATTTTGACAACATAAGATTTTTAAGTCAGATAAATGATTTCAAAGGTACACCACATTAAAAATTTACTGCGGTCATTGTAAAGTAAATCTGATCAAATCAAAGTTGCTTTGATTTTGTATAGTCCGTAAGCCTCTTAGCAATGTCTTGAAAGTTGTGCATGGTAAAAATATTAATTATAAATAATATTGGCAACAAATAGTTATCAAACCATTATTTAATAAACGTCCTTGTTGATTTAAACTACACAGGGGGCATAAAAAATAGGGTAAAAAAAGCTTCCCTTTCCAGGTCCGAGACTTCCATGGATTATCAGTGTCACACACGTAGTAGTACGTACAGTACAATGTCATGATAAGAAGAGAGCGTTTAGTTCACAGATCACTTGTGGGTGAAGGGCGGCATCATCATCATCACTGTTAAAACAATTAAAATAAGAACAAAGTAAATGTTTGTTGTTGTTTCTACATACCGGTAGAAGCAAGAGCTTCCAACATCTGGAATCAACTTTCAACATCTGGATGAAAGTGATGCAGGAAGCCAACAAAAGTCATTTTATCAAGCTCCACACATGTTTTTTATGCCCCCTCCACACACACAGAACAAGAACAGACTGTTCGGCTTTGCCGCAGGTAAATAGTTTTGGACAAAATATGATTTTTTTTATATAACGAATTTCTTTACTACGTACAGTACTCGTAAAACACTCCAGCACAGTAAAACTTGCTGTAAACTACGTAGTAGGTACAAGTCCTTTTTTTCAACATATGGAAAGTTGACTGTACTTATACTATACAAGATTTAGCTGTCCTCAATTTTTTTTTAAGAATTGACAATAGCGAACGCTTCCGCGTCCTCTCTGTCCGCCCGCAGCACCCACCTGAAGCACCTCTCCAGCCTGGACTCCTCCTGGGTGATGTCAGCCTGGACGAACTGGCTGGTAGTGCACAACTTCCCGCGAATGAATAGATTGTACAGAAATTACGTAGCTACTTCGTAGTAGTACATACACTTGTGGAAAGTGCACTTTGTGTATCTCCATGTACAACCAGTATTTTGTGGATAACAAGAGGAATTGATATGAGCATTAGTAATAATCCTCTTCTGTTGAAAGCATCCTCACGGGGAGTGAGTGGATGATCACATCGCATTTAATGTCCGACTTTACTACTACAGATGGGCCTTCGTGGCCGAAAGCAACAATGCACTCTCCACCACCTCCTCCTCCGTGACCAAGGCTTCCGTCGTCATCAACGGCGTCGCCAGCGCCGGCGCCACCTTCGGCACCGCCGCCACCTCCGCCAAGGCCGTCCCGCTCCAAACAGCAGCAGGACTTTGTTCCCTACGTCGTGAGGGTGGCAAAGTTGCTGCTGTCCAAGGTAACAAGAAGCCACTCCCGTACTCTTCTTCCTGTAGTAAGTAACCATCTAACAATCTGGCTTTTTTCTCTCTTTTTGGCAAGGTACAAAATAAAGACACTTTTATCTATCCGATTATTTTCATTATTGGAACTGGAAACGACAGATAATCAGTCAGATTGATTTTTTTGTGTTATCCAGCTTTTTGATACTTGGAAGCAGTGATACTGGTTTGCAGGCGATACAGTAGAACACGGATAAGCAGATCACTTTGGGACATAAGACATTGATCTACTTAAGAATATGATTCACTTATCAGTAGGAAATATAAAGACACCTAGTTAAAAAAGCATTTGATCAACTTATCCGTGCTCTACTGTAATTTGGTAACAGCCTCTTTTCTCCTCCTCTCAGATGGATTGCCATGTGAAACCCAGTGAGCTGTGGGAGTGCGAGCTGCACCAGACCATGTAGTCCATCTCTTCCCTGGACAACCTGACACCCTTCCTAACAGCCATCAGCACCAATGTCACCTGGCAGCAGACCAAGAGCATGACCACGGGCAGGAACAGGTCAACGGAGAAGGGGAGGGCGCCTCCAGCCACAGGATTGACTCCCTCTTTGAGAGGAACTCTTTGGAGGCGCTGTCCAAGTGAAGAAGGAGGCAGGTTTATAATCGTGGTCTGAGTACATGTCCCATAAGAGGAACAGATGTGATGTCCATTCATCTCCATTAGTCCTGGCTGTGCTTGTTGTGCAACTGCATTTATGTAGAAGAGTAAATATTTTTTTGAAAACAAAAATAATTTTACCCCCTCCCATTCAATCTTACATACCAAATGCTGCATAAGCAGATATATTCCAAGTCCTCTGTGACGACCACAAAATGCGATACGAAGATTGGCAGTCAGTAAAGTTTCCATCCCCTCCTTCACATTACCTCTCTTGGGCTGCTTGTTTCTTCATTCAGGCAGCGAAAACTTTTTTTTGCTTCTTTTTAAAAGATACTTTAGTGCCAAACACAAATTCCACTACACAAGGAAATGATGGCGAAGAAAGAAAAAGCTGAGATACACACACCATACAGGTTTAATATTGTTTCATCTGCAGTTTAATAATAATAAAAAAAGCTCATCCGTATTTTGCCGGCAATATAGGAAAAAAAAATTAAAGACAGAGTCGTCGTTGAGATGACCTTTTATTAGCTATCGGTACGTCTATAGTTGTTGTTGTAGTAGGTATATTTGTAGCCGGGGGGCGGAATCTTCAACAAATCGTACCCCGACAGAATAGAATTCCAAGACAATCGTCGCAATTGATCAATGACTGCTTGACAAGATGAAAACTAAAACTCAAAATCTCCATCCAAGGTTTGGGGGGGGGGGGCAGAGGAGCCACACACCTCTTTACCCGAAGGGGGAGGGAGGGAACAAAAAAAAAAAGAAAGAAAGAAAGAAACCACAGCTCTTTTTATAGTCGGTACCATCATCGTATACATTTGGGATAAACAAATATTACCATCTCTTTCTCTCTCTCTCTCTCGTAGTTACAAGACGAATTCGAAATGTGTGCTTGCGGCATGTCTGCAGTATAATTTAAACTTCTTTTTTTCTCATCACAATGACACGGTTACCTTCGTCTGCTTCAGCTAAGAAAAAGTACGGCAATGTCAGAAGTTACGTTCCTTAGGGTAATAATGACGGGGAGGATGGGGGAGAGAAAGAGGAAAAAAATAGATATTAAGTTTAATTTCCTTTTCCTCCATTTTTTTGAGATCACGACACATCAAGAGAAAAAAAAACCACTTCCCCCACAGAAAAAAACCCAAAATGAGGGAACATGGGGGCGGGAGGGGGGAGTGCTGGGAGATGGTTTCTCTTCTGGCAAAACTAGGACCTCCTCCTCTCCTTCATGTCTCTTCGCTTCGTTGTTGTACCATACGCTGGTTATTAGTCGATCTTTTTCTTCTTGCTGTCCTGCTGCTGCTGCTGTAAGACGCCCACGGCCCTCTTGACTGAGTGAAAGACCAGGTTCTTGGCTTGCAGCCTCTCCTCCGCCAACTCCTGGGGCTGGGGCAGCTGCCTGGCCAGCTGGGTCAGCTGGTAGCTGTGCGAGACGCTCTCGGGGGACCCGAAGTCCACGGACATGGAGATGCAGCTGTTAACGTGCCGAACCTGTGTGTAAGCGTAGGAAGGAACAGATTGATATTAGAATAAGTGACGAGAACACCGAATCCCAATTTCTCTCTGACCTGTCTGGGCGCCCCCGCCGGCACCACGACGGCCTCCCCGAGGAACTGCACCACGTTGAACGGCGCGACGCCGTGGTCCTCCCTGAGGACCCGGATCGCCTCCCGGTCCAGGAACTGGTCCGCCTCGTGGATGGGGTCGAAGTCGGGATCGCTCTTGCCGCCGGCGCTCCTGCCGTTGAGGTAGTCTCTGATCTTGTCCGCGTCCATCGGGTGGAACACCTGCCAAGCGCAGCCAACGGGCCGGCCCTCCAGGGCGATCTTGGAGCGGGTGACGTCGTCAAGCTTGGAGGATAGCGCCTCCTCCAGCAGCGCCACGGCCGACTCGCCCGAGACGGACGACGAGCAGTGGAGGAGGACGGAGACCACGTCGGACACCTCGGAGTGCAGGTTGACCGAGCACCTGTCCCCGTCCGCCGCGGCCGCGCCCAGCCCCTGCACGAAGCAGGGCCTCGGGCCGAGGTCGGAGCGGACGAAGACGTCCGGGAGGCAGGCGGCCATGTTGAGTGGGGAGCGGCGGGAGGTGTAGCGCGGCAGCGGCAGGTTCGCCGCCAGGTCCCTGGCGTGGTCCGGCAGCACCTCTCCGAACTCGTCCCCGCCGGGGGGCCAGTCGCAGATCTTGAGGGCCACCGACGCGTCCTTCTTCTTGCTCTGTCCTTGCTCGTCCTTCGGTTCGGACTCACTCTTGGCGGCCGCCTCCTTGTTCTCTGATCCTTCACAGCAATCTCCTCCTCCCCCGCCATTTTCCTCCCTCAACTTGGGAGGTGACTGCTTCTTGTCGCCGTCTCCGTCGTCGCCGCCGTCGCCGCTCGCCCCCACCCTCTTCCGCCTGCTCTCGTCGGCGAAGCCGTCCCAGAAGATCCGCAGCGGCTCGTTGGTAATCTTGGAGCCGTCGGCCACGTTGACAAAGTCCGCGTTGATGTCCCCGAAGTTGGAGGCGAAGAACTCCGGGCGCCACAGCTTGTTATCGTTGTTCCTTGCCGCCCCCTGCACCAGGACCGGCCTTCCCCGCAGCCACGCCTCCCTGAACAGCTCCAGCGCCGCGGCCGCGTCCTCCTCACCGCCGCCGCCCTCGCTCAGCTGGAGGACCCTGCCGCCGTCCAGCCACGCGTGGGAGACCTTGGAGTGGAGGAGCTTGGTGTCCTCGTGGCTAAAGGAGGAGCCGAGGGCTGCCGAGTGCCTCCAAGCGAGAGAATCGCCAGTCTTGCGAGCGAAGTGCTTCAGCTCCTTTTTGACCTCTTGTCCAGATTTTTCTTTGTCTGTCGCCACCTCCTTCCCCTCCTTCTTGTCCTCCATGGATTCCTCGACCGCCTTGTCGATGATCTCGGACATGGTGACTGACTTGGTCTCAGGGGCGTCCCCGTTCACTCGGCTCTTCTGATCCTCCCTTTTCTCGTCCTCCTCCTCCTTGATCTTGACCTTGACCTTGTCCGGCTGCCCGTTGACCTCACCGTTGACCTTGGCGACCGCGGCGGCGTCCCCGCCCGTCTCCTTCCTGAGTGCCTCTGCCAGCTCCTCCAGGGCGTTGCCGGCGATGATCTGCACCAGCATTAGCCTCTCGACCTCGTGCTGCTGCCTGGTGGTGCACAGCAGCCAGGAGAAGGAGTCCCGGTCCTTCTCGCTGTCCCCCCAGGTCCGTCCGGAACGCCCCTCCCGCCTGGAGCGGTAGCAGTCCACGCAGACGACAAAGCCGCATCTGGCGCACGCCCAGTGGTGGTTGAACAGGGTGGAGTCGCACACGTCGCACATCTCGCGTACCCCGGTCACGGCCCGCTTCCAGGCGACTCCTTTATCTTGGAAAAAAAATGAGGAATGAATGGTGTGCTTATGTATGTGTTAACAAAAATGCATTACAACCCCCCTTTCAAACATATCAGGATTTGTGACTGTTTTTGAACCTTGGCTTATTAACTGTTGGGCTATTTTTTGAAAGATTACTTCAGCTTCCTCAGATCTGGCAACTCTGCTGTACAACTCTAACTACTGTAAGCGTATAACTCTTCACAAAGCATTTTTGACGACTGTCTCACCTTCTCCCGCGTGAACCTTGAGCGCCTCCCTCTCCTTCTGCACGATCCCTTCAAAGTCCTCCTTGAGAGTGGCCAGGAGAAACCTGGCCTGCTCCGGCTGGATCGGGTCCGACACCGCCCTCCTCCCTCCGTCTCCGGACTTGCACTGCGGCGGCGGGGCCGCCGCCGCCGGGCTCCACAGCTCCAGGTCGGACCTGGCCGCGTCGCTCGACGGGTGGCAGAAGCCAGCCACGGCCAGCTGGCCGCTCTTGGTGTAGCGCAGGCGGCGGAAGGCGTAGAAGCGGCAGAAGATGTTGGGCATCTTCTTGTTCCGCTGGCTCTGAGTCCAGCGGCACTCACGACACTTGGACAGCTTCGGGGCCACGTCGTAGCAGGAGGCGTCCTGCAGGAAGCTCTCGCCGGTGCTCTTCAACTGGGAGGTCGGTGACCGGCGGAAGGGGCCACTGGAGACCCTGCCGCCGCTGCCGCCCCCGTTGGAGGAGGAGTTGTCCGACGCCGGCGACGCCGGGCGCTTGCCCTTCTTCAGCCTGGCGTCCCCCTTCGGCTTGCGGCCCCTCTTCTTCTTCTTGCCCGCGCCGCCCTGCTGCGCAGACTTCCTGGAGGAGCCGGTGGTGGCGGAGGAGGACAGGTCGGACTCCTTCTCGCCGTCGCTGTCGGCGTCCTTCTCACTCTCCTCCAGGTCCGAGTGGCTCTCCCCGCCGCTCTGCTCCCTCACCGCCTTCCTCCTCGGGTTCTGCCTTCCGCCCATCCTCCTGGGCGGGCCGACCTTGTGCGGCGACGGCTTGCGCCCTCTCCTCCTGGCCCGGTTGGCCCTGCCGTCCTCGCTCTCGGAGGTGCTGCTGAAGCTCTCCTCGCGCTCCTTCTTTGCCTTGGGAGAGGAGGAGTGACCGTTGATGGATGAAGACCCCGCTCGCCTCTTGCTGGCGCCGGCTCCTCCTCCTCCTTCTCCTCTACTCTTCTCCCTGACCGAGGAGGAGGCCGAGGAGCTGTGGTGCGACGGCGCGGGGGATGGGGTGGCCCTGGAGCCGCCCGCGCCGCCCAGCGGAGTGGCCGGATTGGAAGGACACGGGGAGCCGCTGTTCGACTGAGTCGTCGTGTCCTCGCCTTCCTTGTACGACTTAATCCATGCCTTCTTGAGCTTGTGGACGTACTTGCCGTCGCCGCTGCCGGTGGCGGCGCCGGTGGCGGCGCCGGTAGCTGCTGCTGTAGCGCCTGTAGAGGTAGACTTTTCTGACCCGTTGTTACTCTGCTGCTCCTCCTCCTCCTTCTTTACCGCCGCAGCGGCCTCCTCCTCCTCCTTCCCCGCCGTCTTCTTTTCAGAGGCCAGGGCGACGGCAGAGTTGACAACCGTCGTGATGGTGGATGGTTCCGACGGCGGAAGGACGCTGGGTTCGGACACCCTGAAGAGGTACCCGCTTGACTTGTGGGGACCGGAGGTCGGCTCCGCCTTGGAGACCTTTCTCGGCAGCACGTCCGGGGCCTCGAGCGGTTCCGTCCGGCGCTTGAGCGGAGTCATGCCCAGGTCCAGTGGCAGGACGTCCGAGCTCGGCGGCGGTCTCGCGCTGGGCCGGCAGCCGTGGGCCGGAGGAGGCTCCGGGATGGTCGCCGCCTGCGGGGGTGGAAGATCGCCCGGATGGCTGAACGCCTGGCTTCCCGGCTTCGTGGAAGGCAGGGACTCCGGCCTGGTGGGCGGCTTGGCGTACAGGCCGGTAGCGGCGGCGGCGGCCATGCCGGGACTGACGACGCTGCCCCTACTGGCCTGGGGCGGCGCGGAGAAAGCCTGCGGCGGGTAGTGAGCGGAGGACGACGACGACGACGGCACGGAGGACATCTTGTAGGCGGACGAGTGAAGACTGCGCGACTGGCCCGACGACCCCGAGGAAAGCTTCTGACCCGGAGGGGAGTGTTGACTGGATCGAGGGTGATGTTGGTGGTGGTGGTGCGTGGGCTGCAGCGGACGAGTCACAGGAATGACGCCGCGGCCGCCGCTGGTGGCAGTGGCCGCATAACTGGCGTACGGGTGCTGCTGGGACTGTTGAGGTGGCGTGGGGTAGTGGTGCGCCGCCGGGTGTTTCATTACGGCCGCCGGCTCGGTCCTCACCAGGGGGGGCGGCAAGCCGGGATGGACAGTGGTCGCCCGTGACGACGGGTGGTGGTGGTGGTGGTGCTGCGACGGGCCCGGGGGCGCCGGGGACTTCCCGATGGCGGCGGCGGCGGACTGGGACGGGTAATGCGGCTGCTGCGGCGCCCTCCTGTCGTGCGCCGCCGTGGAGGGCAGCAGGTGGGACGACGACGCCGGCTGCGGCTGCGGCTGAGACTGCGGCTGTGGCCGCCCGGCCGCCGCCGCGGCCGCAGCCTGGCCCTGCGCCATGGCGCTGAGATAGTACCGCTCCCGCTCCTCCACCGATCGACGCTGCTCCTCGTACGCGGCCGCCATCCTCCTCCGCTGCTCCTCCGCCTCCATCGACGCCGCCGCCGCCGCCGCGGTGGTGGACCCTCCTGGCGGCCCGTGCTTCATCGGGGCCGCGAGTGAAGACCAGGCCTGACCAGTCGCACCGAAACGCTGGAATAAAACGTTTATCATATACATAGTAGTGCATAAGCCACTAACTTAGAAGGCACACCTCTCCTTCTATAACAAGTAATGAGCGCTTTACTACTGTAATGTCTTAGGTGCTATCAAAAAAAAAACCGAAAGAGGAAAGTACACCAGGTGACAGAAAATTAAAATGAGAGACACTAACCTGTCCCTGATAGGAGTTATAGGTTCTGCCATACTGTGAAGGTGGCAGCTGAAAGGGAAAAAAAGGGGAAATAATGAAAGTTAGTCAGTATAAGGAAGGAAACATAGCATGGCATAGCATTGTAGGTACTATACAGTAGGTACATGGTAGACGACTGTAAGAAACTGTTAGGCAATAGTAGAGCGAAGTAGTACTAGTACAGGATGAAGATAAGGAATGAAAGAATGGAAAAAACACCTGGCAAAAAAAAAACACCTTTCTCTTCCTGCAGTTTCCTCAAACATCAAGGGCAAAACGTTACGAAAAAAAAAATGGATACCGCGCATGCCTTTACTCCCTCCCCCCTCTTCTTGCGTGACCCGCTATTGCTAGAGACACCTCCTCTCCTCCTCCCCTTGGAGGCATTCCTCCTCCCTCCCTTCCTTCTCTTCCTGTCTGGCATTCCTGTCCCTCCGTCCGCTCCCTCCGCTGCGTCCTTGCCTCACCTCACCCACCCACCAAGCACTTCCCTCCTCTCCTCTTGCGAGGCAGCGCCAGCAGGAATCTTGCAACTTTTACGCTGGCTGTCCTTGACTTACTCTCTCGCGAAGCTCTGGCCATTGTGTAGCAGGTTAGGTAGTAGTATGTGGTAGTAGTGTACGCAGTACGCACGCTGGGGTGGATTTTTTTTTTAGCTATACTACTACTCCAGGGGAAGATAAGCTCCAAAGGGATGGGGGGGAGGATACTCTATGCAACTGGCCAGGCTACTCAATAACGTACGTTGCGTACACTCCACAAGTTCCAAACGTGGAATAAAAATGAAGAAACCCCTCACCTTTTTGGCAAGTTCCATGGACATGTGGAAGTGGTGGTCCACGGCCTCGTTGGTACTGATCTGCTTCTGCTGGTGCTGCAGGATCTGACGATCCCGGAGGAGCTGCTGTTGTTGATGTTGCTGCTGCTGCTGCTGCTGCTGTTCTCGCTCCCGCTGCTGTCGCTCCCGCTCTCGACGTTCCCGCTCAATCCGCTCCTTCTCCTGCTGCTCCTTCTCCAGCCTCTCGCGCTCCCGAAGCCTCTGCTCGGCCTCGCGTCTCTCCCTGTGGGTGAGGTGGAAACAACGATCCGTTTGTCAGCAATGCATCACGATGAGTCATGGGCAATACTCCTCCTATGACCCAAGTGGGAATAATATTACTTAAACGGGACAATCTTGAAGATCAGTCTGAGTAAAACTGTCCTACAATTTTGCTTGGAAAAGTGGAAAGTGCCTGTGACTGTGGAAGGGAGGCAGGAAGTAAATCTTCACAAGTGTAGAGTTTCGCCATTTCAAAAGTGTGTTAAAAAATCGACTGTCAGAGGCATACTGCATCGAAAAGTTGATATGTATTACAAGTAACTAGGTGCTACCAGAGATGTCCACACGGAGATACTAGTAGCGTACTACTACTCACTTCTGGGAGATGATGCTGATAGCATCCAATAGCAAGTCCAGCATGGCTGTTGTTCAACAAGCACTTGAAGCCAAAGAAAACTGGAAGAGAGGAGTCCTCTCAATTGTTCTGTCCTTTAATGAAGGGGTCGAGACACTCACGACGGAACCCGAACTTGCTTGGCAAGATATCAAGAAAAGAGGGGTGGGGTGTGAGGTCTGGGCTAGGTTGGGTAAGGAGGCAATTGTGGCTTTCTCTCTCTTTTTGAGTGTCACTCCAGCCTGATGTCCATTCTCTCTCTCTCTCTCTCTCCCTATCTCTCTCTCTCTCCACTGCAAAAAATGTGCACAAGTCAGCGCGTCTTCTACAATGTGCGCGTCTTCCTTCCTCTGCTTGATAAGAAGTGCGTATTTTCGCTTTGCGACTTCTGCCACCGCGATAAGCAAAAAACAAAATTTCTCCCTCCTCCTCCTTGCTTCCGCACAAGCACACACTGGGCCAAGTGCTACGTGACTGGCCTCCCTCCCTCCCTCTCTCTGCTCCGGTCACGCTGCCAACAAAACGAACGAGGCATGGATACAGCAGGAGGAGAAGGAGATAAAGCCTGACTGAGGAGGAGGGAGGAGGCAAGTCTCCTCCCACCGTGCTGCCTGTGGATTCCCGTATTTTCAGCACATGCGATGCGAGAAAGAGAGACGGAAAGGGAGGGAGGGAGGTAGTAGAGACGCGGACGACGCTGCCCGCACATTTTCAAGAGCGCGGGCAGGAGACAGGAGGAGGAGGAGGAGGAGGAGGAGGAGGAGGAGGAGGAGGAGGAGGAGGAGGAGGAGGAGGAGGAGGAGGAGGA
>JAAUYM010007731.1_pt1 | contig 14241 bp, 23 predicted proteins | sample 7278001 | NCBI WGS metagenome assembly JAAUYM01 (sample SAMN14350224, study PRJNA611818) | marine sediment metagenome | isolation source: surface marine sediment (1.8m) | place: French Polynesia: Moorea | collected 2018-08
CATCTTGTGACTGCGCACCCTCTCTCCGTCCCCTCTTGCGTACACATTCCTCTTATACACACTCTCTCTCCTTCCTCGCTGCCTTTCTGAGCGCGCTCATTCGATAGCCCTCCTCCCCAAAAGAAGGCGGCTAGAAGAAGAAGAAGAAGAAGAAGAAGAGGTAGCAAGCAAGGCCGGGGGCATTCTCTTTCTCTCTCTCTCTCTCTCTCTACTACAGTATATGTGGCAGGGAAGGAAAGGGGCTTCTTCTCCTTCTCGTCCTCCTCCTCCTCCTCCTAGCTCGAAAGGGAGAGGAGGGGGGAAGTGTAGGGATGGCGGATGGGAAAGGGAGAGAGGAAGAAAGAGAGGAAGGAAAGAAAGTAAGGCCAGTCAGAAGGAGACGTCAAGGTGTCAGCAGCCTCTCTCTCTCTCTCTCTCTGCCGACCGAGACCGAGGGAAGGACCAGGAAGGAGGAGGGAAGGAGTGAGGCGCCAGTAGGCGAGCGAAGTGAGTGAGGAGGAGTGCTGCGGCGAACGAACGGAGACCGCGTATACCGTACGTGTACGTAGACCATCTCACAGTTTGCCCCGCTCCCGAGGTCCAGGCCGCTCCGAATAAACCAGCCGCCGTTGTTGATATTCGAAATAGTAGTATGTGAGAAAAAAAATTAAAAAAGGCACTGTCGTCGTCGACCGATCTGGCGGCAGCCAGTCTACCCCTCCCTTCCTCTCTCCCCCCCCCCCCTCCCCTCGAGTGCGCGAAAGTGAGTCAGTGAGTGTGGTAGTGAAACCTGCAGTTCCACCCAGACTTTGAACATGCTGGCCTCACGGACAAGACGAGGAGAGCGACGGACTACTACTACGTAGAAGAAGCGTCGAGTGCGGTGTGAGGCAGTAGCAGGAGGAGGATGAGTGCGGCGTCGACGGCGAGAAGAAGAGGAGGAGGAGGATCGCCACGGAGGAGGAGGAGGAGAAGCGGGTGCAGTCGGCAGACCTGTGGGTGCATCAGTTGATGACTTAAAGGACGACCGACTGAGAGGACACACAAACACACGCACACCTGCAGAGTGATGTGTTTCAGTGAGTGAGAAACTAACAATAGGGGAGGACTCCGAGAATCGGAAAGAAAAAGGACTTTGCTGTTGAGCTACTCGTACTGCGTACTAGTCGCAAGAGGACCATCACTGCCAAGAACGACCCTGCCTGCCAAAGAAAAAAAAACATTCTTCCCCCACCCCAACACACACACCCACACACACCCATCAAAGCCCAGATCTGCCACCGCCACCATCCCGCACTGCCAGGACCATCGAACTTGAGAAAAATTCGACGACAGCCGCGGCAAAAGAGGATCGAGAGGAGTCGTAGCTATAGCCAGAGGGACCAACAGCCACCACAAACGATGAATCCTCCTCCTTCTCCTCCTCGTCCTCCTTGTCCTTGCCGTTGCCGGAGTCCTCTGACCGCCACCACAGCTTCGCACTCCGCCAAGTCTGAGTGGCCGCAGAGGTGAAAGAGGGGGGGGCAGAGTTGAGGACCAGGAAGAAGGAGAAGGAGGCGGGATCGATCGTGCAAGTCTGGTCTCTCTCGTCTGCCTTTTGTGGGAGTGATTGTGCCTTCCTTCCTTCTTTCTTCCCGTACCTTCTTCCCCACACCCTCTTCATCCTCCCACGGAGACGAGAAATTGCTTGTGGGCGCAGACGCTGCCTAATTCTACCGTTTATCGTCTGTGCTGTGTCCCCGCTTCCGCCCCCGCCCACGCCCACGCCCACGCCCACGCCCACGCCCCAGATGCAGAAAGAGAGAGCATAAGAAGAGCACGCGGCGATCCAAGAAGAAGGCACACTACCTATCTAGTGCATACTGTACGTGTGCTACGTTGTAGTACTAGTACTACAGCAAGGAAGATCCAAGAAGAGAGAGAAAGTGAGGTAGCAAAATTAGCCAGGAGGAGGAGGAGAAGTGAGTACTAGCAGTACTGTAGTAGTGTGCCCGAAGGAAGACAGGGAGGGAGGAAGGGAAGACCTGTCAAACATAAATATACGATCTCTTCCCGGGGCCACGCGGGGTTCTTCCCGCACAGCCACTCACCCCTCCTCCTCCCAACGGATCGAGAGAGAGAGAAAGAGGGAGAGAGAGTGTGTGTTTACGGCACCTTCTGCTGCGGACAAGTATCTCCTTCCTCTCACTCTCTCCACCCATCCCAGATTTCCAAGAAGTGGAAGAAGTCACCTCCAGAGGGGGAAAAAAGGGGGACGAAATCTCGGAATTTCCTCGGGAATGATGGAGGCAACGACAGAGGACAATAGAGCTTGAAGTCGCGTGATATTCTCTTTAGTCCGTAGGTAAGGGGGTGGGGTTGCCGCATCCAGCAAAACCAAAGATATGGATGGCTACCGTATGATTTGATTGAAAATTTGCTGCCACCGCGTCGCGCCCTGTGTTCATCATAACAAGATCTCTCCTCCCCCCTCGTCCGTCGACGTCCCCCTCTCTTTTTGTACCGCCACCCATCAACCCCTTCCTTCTTCCTACCCTTTGTACTACGAGTACTAAGGGAAAAGAAGTTTCAGAGCTGTGAGTCTCTTTTAGGCCCTCTACCCCTACCCCATCCCCCCCCAAAAAAACAAGAAAGAGGAGGGTCGCTCAAACAAGAGAGAAGCAGCAGAAGATATACGCTTAATCCGAGGTTCATCCCTTTTTCTCAGTCCCAGGCAGGAGATTTCCTCGTCCTCCTCACGCGTCGCCGTCCGAATCGTCAGCAAGGAAGACGAGACAACGACAAAGTGTGTGTGTGTGCATCAGAAGAAGAAAAAAGAAGAGAGAAATCCTTCTCGGACTGTTGAATGGTCCAGCAGAACCACAACAACAACAACGGCAGCATGTTGCACCTGTTCCTCGGGCTCAAGAGCCTGGTCAAGGTCAGCCGGTACCACACGGATGGGTCCGTGTTCCGGCTGCACTATCGGGTGACGGTGATGGCCTTGCTGGCCTTCACCTTCATCGTGACAACCCGCCAGTACATTGGCTCGCCCATCATGTGCGTGCACACCAGGGACATCCCCAAGGACGTGCTCAACACGTACTGTTGGATCCACCCCACCTACACGCTCAGCTCGGCGCACTGGAAGCGGGTCGGGGTGGACGTGCCGCACCCGGGAGTGGACAAGACCAGGGACGACAGGGACAAGAAGCACGTCAAGTACTACCAGTGGGTCGGATTCTGCTTATTCTTTCAGGTAAGGTTGACAATCAGTGTGCTGACAGCACCAATTTGTAATATATGCAAAAAAAATGACATGTTCTTGATGTTTATACTCGTACTTGTCTTTCTCCTTTCAAAGAGTGATCTCTCCATCTCGTTCTCCTTTTCCAAGGTCGCTTTGACTCTCTTTCCTTTTCCCTCTCCCCGTCACCTCCGCCGACACCAACACCACCTTCAACCATTTATTATGCCTCCGCGCCCCCCCTTGCTTCCTTTCCCCCACTTCTACCCGATTTTTCTCTCTCGGAGTTCAGAGAAAATGCCGATAGTTTATTGACACTCTTTTTCTCCCCCTCCCCCTCCTCCCCACAACTTCCTCCCTCCTGCCTTCCTGGTGGCACCTTACCTTCCGCGCTTTTGTACTCCTACACGTACTGCAGGGGAATCTCGAATGTTGTTAGTCACCAGGGGAAATCTTCGCAAAAAGGAGGGTTGGAGGTGTACCGTACAACTACTCGTACTAGGTATACTGTACGTACCGGTATAGTATTACTTGTACTGTGCAGTAGGGAGACAAACTGCAGATAGCAAAGTTGAGGCTGGTCGCTGCATCCAGATTTCACTGTACTAGCACTAGTAGTACAAGCTGCCTTCTCTTTCCCCTCTCCTCAATCCTTTGTGGGAAAAAAGGCCGTCTTCTGGCAGTGTGAGAGCGAATTTCCTTTTTCCCGGTTTCTTCCACTAAGAGTTTGAGAGACAAAGTGCTTGTAGCTTTTACAACCCGAAAAAAGAAAGAGGTCAGAAGTCTCAACCTTCGATCTCTCTCTCCCCTACTCCTTGGCCCCTGTCCATGTTGCCTCCTTCTTCGATAGATCCCTTAAAGGCACCCCATGATGTGTCGAACCGAAGAAGAGAATGGTACGAGACGAACGAAGCCGTCGGGAGGTCCACCTCCCTGTCCCCTCCCCCTTTAGGAGTTGCCATACCGTAAAAAAGGACGCAAAAAATGTCTCGTGGAGCATCTGTACTCATAGACGATCTTGCGTGGGAGAAGATGGTGGGCTAATGCCGTAGAGTACGTACTACTATGAGACTCTTCTTTGTCTGTGGCTAAATCTTCCCATTATCCGAGAGAACTTCTTCCACTTCCCCATCGGTTTTACTCCTACTACTACACAGAGTGCTAGTCTCTCTGGCGTCGATACAAAAGGCGACAAGCAAACAAGGCTGAGGAGGAGAAGGAAGAGGAGGAGGAAGACGGAGATAGATGAAAGGAGGGAGAGGGCAGGGGCTTAAGCCTAAAAGGTGCTGCAGAGGGAGGGTAGAGGGAAACCCTAAATCGCCAACCATCAGTTCTGTCCTCCTCTTTCTCCTCCATCCACAGACTGACGAGAGAGAGAGACTAAGAGAAGAGGGAGGGATGGAGGGCAACGGGGCTTAATTGACCTGTCAACAGACTGACGCTGCTGACGCCCCTGCTGTTCTTGCCTCCTTCCTCCCTCCCCTCCTTTCCCTCTGAGAGCTGAGTAAGTGTCCACCTGAGTCGCTCAAAAGCCCACCACCACCACCAAAGTGAAAACGCATGCAAGAGGAGGAGGAGGACCAAGAGGAGCTGGTTGCTGTTGGTGGTGCTGAGGAGACACTTTGCGCTGTCTACTACGTACGACCCTCTTCAGCAGACGATTGAGAACAACGGAGGGAAGAGGGAGGGAGCTTATGCAGTCAGATGTGCCTATCAAGACGTCGACATTTCCTCTGGGGTGGGGGGGGGAGAGAGGGGAGGAGAGAAGGGGAGAGGGGGAAGAATGCTTAAACCAGCCGCCTTTAAAAGCTCTGCCTCCTCCTCCTCGTCCTCTTATCACCCCCCTCCGCCTTCCGGTTTGAGCAGCAACTGTAGGCAGAGAGAAAGAAGGTTGAGTATAGGGCGGAGTCGAGGAGATCATTCAGGACGCCTCTCCACCCTTCCTTTCTTGCTTTCTTTCTTTCCAGTCTGCCGAATTCTTGACGTTCGCTTTCCTAACATCTTAAGCTGCTTTTTTTGGGTGGGGTGGGGGCTTCGTCTTCAGAGCGGAATGACAATCGACGAGAAGGAGAAATTCTCTCCCGCTTCCATCACCATCCTATTCAACGCCGCCGCTTCTCCCCCTCCTCCCTCATAGGACGCAGACTTCCTTTTTCCTACCCTCCTCTTCCACTGCAAAAAAAGAGAGAAAGGAGGGTGGAGAGGGGGAAAGCATTTTCCCCCCTTCTTCTTCCCGCAATCCAGGCCAGCAGCCCATATCCCATGCACAGACCCGTTCGTTCGTTATCCGTCGCTCCGATGGGGCCAGTCAGTCAGACCCCCCCCTCCCCGCGCGAGTGCACGCTGCACCACCGCTCAATCCTCCTTCCCCTCCCTCATCTGCGTGACGGAGGAGCAGGAGGAGGAGGAGGAGGAGGAAGAAAGGGCGCTAATAAGCAGGGAAAGTGAAAATGCCAGCGGTGTGTGGCCTCTGCGCTGCACTGCAGACAAATGGATTGGGGAGGGAGGGGGGAAGGGAGATGAGAGAAAAAGAGGAGGACCAAGCCAAGCATACGTTTGGCTAGAGATGGAGGAGAAGGAGGAGGGGGGGGGGACCGGATTAATGAATGTTTCCTGTGTACATTACGAAGAGTGGAAGAAAGTAAGAAGACTAAGGAGGGCCCCTTTCTCCTCTTCTGCTTTTCCTCTTAAATGTTTTGTTCTCAACTACTGTACGGTACTTGCGCCTATCCAACCGTTTGCCTCTTTCATGTTAATAGCGCCCCATCAGACCAAAAAAAGTCCGACTTAAAGGCCCAGTGCTAGACGCTTCTTGGACTTTGTCATGCGGGAAGTGCTGCTGTCCTTGTCTGCCCTCCACCGCCGCCGCCCGCGATTGAGGCAAACGCCGCGGTTGCGAAGGGAAGGGGGTGGTGGTGAAAGGAAACAACAGAAGAAAGGGCCTCCATTCTTCTTCTTCCTTCTTTTTCTTCCTCCTTCTCTGGAGAGGAGAGGGGTTGGAAATGGAAGCGCTCACGGAATCGCGCGGATGGATCCAGCTGAGAGTTTAATGGGGAGGAGGAGGAAAGTTCCCTTTTACGCACGGGAGAGTGAGAGTGAGGGAGAGAGAGTGGAGCAGACGCATTAGGTCTCTCTCTCTCTTCCTCTTTTCCTCTCTCTCTCTCTCTCTCTCCCCTCTCGCGCATATCATTACACAGTCTAACTGCGACGAGAGAGGGACGAACGAAGCCGCTTTTCCTCCCTCCCTCCCCCTCCTCTTTTTACTTATTCCAAGGACGTGGCATGTTGTTGGTCGGGAGGAGGAGGAAGGAAAAGAAAGCACAAAGAAACGCTCGCTGTACTATTACTATACTGTATACTGGCGGCCGCGAGCGGCGGGTGGTGGACGGGGGGAGACAAGAAGGGGATCGAGGAGGAGGAGGAGGAGGAGGAGGAGGAGGAGGAGGAGGAGGAGGAGGAGGAGGAGGAGGAGGAGGAGGAGGAGGAGGTGGTGGAGGTGGAGAAAGAGGAGAAGTGGATTCTCTTTCTTTCTCTCTCTCTCTCTTGGCATGCGCTAAGCATTCGATACTTTTCTCCCCACTTGCGAACGTAATAGAGCGGATTTGGCGGTCACAAAAGCGGTCACACACGGATTTGTCGTTACATAGTAGGCAAAAAATAGATCAAATGAGAAAGGTATTGTTTGTGGTTGTGGCGTTCTGCACTATGTGATAAAAGAAGAAAGTCTTGATTTAAAAGCCTCGTACAAAGGAAGCAGCAAGAGATTTCCCGAATCAATTAGACCATTTGTCGAAAGCAGCATGAAGAAGAGAAGGGGGAAAAACTTTGTCTATTAATTTTGAGGCGTCGGCAGCTCTCCCCTCTCCCTCCTTAGAAGAAATAAAGAGTAGGGGGGTCTGCTGCTTTAGGAAGAGGCTCTTTCTAACTTTTGTACTAGTAGTAGTAGTAGTACCCAACCAATACTTGCAACCTCAGCAATACCTCTCTGAGGTATGGCTGAGAAATTCGAGGTAAAATTGTCACTCTAGTGTCAAATATGTCGGATCCTTACCTCAGCGTTTTACTTTACCATGGAGGGAGCGGGTACCTGGATACTACCTCGACAATACCTCGGCATTGTTGGTCGGGTAGTAGTATGGCGGGGGAGGAGGAGGAGAGGGAAAAAAGAGAGAAGGAAAAAGCTCTCTTGCTTGTTGAAAGGAGAGAGATTGAAAAGTTTTTTTCCCCTTCTTCTTCGTATAAAAGTGGCCGGAGGGGGAAAAGTGCAAATCTGAGAAATATAATGCAAGACGCCAATAGAAATAAGAAAAAGGTCGGTTAAATGGACCGAATTGGTTTAGGTTCAAAACCTCCTTCTCTTCCTTTGCGAGGCGGATTTCCTCTTCTTCCTCCTCCCTCTTAAGGCCACTCCAAGTTGCTCTAATCTGTTTGCGTCCCCGCCCCTCTTCTCTCCTCCCCTCTTGTTTTAATCTCCCAAAGTCCCTCTTCCTTTTTGCGCGGGCTGGGAATTGGGAGGTCGAGAAGAAAAAGGAAAAAAATAGAGGAGAGGAGAAAGTAAATTTATAGGACGATAGAAGAAGGGTGTGTGTGTCATTGTAACAGAGACTAAGAATGTGTACTACGTACTAGCATGTGACACGTTTCTTCATTCCGGGCCGAGGCAACGAGTGGGAACTGATTAGTGCGAGAAGCAGTGGCGCTACTCCTCCTTAATCCTCCTCCTCTTCTTCTTCTCGCAACTTGGCTCCAGGAGAGAAGAGGGAGGAGGAGGAAGAAGACGTGACGGCGCACTCACTCAGCAGTCCCTTCCTTTCCCTCCTCCTCTCTTATGACCTTGGAGAGATTACAAGGTTGATGAGGAAAAGAGGAGAGAGAGAGAGAGCGAGTGGACTAGAGAGGAGGAGGAGGTGGAACTAAAGAGGGTCAACCTTGCCGAAAAAAAAACTTCTTCCGCTACTTCCGCGGGCGCGGCTTTATCGATGTCAGAGATGAGACACGCCTCCTTCCCCCCTTTCCTCCCCTCTCTCTCTCTCCTCCTACTCCATCCCACCGTGACAGACGGCACTGTACGTAGTAGCACGGAGTGTGTTGTACTGTAGTACGTACAACTGTTACACACAACAGCGGGTTTCCCAAAAATAGAGAGGACGAAATACTTTCGAAAGAAAAAGCTCTTTCGACAGACGTCGGAGGGTGCTGAAAGGATTTAAGAAGACCTTATCATTAATGGATGGCGATCGAGAGGGACAGAGGGAGAGGGAGAGAGAGGGAGAGAGTTAGCAGTGGGTAGAGGAAGAAGTCAAGACAACTACGGCATTAATATTGCATTGATAAAGCCAACTACTAGTACATACATAGCAGTACATCAGTTCTGGCAGTGTGTACCTACCGGTACAGTGTCTGTACTACAATTTGCGAATGGTGGGCTTGTCTGTCTGTTTGCTCGTCCAATTCCCGGACTCTACTCTCCGATTCTGTCCCGGAGGGGTACCTAGCCCCAGCCACCCCTGGGCTTTCAGAAAGTAGTGGGGTTTCTCCCTCCCAAGCCCACAGAGGAGAGGTCACAAGAAACTTGGCAATGCTGGGCACAAGCCCCTTGCAGTTTTGCTCCTTCTCCCCCCCCCCTGCTCACCTATCTCAAATCTGGATACTCTGCGGCGATTAAAGGGGAGGCACCTCGGCACCAAACTATCGTCAGGCGTCTTTGCACACACACATGGGAGCTGCTTGCACAAACTCTAACTACCATGACAAGTCATGGTAGTTAGCCTGGGCTTGAAAGGTGTTTACATAGTACTAGTACTAGGCACTAGTGCTAGTAGCAAGTCCTGCTGTAATTCTTTTGTACTCGTACATAATACAGCTTAGTTATATAAATTGTTGTACCTAGTACGCATTGTAGGTACTACCTAGACAGCGATTCTTGCTGCAAGCGAAGATATTTGTGGATCCGACAACTCCTTCCTTTCATGTACCTAGTCCTAGGTACTATAGCCCGCGTTCAATTCGCCTTATCGGAAAAGGGAAAGTAGGAGGCAGAGAAGGAGAAAGGGAGGAGGGGAGGGAAGAAAGCCGCTGTTAGTATTGTACAACTCCCTCCTTCCTTCCTCACCCAGCGGGACTTTTTGGTCACTTTCCAGAACAAGTGTGCGTGCATACATGTCACTAAATAAGGCCAAAGTGGTTTTAAAAAAAAGTTGCTTACAGGCTTGCGACACTTTGAAAGACGTGTTCTACCGTAGCTATCAGCCATCTCGAAGAAACCTGTAATGGAACATGTCATTGGACTACCATACCTAGCACTTTAATGTAAAAAAATGTAATTTGACCAATCTAGTACATTTGTCCCGAAGGCATGCTTTGCGTAACTGAAAAGTCCCATCGGGCACTACAACTGCTGATGTCGGGGAGAGGACGAAAAGGAAGGAAGGAAGAAAGGAAGGGAGAAAAGAGGTTGCGAAGGAGAGGAGGAGGAAGTTCTTTGAATTCGCGCGTCTTCTCATTTCCGTCTGCCTCAGACTTCAAAAGGAACCACCACCAGCACCCCACCACCTCTCGTCCCCGCCCGCGCGCGCCCCGAAAACTCAATAAACCATTAGTGCCCCCTTCCCTTCCCCCGTTCCGAACAACCAGAAAGTGCATTGAATTTCAACCGACTTCACCGTCTTCTTCCCCCTCCCCCTTCCCAACACCAAACAGCCGACCAGCCGACCTTGTTTTCCCTCTTCTCCGTACCTCCGCTTTTCGAAAAAAAATTTTTTTTTCGAAAAGAGGAAGAAAAAACTGAAATCTTCTCGTGCCCTCCTCTCCGCTCCTTAGCTGTCCTTGGAATGGGGAGGGGAGAAGTGAGAAATGAGGTTACCCTCTCTGTCTCTTCATGCTTTGTAACTGCATGCCGCATTTTCTTTTCTTTTTTTTTAAACAATGGCGGTCGTGCGGGACCTTGAGTGCTGATGATGATAATGATGACCGGCCAACCCAACCGAACTAAGCAGAATAAAGAGGCCATTCATCCCGGCAGGGGCGCTTTTTGTGTCCTCCCCCCCGCCAAACAAAAGAAGAGAAGAGAGAGGGGGAGAGAAGGCTTCTCTATTCCTCCTTTCGGCTTTTGCAGATAGTGAACGCTCTTCTTCTCCTCTCCTTGGAACTTCATTACGCATAATCCGGGCGACGTCAAACAAGAGAAGGGGAGGAAGAGGAGGAGGTTGCCCTAGCTTCCTCATCAAGTCCTGGGTTTGAGGGAAGGAGGAGAGGGGAAGAGAGAGAGAACCTGAGAGCAACGAACAAAGGAGGATTCTTTTTTCCCTGCCTAAGTAGCGTTGCGCTTGCAATTGGCCAATAATGCAAGAACCTCTGGATATACAAGGAGGAAGGACGTGAAGCAAAAAAAATAGTTTGGTGGTATCAGACTATTGTTTCCCAATACGCATTATGTACTTCTTTTTCTCTACAAAGGTGACCCAAGAAGCTATTTCTCTGTCTGTTGCTTAGCTTCTTTTCCCCATTTCTTCCTCCCCCTTCCACGCCCCCTTTTCAGTCGCACAAACAGACCACAGCAAAAAGGGAAGGAAGGAAAAGCGTCGTCTCTTTCTCTTCTTGTGACCGCCAAACAAAAGGCGGAAGGAAGAGGAGAAGAGGACAAACAACAGAGATGCCTCCCTCACCCGCCTCAATCTCTGCTAGTACAAGATGAGGATGGGAGGAGGGAAGGGCAGAATCGACGATTCATTCGCCCGTCTCGCGTCGTTCCCTGTTGATTTTTTCCCCCTGCTAGGTCTTCTCGTTGTCTGCCCGGGGGAAAAGGGGCACTTTTATTATAGCAGCAGGCATTTTCCCGGAAATTTTTCGTATAGTAGTTGTTTTATTCGTGCCTCCCCCCCTCCCCTTCCCCTCCCCCTTCCCCCCAGTGTCCTAGTTTCCCTTTGGCTTCTTTGGGGTGCTTAAGGCCGCCGCGCTCTCTGCGTGGGAGCGTCGTCGTCGTCGTCGTCGTCGTGGCTCGAGGATCGGAGAAGGGAGAACAGAAGGAAGAGAAGGAAAAAAGAGAAAGCCCTTCTCTTCCTCCTCCGTATAGTATAGTATAGTAGAGCCTTCTTCTTCTTCTTCCTGTTCTTCTTGTGAAGTACGTGAGGGAGGAAAGGCCGTTCGTTGTGCGACGGCAGGAGGGAGGAGGGAGGAGGGAAGCGCTCTGTTGTGTGTCGTGTGGAGCGAACCAAGCCCGCACCCAAGTGTGTACGCAGGGAAATATACAGGATATAAAAACACTTCTGCTCCTTCCTCCCCTTTCCCCCCCCCCCTCTCTCAACCCTCTTGAGTATTTCGCGCTTAAAGGAATGGAGAAAAGAGAAAAGAGAGAAGGGTGGAGGGGTGGGTAGAGGGAGAGACAAGACTTGGGCTGGTGGTTGGTCGGCTCGGTTACGTCAGACCGTGACGTCACGGTTATGAGAAGAGAGAAAGTGAGTGGCTTCTCTGAGGAGGAGGAAGAAGAGGAGGAGGAGGAAGCCGTTCTTTCTTGGAGCATCTCTCCTTGCTTTCTCACTTTCACTTCCTTCCTGGTCTTCCCCCCCCCTCAAAAGTGACCTGGACAGATCGACGCGATGAAAGAGTTGAGGCAAAGGGGATGAGGAAAGAAAGGCGGAAACGTGTGCTGCACAAAAAAGTATGCGACGATGTCCTTGTTTTGAATTTGAATCACCGTCGGACACCGCTTTTCTGGCGTCCCGCTTGAGACGTAACCTCATTTCATCTTCTCCCCTCTCCCACGCCAAAGACGACGCCCTCCTTCTCCTCCTCCTCCTCCTTCTCCATCAGTCTCGCCTTTGCGCCACTTCAAAGGCCACGGCGGCGGTGGCCGCGCGACTTCTTTTGTAATGTGGACTCTTGTCCTCCACTCTCCACCCTCCTCCTCCTCCTTCTATCCATCCATCCTTCTTCGCTTTGTCACTCTCTCGCGTGCTTGGGAAAGAAGAGTCTCTTCTTCCAAGATCCATCCTCTCTGGGCACAAGAAGGCGGGCGGACCATGGAAGTCTCAGCCCTGGAAAGGAAAGCTCTTAAAACGGGGAGCCATTAAAAATTAGACATCTTAGAAACTTTTGACAGTATATAGGTAATGTAAACTCTTCTGTGTCATGCACTTAGCATCCTATCTCAAGATTTCAAAATTTCCGAATTATAGTAGCACATTAAAATTTACATACAATCATTAAAGCAACTCTGAGTAACACTACGTACCACTTCCCTGATTTTGCATAGCACATAAGGTTTCTTAAAATATCATGGAAGTTATACATAAATATACATATAAGTTAAAATAATGTCTGCAACAAAGGTCAACAACTACACTAGGGGCATACAAAAACAGAGTGAAAGAAAGCCTTCCTTTCCAGGTCCGAGACTTCCATGAGTAGGCCAAAGTCAAGCGGGGGGGAGGGGGAGAGGGGAACGCAGCCCCATCCCTGATGACTTCCAAATCATCTCCATGAGGCACTCACCGTACTACGAGAGATGTTTCCTCGACCGTGGCCTCCAGCGAAAGGAGAGAATTCTCCGTCATCGCTCTGTCGATGTTTGGGTTGGCAAGGACGCAGATAAATCAGATTAGATGAGGAGAAGGAGGAGGAGGAACCAGAAGAACTCTTTTAGCAACTCTTCCTTTTCCTCTTTGGCTCCCTTACTTTCCTTCCTTCCCCCTCCCCCAACACACACACACAGCCATCATTAGGGCGACGTGCTAAAGTTTTTTCTTCCTCCGCATCCACTTCTGGTTCCCCCCCCCTCCTCGCCTCCCCCTTTAACTTGTATAAGGTCGAAGAAAGAGAGAGGCAGAGAGAGAGAGAGATCTTAATCTCTTGACACCTCGGACGTAGTGTAAGAAGGCTGAAGAAGGGGGGCCCAACACGACGAACGAAAATCCATCAGGGGGGGCTCTCTCCGCTCCTCTCCTCCCCGACGGAACTTTTCCGCTCCAGAGATGAGGGAGGAAGAAGTTGGTCCGGTTGCGGCCGCCAACGGAGCCGTGTAACCCTCCCTCTTCTGGCAAGGAAGGAAGGAGAAGGAGGAGAAGGAAAAGAGGAAACTTTTTGCCCCCTTCCCCCCCGTCCTTCTAGACAGACCTTCCTTTCTCTCTCTCTCTCCTCGAAAATCTAACAAAAAAGAGTGGGAGAAGGAGACCTTTTCTTCTCTTTCAAAGAGTCCAAAGAGGAGCCCGAGAGCAAAGGACCCAACCAACCTTGAATGGGGAGAAGGATTGGAAGCTTTTCTCCTGAGCACATTAATGACCCCCTCTTACTGGCAGTACTGCCAACTAGTACACAAGAGCATTTTTTCCCGACATATTCTTTGCCTGTTCCCCCCCTTTTTTACTTTAACATACTGTGCATGTACCCAGTTACTAGTTTCATCCAATCCCTGACTACCTCGGCCTCCGCATAAACGGGAGATGAGAGGAGAATCTATCTTTCCTTCCTTACATTATGCTGCTTGCTCCCATTCTCTTCTCTCTCTGTCTGTCTCTGTAGCATACGCACCCGACAAATATTGGCGGCCTCAGCGATACCTCAGAGGTATCGCTGAGGTATTTTGAAGTAACAGTATCACACGCCTTAGTTATGTCTCTCTCAGGATTTTTTCCTTACCATGGAGGGGGGAGGAAGCGGACAGATACCTGGGTGCTATCTCGTCTGTACTCGTACCTCGGCAATATTGGTAGGGTACTAGCAGTACGCTACAGGGGCTTTTGAGGAGACAGCTGGCTCCGCAGCCTCGCTTGGGATTGGGGCGAAGTCGAGATTGGGTGGTGGATGTGGTGGTCTGTTCCTCATCAGGGTGGGGTGGAGGGGGAAGGGCGCGCAGACGAGATGGGAGAAAGGAAGGAAGGGACGGGCACAGTGATTTCCCAACCAAGATCTCTAGCGTGAATTTAGTGTTGGGTTGCTCTATCGCCAGGGCAGGTGTTAGAATAGTGGAATAAAAGACCCTTAGAGCAACCAAATTTCGACCCCTGCGCTAACTACCACTATTGTCGCCACCGAGACCGTGC
>JAAUYM010178637.1_pt1 | contig 14241 bp, 5 predicted proteins | sample 7278001 | NCBI WGS metagenome assembly JAAUYM01 (sample SAMN14350224, study PRJNA611818) | marine sediment metagenome | isolation source: surface marine sediment (1.8m) | place: French Polynesia: Moorea | collected 2018-08
GACATTTGTTTTTTTCTTCCATCATTGTCAGAGCTGATTCTTTTTTTCCTGTTAATTTCACAACATGCAATTTCCCCTATGGGACCGAGCATTTGTCAGTAAAATAACAGTTGCAAAAGTAATGTTATTTTTCATAGCTGCTGGGTAGGTCTACAGAAATTTGAAATGGTGTATGAAGGACCTGGGATTCAGAAGCCTCCTCCTCCTCCGCCACCGCCTCCAGCAGTTAACAAAGTGGATGTTGTTGTGTCTATGGGAAATCAGCAAGAAAGAAAGGTTTTTAATGTTGGCTCTGGTGAGACTTGGGGATCCCTGAAGAACAAGATTGCAAAGACCATGCACAAGTCTCCAAACAGTCTTCTTTTGACATTCCATGACAGGCCCTGTAAAGACACTGATTCCCTCTCCAGCTCTGTCAGGCACAATCACAACACAGTCTTTTGTACTGTGCATAAGGATTCCATGAGAGACATGAAGAGATAGAGGCCATGTTCTTTCCAAGAAGGATTTTGAATGGGTTATCGAAGACATTACAATATACTCTTGTGTCCATGTAACAGAACATGGCCATGGCATGTGTTGTAGGCTCTTTCTGCCGTTGGCTTTCTTCATTGCTTTTATCATCTTTGCCATCCTTGTGCTTGTCCTTCTTGACTATTTGGTTCTCTATGGTTACTTAAAATCTTGTGGCGGTCTGAAAAAGTTCGCCTATCTACGTACATACTAGTGTCTCGTCTCCACCATGATTGTTATAATAACCGACAGCTAGATGATTCATTATGCATGTACGGTAATGTGGTAATGCTACAAGCAAAAAGAGCATTTTTAATTTTGTGTCTGTTGAGTGGTCCTGGTGTCAACCAAACAATGGTTGATGTCTGCTCAACCAAGCACAATATCACTCTTTAGTAGGCAGCTAGGGTACCGAATGCGTGCTAAATGTTGGGTCTGCGACCAATGAAATATTCATCCTTGGACTCTCATTTTTGGAGAACTTTGAAGCAGAAGCAGTTGTAGCAGTAGTTGGATGAAGATGGCGCAGGTAACAAGTACAGTGGATTGTGGACATGTGGATTTTTATACGTGTTATTCCTTTAATTTCGGTGATATGCATGCAGACAGGTGGTCCAATAAATTACTAAAAATGTGGCTTGAAATATGGGACTGGAGAACCGTTTAGTGAACTTAGTGAGTTGGAAAGTAATGTCATGTTTCGTACTTGCCAGAGGGGCTTGTAGAAATGGTATATGAAGGACCCGGGATTAAGAAGCCTCCACCACCCCCTCCTCCGCCCCCACCGCCTCCAGTAGTGTCCAACGTGGATGTCATTGTATCTTTAGGAAATCAACAAGAAAGAAAGACATTTAAGATTGGCAACAGTGAGACTTGGGGATCTCTGAAGAGAAAGATTGGACAGACCCTGCACAAGTCACCAAACAGCCTCCTCTTGACGTTTCATGACAGGCCATGCAAAGATGGTGATCATATCGCCAACTTTGTTAGACACAACCACAACACAGTATTGTGCACTGTGCACAAAGACTCCATGAGGGACCTGAAGAGATAGAGCCCCCATGTACGTACCTAGTGGTACAATTTGAAGATGATAAATGGCGTCCAGTTGAAGTACGGTGCACGTTACTTGGACAGGTAATTCGCGGCTTCGAGACAAGGTTGTGCGTTTGTGCCTATAGTAACACGCAGAATATACTGCTTTTAATATTAATATCTGTATTACTGTACCTCTTTTTATATCCCTTCCAGTTGCGCCCTTCAAAAGAAGCCTCCTCTCCGAAGAGCCCTCAGATGACCGTTCTGCGCGCGGACTACGCCTCCTGCAACTTCTCCGAGCTCGTCACCGACCTCTGGCCCTTCGTCAAGGCCCTCTACTCGCCAGCAAAAAAGAAGCGGAGAAAGAGGTCGAAGGTGACGACGACAAAGCGGGGCTTTCCTAGCGTCTCCTCTGCCTCCTCCGCCTCCTCCTCGGCGGCCGCTGGGAGGTCTCACGACGTCTCCGACCTGCACCAGGTGGAGAAGGTGTCGTCCTCGGCCACCTCCATGGACGAGGAAGGGGGAGCCAGGAGGGAGGACGCGGAGGAGGCGGGGAGATCTGGCCGGCCGAGGGACCTCAGGGCCTTCCCGCCCAGCCCGCTGGACTTCGCCTTTTTCGAGCGACCTATGCACAGCGAGGACGAGGCAAAGTTTCAAATCGATTGGCAGAAAAGGCGATCCATGCAGGGCGCTGGACTTGCGGGGGCGATGGAGGAGGAGAAGGCGGAGGAGGAGGCCGAGGTAGACGTTGACGCGGAGCTACGACTCCTGGAGGAAGAGGAGGAGGGTCAAGACAGCTTCCAGATCGTCTCGGATGCCAAGAGGAGGACCTTGCTGATATCACTCCTGGTGTCGATATGCAGGTACCAGGTGAAAAGCAGGAGCCTGAAGACCACCTACGAGCTCTCACTGAAGTTGGCGACGTTTGCGTCCGACTCTTTGATGGCCCTGGAGAAGAAGGATCCTGTCCGCAATCCTGCCGCGGACAAAGAGCAAGTTGGCAAGGAAGAGGAGGAAGAACTCCTTTGCCTCAGGATGCACCTGTGTCGCCTCTTGCTGATGGCGGTCACGGAGACCCAGTTCCACAGCGACTACGTGGCCACGCTACAGAGGAACAGGGTCCTGGAGTCCTGCACGTCCGCCTTGAATGCGGCCCTGGAGCAGGACGACCTGAAGGACGAACGTGAAGAATACCGGAGGCGGAAAAGCGTACTTGAGTTGTCCGCCTGTGTGTTGCACCTGGTAGACTCCTTCCACTCCTACTCTTGGTCTTGGCTGCCCAGGTCTGCGTCGCTTCCCAAGCGCTTGATGGGGGAGTGGAGCCGCGGCCTGGACGGCTTCGCCACCATGGAGAAGGTCTTTCTCGGGCTCTGCCTGAAGAGGAAGGACACCTCCCCCTCCTCCGGCGTCTTCCTCACCAAGCTCGCCCGCTGCATCGCCTCCTTTTGCGACGCACAGAAGGACGAGCTGGAGCTGCAACCGAGAACGGCCGTCGCTGTGGCCATGGAGCAGTCGCACGCGCAGCTCTACACTACCTTGGCGAAGACAATGGTCGACCTGCCCAGGGGAGAGGACAACAGCACGATGCTGATGCACCTGGCAGAGGCGATCTCCTCCTCTTCCTCCGCCTGGTCTTTTGTCCCAACAGCTCGCCTTTGGGAGGCAGCGCTCATAGCAATACGAAACTGCCAGGGGGCCGGATTCAGCGTGCACTTGGCCCGCAAACTTTTTTCTCTGGCGGAGGCATTTCTGGAACAAGACGAGGCTTCCGGGGACGCAGCCTTGACGCCGCAGACGGTTCCGGGAAAATTTTTGGACAAGCCACTGAAACATCCGCAGGACCTTCGTCAAGACAGCGTGGTGAGCGATTCGGATTCAGCTTTCTACGCCAGCGACATCTCCCTGGAGAGGTGCCACTTGAACAAAGGAGCTCACATGCGGTCAAGTGGTGGTGCCGGCACCGCTTCCACCATCACCAAGGAGAAGGATGGCAGCCTGACGCCCCACGTCAAGTGCTACCTAGAGCTCATGCGGTCCGACCATCCGGACCTGGTCTTGGTCACTGCTTGCCACCTGAGGAGAATCGTGGCCAGATCGGCCCGACCCCTTCGCTTCCAGATCCTCTCCAGGGTCATCGTCCCCTTCCTGGAGGAGCAGACGTTAATCCCGAAGGCGGCCGCCACCGTGGATGACGTCCCGGTGGCCTGCGAGTCCGCCGCCGGCCGCGTTGTCGCCATCAACGAGCTCCTCTCGCTGCTCCTGCAGACCCTGCCGGACAGGGACGTCCTCAGCTTCTTCCAGCAGCATAAGGTTCTGAAGACTGTCATGGCCTTTCGGACGGTCCCTGGCGCCGTGGGCGAGACCTACGGGGTGCTTTGCGCCTTCCTGGCTGCGGAGATCGAGCATGTCATGTACTCAGAGGTCTTCCAGAGGTTGTCGGCAGTGGGCGCGGAGGTAGACTCCTCCTCGGACGACATCGAACACGTCCTGACCGACGAGGAGGCCTTCCAGCCTAAGTTCATGAAGGCCCTAACGCTCACCTCCATCGTCAAGGAGTTCCACGAGATCCTTATCTCAAAGACAGCCAGGATCTTGGACCTGAAGTCGGGCGGCAAGGTAGAGCGGGTGGGCGAGTTGCAGTGGGAGGAGCTGATGCACGTCTGGAAGACTCAGAGCGTCCTCGTCCGCCAATACGGGGAGTACCAGGAGTACGCACAGAGCAAGGGCATCCCTCGAATCGTGGAGGAACTCTTCGCTTGCCTCGCAGACCAGCTTCCGACGCTGGAGGCCGCTCTCACGGGGACGTTCCTTGTTCCCACCCTCGGATACCTCCTTCAGGTCATGGTGCAATTTAAGGCCAGGAGAACAACAGACAGGACGAATAATGCGAGAGGTCCGGGTAAGGAGGATCAATTACAGCGGGATTCCAATTTAGTGGTCTGCCGTTCTCGTAAAAGAAAAGTTTATTAAATCGATGTTCTTTACTAAATCAAAGGCCATTCCAGGGCAGGCTAATGCGAATAAGTTGGTATGCAGACAAATCTTTGTATTGTCATGGGATTTTCAGACTGGAAAACAAACTTTCCCCCCCCCTGTTTTTGTATGATCTTTGTGTAGCTTAAAGAGTACATTCAACAAAATTTTTTATGAATTAATTGAGTTATACGCTTGTAGCAAATGTTATTTACATATTATAACTCGTTTTGAAAGTGCATGACTTCCAAGATATTTTTTTTAAATATGTATAGTGTAGTACAAATCAGGCCAGCTTTTCTCAGATTTACTTCAATGACTATAGCTTGGGACTTCCATGTATAGGCACACGAAACCTACGATAGTAAAAATAACGGGTGGTTCTTTCTTGCCTTAATTTTACTATGTATCTGACTTTTCGTGATAGTGGAAATAATCGGTGCCAACTTTTACGAGATTTTCTTAAAACTTTTTTTCAGGCGGCCATTTCGACGAGGGAAAAATCCTTGACCAAAGTCTCTCTCTGCTGGATAAAAAGGCTCTTAGAATAATTTCTTCCGCCATCCTGAGGAAGATTATGACCACGGTCTTCGAGTCTGGACTCTTGTTGGACGAGCCATCTGAAGAAGCCGAGATTCCAAAGTGCAGTTATAAATCAAGCAGTGGAGACACTATGGATGATGCAGCGTTCTCCAATGACTGTTACGACGCTGACGTGAGTGATCTGAGTGAAGGAGAGAAAAAATCGCGAAACACCGACGAAGATGAAATGATAGCCATCACCAAGAAGGTGAGGATCTTCTGTCCGGAAGTGATCTGCTTTCTCCTGGAGCTTGTGACCGGCATGGTGAGGGACGGCCACAGGAGCGGGGCGATGTCGGCCGAGTACGCGCTCTACAAGGTGAGGAGAATCTGCACGCCGGGAAACGTGGACGTCCTGCTTAGCAGCGGAATGCTGGAGACTCTCATCTCGTCCTTCTTGTGCCTTACGACGGGACCGCCCAGCTTGAGAGACGAGGCCATGAGGCTGATGGTGCTGATGGCCAGGAGGAGGATGTCGAGGAAGGAGTTCCGCAGCCTCTTGGAAATCTTCAAGTCGGAGAGTCTGGACATGGGCGTTAAGAGGATCTTGCTGAGCGGCCTTTGCCGCGTCGCTAAGCACTCTTCCAGCTCAGTTCAGCCGAGTTACTCCGTGGTCTGTCCACCCCAACAGCTGAGGAGCAAGAAGATCGTCGACCGGATAGATTCCGACGGCAGCATGGGTGGCCGCAGCAGGAGCAACGGCAGCAGCGGCAGGGAGGGAGGAGGTGCAGCCGGGCCATCCAGGTCCAACTTTCCTGGCCTCGAAGAAGGCCCTTCAGCATCGATGCTCAAGTTCGCCATTCCGACATACAGTTCTTTTGCCGCCACCGCCAAGAAGGGCTTCACCGTGAGCCTCTGGGTGAAGCTGCTGCGGCCCTCCGAGCAGTTCGGACTGACCAGAATCCTTGGCCTGTCGGAAGGAAGTATCCACGTGCAGGTGTCGATTTCTCACACTTCTCTGGTGGTCTCTGTGTACGACAGTCCCGTCCATGGTGGTCCGCACTCCAAAAAGCCCGGGACTGCGACCTTCAGCGTCGCTGGCTACCTGAGGATGCCTTGGAACCAGGTGGCGCTAGCCATTACGCCCAGGGGCAAGTTCCTGGAGGTGGTGGGAATGGTCAACGGGTGCCTGCTGCAGTCTCTTCTAATCACCCTCAAAAATAGGATCCCCTCCCCGTCTGACTCGGTGGAGAGGCATCTCTACGTTGGCAGCCGAGGGGAGGTCGAGCCCCAGCTCGAATTTGCCTGTGCACACGTCTTTCAGGAGACTCTGACCGGCATCCAGGGAGGGAGACCAGTCTTATTCCTCCTGCTGGTGGGGCCCGAAGGAAAGCTGTCCCCGAACCTCGGGGACCAGGACCTGAACTTGAGGAAGAGAGAGCTGCTGCGGTTCTTTCCCGAGCACAAGACGGCTTTCTGCGACATAAACCTGCACACGATGTTTGCGGCACTGGAGGAGACCCTCATGATCTCCTTCGTGGCGAAGAACCCGACCCGAATCCTAATTTACCCGAAGCCAAGCGACTCCTCCAACTTTCTGAGCAGTCTAGTGCAGAGCAACGACACCTCAAGCGCCAACGAACACCGGATACCAAAGGCGGTCGAGGCCGTGGAGAGGCCCAAAGAGAGGACTAACATCCAGCGGAGGAATTTCAAGTTCAGCGATCTCGTCATGGAGGAGGGCGGTGCTGTGACGCTCTTGCTACTCTTGGCCAGGATTGTGGAGGGCGGAGCCAGCGACCGCGACGTCTCCGCCGCCTTGGACCTCCTCCTCACCACCATCAACTCCTCCTCGGAGGCCAAGAAGGACTTCCTCGGCTCCGACGGAATCAGCCTGCTCTCTCGGATATTGGAAGACGACTCGTGCAACCTTGGTTTCCTCAGCGTCACCACCATTCTCAACCACAGCTGCACCGACCCCATTCTGGTGGGCGTCGACAACCCACATTTCAACGAGGGAGCCAACGCCATCATACACAGCCCCTTTATCCTTAGCCTGCTCGTCAATTGCTGGAAGTCCCTGAAGAAAGGGGTGCCTCCAGAGGCAGCCAAGGTCTTGAACTGTTCAACCCTTAGAGAAGTCGTGCTGGATGCCTTTTGCCTCCTTTTGAAGAACGGCCACGAGTTTACCAAGCTGAACATGGAGACCTTCCGGCAGCTGAATCTGGCGAGGACAATAGTAAACAGGGTCCAGGAAGACTTTTCCTTCCCCCCGGGCCTTGAAGACCGACAAGGGGAGGAGGAAGAGGTAGCCAGGAGAGTAGTTGCTATCTTCAGCCACTTGGCCGGATCGCCTCCGAACATGAAGATCCTTTCAGACATAATGGCAAGCGTGTTGCTTCTGGTGGAGCCAGACCTGACGTTCGCCGCCCACTCTAAGAGTAGCGGATTCTTCTTCAACATCAACGAATCTCTCCCGGCACAGAAGAGGCAGCAGCAGCAGGGAACATCTTCCTCCCTGGAATCCAGACCACACACATCCAGGAAGGAGAGGCTGCACCAGCTGGTTGTGAGCGCAGGGCCGAAGAGGACCGTGGGGAGTCGCTTGGTGCCGTCCTGTGAGGACCAGCTGATCGGGACTGTGCTGGGGGAACTCGAGGACGCCCCGCTAAGCAACTCCCAGTCGAGTTACCTGGAGAAGGAGGACCTTCAGAGGACGCTGAAGCAGATCAGAGAGAGGCGCCACAGCTGCACCAAGTCGGTGCAGGAGGGGGAAGAAGGTGTACTACAGACGGCGGAAGGAGGCCGGAGTGGCGAAGGCATCCGTTATGGTACCTTTGTCAAGCCTGGGATCAAGCATGAGATAGTGACAGATGATGGCTCCAAGAACATCAAGGTGGTCATCACGAAGGAAGAGAGTCTAGAAGAAGTGGGAGACTTGGTTATCGAGACAAGTGCCAAGGACCCCCCCGGCGGGTCTTCTGCAAATGAAGCGGGAGACAGCGAAGGAAACAAAGGCGGAACAGGATCGACAAGGACGATGACACCGGTGGTGGCGGAAGAGAAGGGCGAAGAAGCAGCCGAGAAGAGCAAAAGTGCCATTGACACATTTGGATGCAGTGAGCACAATGTCCTCGAACATCCTGGACAGTGGGGAGAAGTCGTGGAGGAAAAAGTAGAATTCGTTAAAATTCCGAAGATGAGCACTTGCGAGGAAATCATCTGCGGTTTGCTCAAGATCCTGGGCGGCCTGCTGCAGAACCTCCCCGACGCGACAGTCCCCCACGTTGTGAGAGAGATCATCTTGCCGGAGCACCTGCTGATTCTTTGTAATCACCCCTCTGATGGCGTCAGAGAGGGCGCCACCTGGCTGCTGTGGCGCTACGTGGCCAGGTCTTCCTCCTCCGCGTCTGAGCCCGGCGGCGGCAGGATGGGACGGGTCGGCGGATACCGTCTGCTGGCGCAGCAGCTGCATCGCCATCCGGTGACTGACGCCATGGTCAACGCCTGCCTCAGCCTGGTCCATGACCGTGACTTCAACCTGGACGAGTCTCCGGAAATCCCGGCCCATGCGCAGGTGACGGTGCGCGCCTCAGGGATGGCGGCAGTCTTGGCGCTCCTACCCGGCGCTTGTGCCTCGGGGGACGTGGCGCTGGCGCACCTTCTGGTGCTGCATGTCCACGAGCTGCTGGCCAAGGTGCCGGGCCTGTTGCGGACTGTCCTCTCTGCCGGCCTCTTGGAGTCCGTGTGTAAGTCTCTGAGGGCGCTCGCCAACGCTGACGTCGTTTGCACCGACATTCAGGGACAGGACAGCAGGGATATAATTTTTCAGGTAATCATTCTTACAAATATCACAATTCAACAACTGTTGAAAGCGTTGATAGCGAAGTTGTAGACATTTTTTATGGGCTACATAGCGGTAGCTACCGTCTCAACTGTACCTACCTAATATTACTACAGTAGGTACTATAGTATGATACTCCGCATGTGTGTCGTATTATTCACTTGACAGCAATTTTATCTTTCGTTTAGGATCTGCATGACTTCCTTCGCCTTATCACTCTTCGTCTGGTTTCGCTTCGTGGCAGCGAGAACTTCTGCACTGTCGAGATGATCCTCATCTTCCTGGCACTTTTGTCACACAACTCGAGCCGTCCGCTGGACCGAGCAGTGAAGGAGGAGGATCTGGGGCGGAAAAAGGAAGACTCCAGTCCCTCTTCTATCTCTCCTCTCTCCTCCTCCTCCTCCGCGTTCCAGACAGCCTTCTGTGTTGTGGTGGAGGAGGGCCTTTCTGCCATTCAGTCCAGGGTGTCCGAGATCGACAAGCCACTCTCTGGCGGAGGAGCACTCAGCGCAAAGAAGCGAAGCATGAACATCTACGGCGGAATCTTCCCCCTAGAGGAAGTGACGGACATGATCTTCCGCACCGTCAGCCCTTCCGCGGCCGAGCCCGGGGGCGGCGGCTTCGTCGGTGACGGCTTGCCTGGGTCGGTGTACTCGGCCACCACCACGACCGGGCACCCAGCCAAGCACTTTGGCACCGCCGGCGGCGGGAGCAGCGGGAGCAGCCTGGACAGGGCTGGTCCGGCCTCCAGGAACGAGCTGACTGACCGCTTTGCCGCACTCGTGGACCTGGCCATCGACTTCATCGTCCATGGGCTATGCGGCGAGATGTGTGACAGAGGGGTGCAGGAGTGCGAGGAACACGTGGAGAACCTGGGCACCTCTCTGATGTCGCTCATGATCACGGAGGTGCAGCTGCGGTGGGAAAATCCCAAGAGAAAGGGCCTCCTCACGAACATCCAGAAGCTGAGGAGGCGACTGCTGATCTTAGTCAACTCCTCTCTGTCTCCCGGGTTCCGGGTGGCCAGGCGCCTCAAGGTTGTCCGCATGATCAACAACCAATTTCGCAACTCCGACGTCCTCAACTTTCTCTTCGAGGGGCAGCAGAACTTGGCCAGCGTCTTCGTTGTCTACCTGGAGGACCTGGTGGTCAATCACAAGGAGGAGATGCCGGTAGACGACATCATCGGCTGCAAACAGTTCTTCGATTTTCTCCAGACCTGCGGACTGGCCAAGAAGAAACTCTCGCCCTCGGAGGCCAGGGAGGCAGGAGCTGAGGTCGGTCACGCTGACGGTCGGGGAGAAACGAGAGCGAGCAGCATCAAGTTCGAGTTGGACCGACTGTCCTTCCAGGCGGGCAAAGCCAGATCGGCCTTCTGGTCACGGTGCCTGGATGCGGCGGAGAAGCAATTTGCCAGGTTCGACGACGCAGAGCGCCAGATGTCCCGACATGCCTTCCAGGTGACCAAGTTGGTGATGTCGGCGCAGGACGAGGAGAGGAAGCGCTTCATGTCCGAGCTGAAGCGGACGCTGAACGAGCGCGTGAGGGCCCTGCAGCTTTGGCAGGTGGTGGCCTCGAGGCACACGCATGAGAGGGCGGCCTGGCACTTCACAGAGGACGGATCGCGGCCCTGGTCGTGGTCACTGTCAGAGACCGAGGGCGCACAGCGGGTCAGGATCAAGCTGGAGAGGAGGTGCTCGCACCTGCCCGCTAGGTGTTACCTGCCCGAACACAGGCCCAAGGCCGCGCCGTCGTCTATCGAGGAGGAGCGGGAGGAGCCGTTTGCCTTCCTGGCCAAAGGTACTGGGGGGATGTCCGCAGTCATCATCGAGCAGCTGAGTGCGGACGACTCAATCCGGATGATGGAAGGCGCCACGCTGATTATGCACGACCTGGAGATCAGGGGAGAGGTGCTTATCAGTGACTCCGCGCTCTACTTTGTGGAGCAGCAGCAGGAGCAACAGGAGGAGGAGGAGGAAGATTCAAGAACGAATCAGCGAGGGAGGCATCATCAAACTCGCCCAGTCTCCTTCAGCTGGAAGATGAATACCGTTCGCGAAATTCACCGTCGGTGGTTTCAGCTAAGCGACGTGGCCGTGGAGATATTCTTCTCAACATCCTCCAGCACCCGCCTGTTCGTCTTTGCCGACTCCTCCAGGCGCAACCTGTTCATCCGCCGCCTGGTGAACTGCCAGCCACACCTGTCGCACCTGCCGCACCCGGACTACGTGATGGAGCTGTGGCAGGACGGCGCAATCTCCAACTTTGACTACCTGATGCAACTCAACAAGCTGGCCGGCCGCACGTTCAACGATCTTATGCAGTACCCGGTCTTCCCCTTCATCTTGGCCGACTACAACTCCGCCATCCTAGACCTCTACTCCACGACCTCTTTCAGGGACCTCCGCCGACCCATTGCTGTGCAGAACAAGGAGCGGGAGGAGCGATACGTCAGCAACTACAGGACCCTGGCAGAGGAGTCGGAGAGGTCTGACGGCAACGGCAGCGCCGACGGCGGGGACGGGGACGGGGACGGCGATGAAAGGAGCTCCACGATCGGCAACCTGGGTCCCTACCACTATGGGTCTCACTACTCCAACGCTGGCATCGTCCTCCATTTCCTGGTGCGCGTGCCTCCCTTCACTTCCATGTTCCTCCGCTTCCAGGATGGCAGCTTCGACATCCCCGACCGCTCCTTTCACTCCCTATCCAACACGTGGCGCCTCTCCAGCCGGGACTCCACCACGGACGTCAAGGAACTCATCCCGGACCTCTTCTGCCTTCCGGAGCTGTTGGTGAACTCTGAGGGCCTGGATCTGGGCGAAAGACAGGACGGCCGCAGAGTGAGGGACGTGGAGCTGCCACCATGGGCCGCGGGCAGCCCCAGGCTTTTCATCAAGGTGCACCGCCAGGCGCTGGAGTCCGATCACGTCCGTGAGCATCTCTGCCACTGGATCGATCTGGTCTTTGGCTACAAGCAGAAGGGGAAAGAGGCGGTGGCCGCAGTCAATGTCTTCCACCCGTCCACTTACTACGGGTTTGATCTCAACACAATCAAGGATCCGGTACAGAGGAGTGCCAGGGCCACCATGATCAAGATGTATGGGCAGACACCCAAACAGCTCTTCCAGCGGCCTCACCCAATGGTGACCAGGTATGGGTTGAGCTGAAAATTGATGCTGTCCGTCCTCCTAGCAAGTAACTAGCATCGCATCGTATCGTACGTGATTACGTACAACAGCTGTTATTGTCATTGTTGCTTGTTGCTCTTTTTCCTGTAGTTGCTGTTCCATTTACCCTGGTTGCTGTAACGCCTGTTGTCGCGCGTTCCTATGGTCCTGTGCTGCCGTTCTTGCTATTGGGGTTGCTGCTGCTGTTATTACTTCTGTACCACAATAAGGACTAAAATTTGACAATCTTGTCTTCTGTTTAGGAATCCTGCTGACACACCTCGCACTTCTGACCCTCCAAGAGTTTCCCGAGTGCTTGACCAGGTGCTGGGTCTTCGCTGGGGAGACTACGTGGGCTCACCATCCCAGGCGCCCCCCGCGGTCGTTCTCAGGGTGACCCAACCCAGGGGAGTTGCCTCCTTCACCGCCTTGGCCAACAACGAGGTCTACGGGCTGCCGGAGCGGTCGGCGCTCGTGTCCAGATACGCCCAGGAGGTGGCGACGGCGCTGGTGGGCGCCCAGAGGAGCTATTCGGTCTCTGGCGCCGCTCTCGTGTCACACTCCTACCCTGACGGGGTCGTTCGGGTCCGTCTGCGAAAGCATTCCGCCCCGGAGCCCCTGCTGGCGCCGCCGGGAGACGTCGCCCTTCTCCGGACGCATCCGGACGCCAGCCACGTTTGGGTCGCGTACGAGACCGGCAAGATCGATGTGGTGGGGCTCAACTTTTCCCCGAAGGAGCTGTCCCTCTCCCTCTCTGACGAGGTGATCCCACTCTTTGCTCACTCAAGTCGGATCAACGGGCTGGAGCTCTGTCCGGAGTTCTCCGTGGCGCTGAGCGGCTCTGACGACTCCACCGCCGTCGTCTGGGACCTCAAATCCGTTTGCTACGTCCGCAGCCTTCCCCATGAGGGTCCCGTCACCGTCGTGGCCATCAGCAAAACCTCTGGGGACCTGGCCACCGTCTGCTTCAAGGGAGAGTCGCGCTCCAAGCTAACCCTCTTCTCCGTGAACGGCGTGCTGGCGGCCACCCAGGAATGTGAGTCCGCCGTCCTCTCGCTCTGCTTCTCTCCGGCACCGGAGGGAGTCTCCTGCAATTCCTTGGCGGCGGGCTTTGCCAACGGAACTGTGCGGCTTTGGAGCTCGTGGGACCTGTCCCCTGTGAGGGACGTGGACACATCCCAAGCGTCGCCGGTGGTGGCCATCGCGTGGAGCCTCAACTGTCAGAATCTGTACCTCTCCACGTCGGGCCGGGAGCTCATCGTTTACGAGAAGGCTGACGTCACCGGAATGGGCAACGCGCCCAAGTATGTCAACCTCACCACTATGGCTTAAAAAAGGAAAAAAAAAAGATGAAGCATTTCTCGTCAGTAATTTTTCATTGGGTGCATTTTGCGGCTGTGCTTGCAAATCTAATGCGAATATGAAAAGAAATCAAGTTTCTGCCCCCCCCGCCACCCCTCTCCCACAACTATTCTTCCACACAGGAATTCTAGTTCAACTAAAAGCCGTAAGTAATCGCGTATTCAGTGAGGTCCTGGACCTACTCGATCTGCAATAAAGTAAAATGACGTGCTTGTTCTAACACCGTACCTATACGTAGTCTGATCGTACAGGCCAAAGTGCATCGACCTCAACGCCGTGGCTTTAAGAAAGAAAAAGAAGAAGAGTGATTTTTCCTTGTATGTAGACATTTTGAAGATAAAACAACGGTGGTGCATTTCGTGGATGTGTTCTTGTAGAAAAACGTCGTTCTCTCTTCGCGAGAGAGTACCTATTTATTGTAGTATCTACTACAGTGTATGTCTTGGAGAAATGTAGCTGCTTTTTCTTATGGTCAAGGCTGGAAATTGTGGTGACGGTCACCCTTTGTGGCTTGGACACGACGCAATCTACCTTGTGCTCAAATATACTAGATACGTACATGTAAGTGTAGGCAGCACATACATACCTATACGTACAGTATTTTACTTGATCGCTATGTATGCACTTGTAGGTAATACATAACTCGTTATTGCTGTGGGATACATAATGTTTCAGATTGGCACGTGCAGTTTCTGATGTGCAGTACAGTCGAAACTCGATTTTACGTATTTTTCCGTCAGCGGGGGAAAATACGTAAAATCGGGTCGTACGTAAAATCGAATCTGGTGATTAACTCATATATATATACATTTCTGATGC
>JAAUYM010067487.1_pt1 | contig 14238 bp, 14 predicted proteins | sample 7278001 | NCBI WGS metagenome assembly JAAUYM01 (sample SAMN14350224, study PRJNA611818) | marine sediment metagenome | isolation source: surface marine sediment (1.8m) | place: French Polynesia: Moorea | collected 2018-08
ACCGAAATTATAAAGTTGGTCTTTTAGCCAGCGAGCGAAGCGAGCTCAGGCACGAGTTGTCTTTTACCATTGCAAAATCTTACCCAGCAACGCGGGTACATTCAGGCTAGTAGTAGATATAATAGGGCGGGAAAAGTGCGAGCTCGGGTTTTCGAAGTGCAGGCTCGGGCCGGCCCACGTGCCAACAAAGTCTGCGTTTTCCTGCTTCTCAAACGGCCATTTATTTATTTATTTATTTATTTTTAGCTTTGCTTTTTCATTTTACTTAATTTTACTTAATTATTGCTATGTTATGTTATGAACTTACGGGCCAGCCCGCGGGTCTGCGGGCTCGGGCCAGGCTCGCTCCTAATTCTAAGTCTGGAAGAGCTTCCTGCCGCTGCCGTCGTGCTCGTCCGTTCACGATGTGTTCGCCCTTGCCTCCCTTGACCGTGACCGTGAGCATTTCCAGCATGGAGACCTCCGAGGACGAGCGAGAGGCGGCCAAGGAAGAAGAAGAGGAGGAGGAGGGTGAGATGGCCACGGACGAAGAGGTGGTGGCGGGCGCGGTGGTCACGGTGAACGTCGACGTCCAAGGCAAGGAAGCCTTGTCCGCCCCGTCCTCCTCCTCCGGCCCGACCCTGGCCCCGGACGGCGTTGGCGGCGGCGGCGGCGGCGGCGGCGGCGGCGGCGGCGGCGGGCGTCGCCTCGGGAGGAAGAAGTGCCCGCCAAGGCACAAGAGGACGGAGCTCCTCTACAAGGACGACCCGGCCTCCGACCCGGGCTTCCGGGAGTTCCGCAGGAGGGTGAGGACCGAGCTGAGGGCCACGCACCCGGACAGGGACGAGCAGACGGACGTGGACCACTTCTTCTGCAAGTGCCTGGAGAAGTGGCTGCTCATGCGCAGCGCACTCAAGGCCAGGTGAGGAAGCAGAAAATGAAAAAAAACCCACACCTTTTTACCCATGCAAACACAATGCTATAGTCATAAGTTAAAGGCCAAAATTTTGGCCCTTAATTGGTTGGGATTGGATAAGATTGTCCTCGTGGTCCGGGCCTGGCCCGAACCCATCAGTAGGGGTGGTACAAAAGAAGTGCGTACATGTCGCAGAATCTTCCTTGTGTGAGAGCGTCCAGAAGACCGTCTAGTACAGCTCCAGGAAGGTTAGGCGGGGTCAAAGTGGTCCAGGAGGACCGGGAAGGAAGACTTCTAACCCAATAAATTAAGCTAGGCAATGAAAACTAACTCTTACTATTATTTGCTTCCTTGTTCTTTTTCATTAACTAATTTAAGAAGTCGCTTTATTTTTTCTTCTCTCTTCACGAAAGCAGCATTTTTTTTCTTCTCGAGTTTAAACACTCTACCAGAGACGTTGTACTTCTTTCTGAGCATATCATGTACATGTAAACCATGGCAGATACAATTTTTTTAAAAGATTACGCTTGAATTTACAAATTTTTGACATCAACATCACGGTACTGTACTTAGCAGGGACCAAGATGACTATCCAGATCAAATAAATCTTTGCCAGACAAAATGTTGCTTTCTGCTCGGAAGTTAATTTTGAATTCGATGGTAATTGCACTGAGAAAAATTGATCAGAGATCCCTCTTTTCGGGGATCACTGCAAATTTTTTTCTTTTGTACATCTCGTATTGGTATTTTTTGGTATCATAAAACGTCAAATCATACCAATCTGCCAATCTAGCAAGTGCTAGTCGACGACTTCTGGCAATACCCAAATATGCACGGATTTATGGAATATAATCTTGGGAAGTTTCACAGCATGTAGCAAGAAGCATGGTGGTACGGGGTGGGGGGAGTTCAGTTTTCCATGACCTCCTTCTCCAGCTGTTGGGCCATGGATTCGAGGTCCGACTCGTCTTCGTCGTCATCGTCTTCGTCTTCATCGTCGTCCGGGGCGCCGTTGTTGTCTTCATCCTCCTCGTTGGAGTCGTTGCACTCCTCATATCCCTTCTTCCGTCTCTTGGATTTCTTGGCCCAGCCCTTGGGCTCCTCTGCGTCTAGCGACTCGTCGCTGCTGTCTTCCAGTTGCGGGATGCGACCTTGGATGACTCCTCTCAGATCAGCCCCTCCAGATCCGCCCCCTCCTTCCTCTCCCGCTTGCTCCTTCGTTGACGACCCTTCTGAGTCATCCTCAGAGTTGTCATCGTCGCTGCTGCCGGCCACCTCATCATCCATGCCCTTCAACTCCTCGGTGGAGAATGCCAGCATGGGATTCATGGTCTCGGGGAGGGTGTCCGAACTGGTGGATATGGAGCGGTGGAGGAAGGCGCTGCCGGGGGCCATCGGGGGCAACAGGGCCGGGGGAGGAAGCAGCTGATGCTGGGCGTGGATCTCCGAGCTGGTACAGTGGGCGGGCGGCTTCAACGTCACCTTGGAGCTCTTTGTCAACGGGAATAGTCGCTCGTCCACCTTCTCCCACCGCTCGGCGCAGCACCACAGCCAGTCGGGCGTCACCACGTGAATGTTGCTGGACTTCTTGGCTTCATTCACCTTGGCGGTCCCCAGTCGGGCCGCCACCAAATGAGTCTGAAATAAAAGCCACGAAAGTTGCAATCGACAATCGGAGGCGAACGACAAGTCCTCACCGTCTCTCCGTGTTGGATCCCGTCCACGACGACGGCCCCAAGGCTCCTAGCCACGGCCCTGGCCTTGCTCTTTTCCGCCGGCACGTTCATCGGGTCGACACCGCTCAGGGCCAGCGTTATGCCTGCCAGGGTCTTTCTCCTCACGTACGGAATGACCGTCTTCAAGTCTGGGAGGAGATGCCGCGACTTGTGGAAGGATGCCTCGTCCTTCCCAGCCTTGTCTTCGCCATCGCCATCAGGCTTCTTAGGCGGCTCCTCCTGCTCCTCCACTACCTGGTCGTACAGTTCATAGTAGGCGGTGTGGACGGTCTTCAGGATGTCCTGCAGGTGACGCAGGTAGTCGTCGGTGTCCTCCTGCTCCTCCAGATCGTCTTCCAGGCTGGACCCAGAGCCGTCCTCGTCGTCGTCTTCCTCCTTGCCCTTATTCTTGGCTTCGTTCACGCTGTCGTTGTCGTCGTCGTCATCGTCCGACAGTTCCAAGTCTTCGCTGACCTGCTTTTCCTCTTCTGACTGGACGCTCTCTTTGTCCTTTTCATGGTCGCTGTCCTTGTCCGACTTGTCTTCGCCTTCTTCCAAAATTTCCATGTCCAACGGAGCTTCTCTCTTCTCTACCAAGGGCTTGTTACTGCGCTTTTTGTCTACATCTTTCGCCTTCTCCTCTTGGCTCTCTCTCTTCGACTTCTCCCCTTCCTCCTTTGGTTTCTTGCACATCTCTGGGGGACTATTGAACTTTGCGGGATCGTTGATGTCTCCTGTGTCTTTGAAGAAGACGTAAGGCTTGATGTGGACCAGGTTCGGCGCAAAGTTCCAGACGTCCTTGCGGTCGTCTATGATGCAAACCATGTGATCCCCACAGGGGAAGAGGGACGAGAGGTTGGCCGTCTTGGACCTGTTGTCGAAGCACTCGTCCCTAGACAGAATCCTGTGGGAGAAGAACTCCCCCTTGGGGTCCAGGAAGCCGGACACGGTGTGAGCGTAGAGGCGCGCCCCGAACGTGCAGATGTGCAGCTCGTAGAGCTCGCTGACCGCGCTCAGGAACTCGCCGGCAAAAGGGCGGACGCGGGTGTGGTACCTGCGGACAAAAAGGATGAAGACTTTTGGAGACTTGGGTGAGAAAAAAAACCACTTATTCATTTGTCTCGGTCTCTTTACCACGGCGAGTTCTGTCCGTAGAGTTGGTAATGATAGACGTCCTTCTGGTTTCTCTTGATGTTCTCGTTGGTGGTGTGTATGAGCGTCTGGTCCAGGTCCACCAGGAGGACCAGCTTGCGGTGGCGCCGGAGCCGAGACTCGTCCTCCATGCCAAGAGTCTTAGCTTCCTGCAGCGATAACAGATATTCTAGTACTGTAGGAGCAGAAGAGAATCTGGTATACGACAGATGACAACCAGGACTTGCCTCCTCGCTGACTTTGAGTTCTGGGATGCTGTGCACCATGGCCACGGAAGCCCTTGAGCCTTCTCCTCCTCCTCTCCCGTCATCTCCACCTGGGCCCAGGCGTCCTTCTTCCTTGGTCCTCGCGGCCGATGGAGCCTTGGCAGGAGAGGAGGACGTCTGGGCTGCCGCCGCCTCCTGCCTCAGGTCTGCTCCGCACTCAGCGCACATGTCCTTCATCAGGGTGGGGTGGGTGCAGCGTGTGGATAGGGTCAGCAGGACCGTACTAGGAAGGCATGATTTTAAAAAAAGGTCAATCTCCATGTAACTTATGAAGAGATCATGCAACTCACCCCAGTTGTACGTTGTCTTTGGCCTTTGCGGAGACCTTCTCGACCTTCCCCGCCTCCGGTGCTCTCAGCTTCGCCTCCTTCCTCTTCTTGTTCTGCTCCCCTTCCTCCTCCCACTCCAGGGTGCCGATGGGCTGCCCCCTAGTCACCCTGAAGCCGGGTCGGATGCGCAGCTCCCTCAGGGCGGCTCCGTCGGGCAGAGACCTGGGGGCGCCCTGACAGTCACAGACACGGACTGGGAGGGACATGGCGGCCGACCTTCAGAGTTCCGTCGGGTCGAGGCTGCCTGTCGCCAAGAAGCCGCGCCTCTTGGGTAAATAAATTTGTGTGTGTGTGTGTACGCGAAATAGGTATGTGTAATCTAGAGGCAGAGCAGAGCAGAGCGGAGCGGAGCGGATCGTCAGTCTAAACTTTGTTTAGTTCCTGTTTAGCAATAGCTGGCGCGTAATGGCGCAAATAAGTCTCTTGCGTCCTCTCGCAACCTCTCGCCCTTTCCTTGTCGGTCGTGGTGCTGATGTATAAAATTTTTCTCGGAGTGGGAGGGAACCCCCCAAAATCATTACAGTACCGTAAATCCTGTTATATTAAAACCTTGTTATTAAAAAGTTATTAATATCTGAGGAGTGTCAGAGCTAGAAGACTCCAAACTCTACTACAGTAAGTGAAGTAATTTTGAGAAGAATTGGCCTGATTTTGTACAGTAGTAGTAAGTCTTAAAAAGTTGTGTGTTCTAGTACAGACTTAAAGTGTAAATGATATTTACATCAAATGTACGTACGCTTCTAATTTCAATATCTGCAGACATTTTTTAAGAATGTTTATGTATCCATTGAGCTAGACAGAAGTTTTAATATATCACTCTCAGGAATACATGTACAGTTCGTGTGGAAGATTACACTTTTTTTATTTAATCGACTGCAATTAGTTCTTTGTACCTCCTCCGCAGGTTTCGCCCCCCCGCGTTTCCCGAGACCAAGAGCGATCACCCCTCCACTGGGACCGAGAGAGAGAAGTCCGAAGAGGAGAAGAAGGACGTCGGGTGTCCGAAGACAAAGAGGAAGACCAGGAAGAGGGTGGCAAGCTCAAGGAAGACACCCAAGGCAAGGCGAGGGAGAAAGACGAAGATGCCATGATCGGTGAGTGCAAGCCCAACCTTTTCTACGAGATGATGAAAGCTCCGAGCACGTACGCAGCCACCTATTTTTATCCCCATATATATATAAGCAACAAAAGAAAATGTACGGTGTTAAGAGTCTTACGTTAGAAAATTTTTAGAATTGCAAGTTTTAATTGCTCCTTTAGCACAGAAAGGACCTTTTGTCGTCGATACCATGATCCGAGAATAAATCAATATTCGGTTTTATTCTTGTTTCAAGTTATTCTCGGCATTGGGGAGCGAGGGCCTCTTCAACCTGTATGCTTGTATCACGCTATCGCGCAGTAGGTTGGGCGGGGTGGGTGGGGATTCTCCACCTACCGTACAGTACCTGCCAGCCAATAGTGACGTAGTACATCATTAAATATTCTATTCAGCCAGTGAAAATTAGTTCGCCAACACTGATCGAAATTTTGAAGGTATTAGCAAAATCTTATCTTAGCATTTCCCCTACCTTCCAACGGGGTTATTAAATTTCTCACAAACATATTCTATGTGTTGTGAACCAGAAAGCAGAATAGTTGGTCGTCTCTTGTTTTTTCCCCTCCCTTTGTGGAACCAATCTTATTAGTACGTCCAACGTTAAAGAAAAAAATAATTTTACAAAAACTTACCACATAGTATTTGGACATTTCTTTAGATACAATAGCTATTTTGGTCCTGCTGCCGCTCTTCTTCCTCATCAGATTCGTCCTCTTCGGGTAGCTCTTCCTCGCCATCGTCGTCTTCCTCCTCCTCCTCTGTCGGCGTGGTGGCCACCGATTCCTCTAGCAGCTCCCTCCCCTGCAGGTCCTTGTTTTTCAGCACCCCCAACTTGAAGACCGAGGTGGCGTCGTTGAGCGCCAGCATGCTCTTCACCCTGTAAACGAGCGCCTCCATGGATCTCTTGAGCGCCGGGACGTGTCTGGACATGGAGGGGTCGTGGGCGACGGACTTGGAATGTGTGCAGACGGTCTGCAGGAGGCGGGTGTTCGACTGGACCTGGCGGAGGAGGTCGATGCAATCGTCTCGGCGATGCTTGAAGTTCCTGTTGTAAAAAAAAAATGGCCTTCTAAAGTCCTAGTATACATAGGCAAAAATTACCTGTCCAGAAGAGGCATGCAGTAACGGACGAAAGAGTCTAGGTAGATTCTGGAATTCTTGAGCACAGGCACAACGTAGATCCTGGAGGAGTAGACGCGAGAGGACTCCTCCCTAAGCACTGTCACCAAGACGTGCAAGAGCTCGGTCGCAGTCTTCCAAGAGGAAAAGTCCTCCTCGGACGTCAACGTCTTAACCTTAACATGAACAAAAGGGGTTAATTGAGAGAGATCTGTAAAAAGTGCTTTTCATACTCACCATTTTGGTGAGATACTCCAGGAACACTTTGAAGTGCAGCGCCATGGTCTGGCGAGTAAAAGTGGGATATCTCTCGCTGGCGGCATCTCGAGACTTGGACTGCAGCAGTGTCGGCATCTCCTTGGTGTACGACTCCATCTCCTCCATCACAGACTTTCCGCTCTTGTCTAGTAAAACCTTCAGGATGCTTTCCACTTGCGCATTGTACCTGCAAAAAGAGGTCCAGCTTGTTGAGCAACATCCTAATTGGCAAAAAAAAAAATCCACCAGCGCCAATTCCGTACTTTGCTCCCTTTTCTTTGTCTCCACAAGCATTCCTCCAATCTCTCGCCAGGTACATCTTGGCCGTCTGGACAAGCTCCTTCGATCGCTTCCCTTCCCCGTCATCTTCCTCCTCCTCAGTATGGCCCAGCAGGGTGGCCAGCAGGCTGAGATGAGCTACTGCGCCGCCCGCGTGAAGCGTGGTCTCCCTGGCCCTCATCAAATGGTCGAAGGCCGCCCCTGCCAACACCTGCGTCGCCTTCGTGGCGGTGGCGGACGCGTCTGACCTGCGCGCCACCGCAGCCAGCGCTTTGCGCAGCAGGGGCCTTGCGCCGCCGCCGCGGTCGTTGGAGAAGGAGGAGGAGGAGTCTCCTCCGGTGCAGAAGCCGCTCCACGCGAAAAGGGCACAGAGGCAGTGGAAGATCCGCTCCTGGCACTCCAGCACGGAGGCCGTCTGGGAGTTGAACATGCCGGGCGAATCCAGGACTCCGTCGTTCACCTCGATCAGGCGCCGGTGGTAGTGCGCCACCTCGTCGAGGTCGCCCAAGAGGTGGTCCAGAAGATGCACGGCTCGGGAGGCGACTTCCAGCGGCTGCAGACGATCCAGGAACGAGGCAACCACGACCTTCGCGCTGCCTTCGGACATGGTACCAGGAAACGTCCTCTTGCGGTCGCTCTTGGCGGCCACCAGACTGCGCTCGAGTTTCTCCTCCAGGTCTTTGAGCAAGTAGGCGAGTTCTGGCGGCCTCAACTTCGGGTCCTTCCTCTCCTCGACCTCTGGCGGCTCGGAGGAGATCGTCACGACGTCGTAAGACAGGATAGAGAAGGCATGGAAGTCGAGCTCACGCAAAAAGGGCGCATAGAGGTCCAGATCCACGTTTCCCGGCGAACCAGCTCCAGCTCCGCGATCCACATGAGTCTGGGAGGCGTCGCCCCCCGGAGCACCCTTTCTCTTCAGCCCTTTGCCCGTCTTCTCCTTCTTCCCGGCCCTAGCGGCTGGCGGCTGCCAGGTGGAGACGTCGACCATGTGGTTGACCGACGGTGGGACAAAGCCTGGATGAAGGGCCAGGCACACCTGTAGCTCGCTCCTTATGCGGAGAATGTCCTTCAGCCGGACCAGGACTTTCTGCCGCAACTCCTCCTCTTCAGTCCGGGCGAAGGCATTCAGGACCTCCCTGAACCAGTTGACGCAGTAAAAGAGGCACGCGCACACCACGTCCTTCTCAGTCGTGGAGACGACCTCGAACTTGAGCAAGTTCTCCTCCTTCGGCATCGCAACCGGGCAGCTCAGGAGGGCGAGGATGTCGTCCAGGTTGCCGGAGGCCTTTTTGCACGTGGAGGCCTTCAGGAGTCGGAACTCTGAGAGCATCGTCTCGGCCTTGTTCTTCGCCTCCTTCCTGTCCCTGTCCGCCACGATTGGGGCGACGCTCAGCGCGATGTCCGGGTCTTCTCCTTCGGCGTTGTAAGCGGGGTGGGCGGGAACAAGGAGGCACTCCTCCTCGACCCCTTTCAGCGACCCGTCTTCCGACACGTCCAAGATGTAGTCGCGTTGAAAGTCGGCCGTGAGGGTGGAGACGATGTAGCTCTCCAGACGAGGATCCAAGCCAGAAGATTCGACCACATCGGCCAGCTCGTCCATAAGAAGCCCGGCGTATTCCCCTGCTGCCTTGGACTTGGCCAAGACCCTCCTCAAGAGGTTCATGGCGTTAGTAACGTTAGACGGTCCAACTGGTGGTGAAGAGGGTCCCGCCTCCTGGGTAAACGAGGGCAAGGAGGACAAGGTCTCATCGGCGCTCCTTTGGCTGGTCATGTTCTTGATGGTGACTACCGCGCCGGCAAGTCCCATCTTCACCAGCTTGCTGTTCTTGGAGACTATCTGCTTCTTGATCACCATGTGGAGATTGCTTTGGAGGGCACTCCCCTGATCTGCGGTCGAGTAGGCCAGGAGAGACAGTACGTCCATCACCTCCTTGACCTCGGACAGTTCGAGTAGGCCGACAAAGTCCAGGATGCTTTCGATAAAAGAGGCGAACCTGGCAGTCTCTTCAGTGTAGTGCTTGGTGAGGTACACCAGGGCTTTTAATGCGCTTGCTCTCCCAGGGCCGCCGCAACCGACCTTGCCCACTAAGTCGGCGAATACTTCTTGCTTGCACACCTTATCCAGGTGGAGGAAGGCCTCTCTCCTCAGGAGCAAAGAGAAGTGGACTAGGGCAGAGTCTGTGGACTGGCCCAGCATGGCCATCAGGGCGATAATGTCCTCGAGGAAAGTCTTCAGGACCACGTGGTGCGAGGAAAAGGTGGTCCTCAAAAGGTCCTCCGTTAAGGTGCCGTGCCTGATTTTGCGCCTGATCATGTTTTCGATCGGCTTCTTCTTGGCTGGAATCTTGTGCAGAGTCAGCAGCACCAGGAAGTCGACGGGGGTGTGACTCCTGGAGGTGTTGAGCTCGTCCAGGGCCTTGAACCACGCGTTGGCCATCCTCCTGTTGCAGGAGACGCTGTCCTCCAGCAGGTGGACCAGTATCACGTCGACGTCCCTGCCGTTCTCCTTCCTGGTCCCCTTCTTGGCCGTCTGGGAGATCTGGGTCATCAGCTTGGACTGGGACAAGTCGATGTGGTTTCTCATCTCCCTGACGGCCTCCTCCTCATCCCCAGCCGAGGAGGCGGTGTCGAGCAGAAACCTGAGCACGGAAGGAAGATCTTCCAGCGCGGTGGAGGAGAGCCTCTTGGTCACGGAGTTCCTGCGATGGACAAGATGGACAGGTAAGCTCCGAGCGTGGTCTGTCACAAGCACTACTATAGCCAACCCACATCCGTACCTGATGTCCTCCAAGGTGTCCTCCCCGACCGACAGGCAAGCAAGCGCGTCCAACGCCGCCCCGGTCAAGTCCGCGTCTCCCCTCATGAGTTCCTCTACGACCGTGGCCACCCTCGACTGCTCCACCTCCGCCACCAGGTCCGGCAGCGCCGAGAGGAGGTCCGAGAGGAACTGCTTGGCCGGACAGCAGCGCAGCACCTCCACCACCTTGTCGGCCATCCTCTCCCCCTCAAAGACCCTGTTGAGCCACCGCACCTGGGTGACGATGAGCCTGGACAGTGGGAGGCCCTCTCCCGGCTGACTCGCCCTGCCTTGCTCCCCTTCCTCCTCCACTGCGGCCATGACGGCCTTCTCCATCAGCCAGGAGAAAAGCTCGGCCTGCACCTCCTCTAACTGCATCAGCCCCCTCACCAGCGACTCCTTGACCATCCTGCCCCCCTCCGGCCCCTCGGGCATCTCCACGGCCATGGGCATGAGGAAGGAGGAGAGGGCGGAGTCGGAAGACTTCAACAGGTCGATCAAGTCTCTCCTGAACATGTCGGCCTCCCTCGGGTGGTGCACGTCCAACCTGAACCTGTCCGACATCGCCCTGACGAACGCCGGCAGCTCCTTCTTGAGGACGTGAGGCCCTTCGGAGCGCAAGACAAGTCCGCTCTCCCTCAGGGTGTTGACGACCACCTCCGAGGCCGTGTCGAGGAAGGAGCTGCCGCTCTTCCTCTTCTTCGTGGCACTCGATGTGCTGCCAGAGCCGGTCAAGGACCGCTTGCCACGACCTCGACCAGGGCTCATTTTTTTTTCTATTCCTTTGAGCTGACTTAACGTTTTTCTTCTGCTTTAATTTACGCGGCAAGAGTAACTAGTGATGAAGTCGGGTCGAGCACCCTGGAGACATCAATGCAAAAAAAACGGAAAAAAATAGTGCAACACACTACATTATAACTTATATATTTTTACGTAATATTAAGCTTAAAGAACAACATTTAACATGCACTAAGCGAGCTATGAGTGCTTGACCAGTGCTTGACTAAGCCGAGCTCGGGCCGCATCTATCACCAGGGAACATAGTGCATAACAGAGAAAAGCAGCAGCAGCAGCAGCAGCAGCAGGGCAGCGCAGGGCAGCAGCACATGCTAGGAACCTCGGTACCAAGACTCTAAAAACGTTTGAAATGACCACGAAATACTATACTGAATAGTAGCACCATATCATCTGTATTTATTTGTACGTAGTACGTACACGTGTATATGACATGAAAGTCCATGACGTAGAGCAACGAAACAGAGTGGAAACCAAATTTTATACGAGGTTTGTCGTTTAGCACCTTTATGGCCTGTAAAAAAAGACCTAATAATGCGCGCATGACCTATTAATAATATTCTTTCGGCACGTCCACCAACATGTGGTCTTGAAGTGCCTCCGCCACCTCCCGCACTGCAGACTCGACCACCAGCCGGCTTCTCTCACAGAAATGCTCCTTCGGCTCCTTCCTGCTCCGGTCCCGCTTGTGCTTCGTCAGAGGGTGGCGCCTCAGGCAGTCAAGCCTGTCCTGCCCTAGGGGCACCCTCAGAAACCGCAGGATCCTCAGGAGCTCCGGTTCGTAGTCTCTGACGACGTTCTCGTAGAAGACGACGAGCTTGTCCCCGCACAGGGTGAGGTAGTCCAGGGCCAGGTTCCGCCACAGGGTCGCTTCCTGGGCGGAGAAGTTGCAGAACTGCGCCGACCTTATCGACTCCTCCAGCTCTTCCGTGTCCAGCCCGGGGGACTCGTGCGACCTGGACCGGACGTGATTCCACCAGGAGGCGATGGCGTCGTACGGGTTCCTCAGCAGCAGGATGCACCTCCCCTGCGCCGAGTCGAGCTGGGCCATGCGCTCCTTCAGCCCGGTGAGCGGGCGGGGTCGACCCGAGGCGCCGAACACCATCGCCCCGATCAGGTTCAGGTTGTCATCGTGGTGAGTCTTGTGCAGCCACACACCTCTGTTAGGCGCGGTCAAAGAAAGAGAGAAAAAAATACAAAAGGAGTGCTTTCAGTATATGTACGTAGGTAACTACAATACAACCACTTGACTTGAAACAGGAATCAATTTACTATAACAAGGCACTCACTTTTCGCCTGTGATGTAACCTGCCATGAACTGCACCATCTCGGCTATCCACCTGCTCCCAGATCCCGGAAAGCAAACCAGGTTTGTTTTTGTGATGGCAAGCGGCGGTGGGACGGTCAAGTTAGCCAGCTGGCCGCAGGGCGGGTCGGAGGAGAACTCGTCCTCCCCCCAGAAGGACTGGCCCGGTCCGATTTTCTCGGAGGAAAGGTCCAACAGGCGCTGATAGGCGACAAACCTGCGGTCATAATAAGTAAATTACTGGTGCTGTTTAGCCATCACGCCGCTTTTTTTTTTCCAACTACAGTACAGTATGTCGCTTTATGTTATCACTAGCAGACTCGGTCCCCCAAAAAATGAGGATAAAAAATTATTGGGGGCACCCGCAGTACTTATAGGTACCTCCGCAATGGCTGATACCGCCTTTGAGCGCACTGGAGTGAGTGCAATCCCACCAACGCCACTTCCGCATCCTCCACCGTCGCCATCTCCTCTGTCAGATGTGGAGGCACCTCCAGTGCGTCCTCCTCGAGGTCGTCCTCCTCCTCCGCCACCTCCATGGTGTCAAGCAGCGTCAGCAGCGCCTCCGGTGAGTCGGGCGACGTCGGCATCGAGACCTTCTTCGTCTCCCAGACGACGACGCTCCTCCTCCTCCTCCTCCTCCCGTCGGCCTTCCCGCCTCGGTGCGCCTTCAGCTGCAGGGGTTCGCAACCCTTCGACTCGACGTCTCTCCACTGTCGGCGCCACAGCAAGACGCCCCTGTCGCCCCTGTTCTTCACGAGGACGCCACGACCCAGAAAGAGGAAGTAAGGGCCCACTTCCAGACCGCCACAAAATAGCCGAATCTGAAGTTGTAGTAGTAGGAGGATTAGCGATCTACGCATACGTACCCAACTAATATTGGTACCACTAGAGCCACATCAACGGCTACGTCATTAATGGTAATTAATGATGGGCTCGAAATTTAGGTCGCTCTAGTTGCTTTTTTTTATACTATTCTAACACCTGCCCTGGAGTTAGGACAACCCACCACTAAATGCACGCTAGCGATATTGGTTGGGTACGCAAATAAAGCGTGCCGTGCCCACCGACAGTTTTTGTCTCACCTCCCAAGTGTTGGTGGCCTTGAACGCGAAGATCCCGTGCAGTCTCAGCTGGCTGTCAAACGTGGCCGTGGCATGCTGGTCTCTCTTGAACCAGAACCTCACCACGTAGTTCCCGTCCCCCCCGGCCTTCTCCCGTGTCGGCGGCCAGTCGCCCTGAACACGTTCGACCCTCAACTTTCTTCCGTCGGCATCGCCGCCGCCGGAGCCGCCGCCGGAGCTTCCGCCGACCGCCCAGAGTACCTGCCTGATAGCCGCGCCCTGGCTGCACGCGGTCCGGCAGCGTGCGTCCCACGTCCGACACCCGCAGCGGAGTCGGGAGCTGGCAAAGACCTCCTTCCTGGCGCGGGTCGGCGAGACCTCGCAGGAGAGGAAGGGCGGGCGCCCCGACGACGACGACAGCGACGACGACAGCGCCCTCAGGGTGTCCATGTTGGACGCCTCCTCCAGCAGCTTCTCCGGAGACCAGATTGTCGGCGAGGCCGTCACGTTCACCAGCAGCAGCAGCAGCAGCAGCGGCAGCGCCGGCAACGGAGGCAACCGAGACTTCCTCCTCGCCGGGCATCTCGCCATCCCTAGCCGTGTTTTAAACTGTCTCTCAAAGCCTTATTTTTTACATTGTGGGATACCAAACCAACCAAACGCAACCTTAGAGTTTAGCAAAAAGATGCAGTTAATCCATTTCTTGGGGAAGGAAAAATTCGCCCGGGAAATTGATGATTTATTATGTTTTTATAGGACCTATGCTATACCGGTAGGTAAGCAAGTTCTTTTCATTTCCAATACTATAAATGCCATTTTTTTGCTTATTGTACAGATGTCAAATACAGTTTAATAAATGTGGTGATTTAATGTGGTGACTGACTCTCTTCCACTTCTACTATTCGTCACGTCCTCTACACATTATGGATTTGAAGTAAAATGTCAGAAAAAAAGGGTTGTATTATGATACAAAGAAATCATCTTTCTTTTTTTTGCTCAAAAGTCAAAACAACGTGTTGTATGAGATAGAGACATTGATCTTTTTGCTCATTTTGTCTGAAAATTGCCAAAACATTTTTTCTCTTTTCCAAGAAATGTTTCCCACATACCTAGTAATATGGTACATCTTGCATTCTATTTTGACAAACGCGATTCCTTCTGACATTG
>JAAUYM010075193.1_pt1 | contig 14235 bp, 7 predicted proteins | sample 7278001 | NCBI WGS metagenome assembly JAAUYM01 (sample SAMN14350224, study PRJNA611818) | marine sediment metagenome | isolation source: surface marine sediment (1.8m) | place: French Polynesia: Moorea | collected 2018-08
CCTCCTCCTCCACCCACCCCGCCGGTGCAGTCGCCAGTCCTCCCCTCTCCTCCTTCTTTCAAAAGTATGTAAATATATTCAGTAGCGCGAAGTTTCCGAATGGGCCATCTCTCTTCCTCCCCTTCCGTCCCGCAGGCGAGAAGGGGGGGGGGGAGGGAGGAAGGAAGGGAGAGCAGAAGAAGTGCAGTACCGTCTCATGCCCCCCCTTCCCCTTCCCTCGACGTGTGTTCGCTCAGACAGACACACCGGTGGAAAAAAACAAAAAAAAGAAGATTGCCTCTTCGAGGTAGGAGACGATCCCGCAAATGGACGCGTGCTTTAAACACATTCGACTCACTGCTCTTTCCCACACACACGAGGCCAAAAAAAAAGGGTGATACGTATAGGGAAGCTTTTTAAAAAGGTCCCGAAAGCGCCATTCTTCTCCTCTTTCCTCCGCCATCACTCCTCCTCTCTTTCTCTCTCTCTCCGCTTCCGCCCCCCCCCTTTTTTCTCTCTCTCTCTTTCCCTCCCTCCAGTTGAGCCAGACCAGTTTTATGTATGCAACTCATCCATATATGCATGGCGTGCTGCCGCTGCCGCTGCCGCCGCCGCCGCTGCCGTTGGGGAACAAGAGGAACACGGGGCAACATTCTCCACGTGCGTAAGATTATGCATACGCAAATTCCTGCGTACGCCTACTCCGAATGCGTAATGTGGTTGCCTCCGTCGCCGTCGCCGCCGTCGTCTCAGTGGCAGTCGCCCCGGGTCGGGTCGGGTTACGTCGTACTACTGCCACCACCACCACCACTACGCAACTTATACTACTATCCCGCCGAAAGAAGAAAGGTGGGGGGGGGAGGGAGGAAAGGAGGAGGAGGAGGAGGAAGGATAATGAAATCGCGTTCGGAAAGTTTCCCTCCCCCGGTGTCGCCGGGGACTCCGGCAAACTTTTTTTTTTCTTTTCTGAATGCGTAAGAGTCTAGCTAGTAGGACCAGGAAGAAGGAAAGGAAGAAAGGAGGAGTGGAGGAAGAACACAAAAGTTTGCATCTACTGCTTTTCTTGGGTAGGTGTGAAGGAGCTGGGCGCAACACTTTAGACTGTATGTACTACGGTATACCTATACTACCACAAGTGACGACACTGCCGTGCTCATCGCTTAAGTGAAGCCTTCTTTCATCAACATCAAGGCACGCTTGCTACATCAGGTGATCGAGGCAGAAGAGCAGACAAAGATGTGATAAAGATTCGGGCTCAGTACAGTAGAATCTTGATTTTGGCAACTCTATTTTTACGATATAGTGTTATACCTATATCACTTTGACGATAAATGCTGTGCCTATCAATTCACCAGTTTGACGAAGTATGCGTCTCAGCTAACACCATTTTTCGGTGCTGACGAGCAGCATTGGAAAAAAAGGAAAATGTGGATTTCTGCTGTAGTGTTTCCTGAGGAAAGTTGCATGAATTGCTAGTGCGACCACGACACCTCATGAAAAATTCTGCGTAGACCAGTTAGCACACCAAATCAGGGACTAAAGAGGGGGGGATGGGGTCACCAAGGAGAGTGCACTGCACTTCTTTTTTCTCTTTCTTTCTTTCCTCTCCCCCCCCCCTTCGCTCTCTCTCGTCATTGCCATTTCGCGAGAGGCCGCCATTCCCCTCACGTAGTCGCAGTCGCAGTCAGTGGGGGGCGGCGGCGGCGGCGGCGGCGGCGGCGGCAGCGGCGGCAGCGGCGGCGGCGGCGGCGGCGACAGTGGAGCCCTCGGGGCAAAGAAGGATTAGGCCTTAAAGGCTTGCCGATCTCTGTGTGCTTCAGTCGCTTTCAGGTAACACAAAACAAGGGGTTTTTTTGGGTTCTGTGCTGGTGCCTACCATTAAGTCCAGTCGCTACAAATTTTCCCGACAAAACGTTCTACTTTGAATCAGAAGAGGATGACGACAATGAGGAGAAGGAGGATTGAGGATAGAGGAAAGGAATTAAATCTTCGTGTGCGAGACAAATTTTCTTTCGATAAACGCACCAGGTTTGTCTTTTCCTGGTTGTGCGGAATAGAATTATTTAGAGGTTGCGTTTCTACGGAAGATTTTTTTGCGATTCAAATTGCACTTGCAGTTAATAATACTCGTAACTTACCACTATGCCACTAGGTGGCTGGAAATAAGGAAAGTTAAAGCAAAGCGTTGCACAGTAGAAACTACAGGATAGTATAGTTTCTTAGACAATTAATTGTATCACTGCCCCATCTTCTAGGACCATCTTGCTACTCTTTCATGGTCGCATCGGAGAAGGACGGGGACAGACGTGGAGGAGGTTGGGGAGCAGAGACTACCAGTATAAATTAAAATAAAGCGCAGTCTTAGTGGATGCTCTTTATTGTGACTCAGTTACGCAACATTAGGTTCAATAGTCAAAGGGAATCAACAAGCAAGCCAGATTAGAAGCACTTCCTGTGTACGATGCCAGGGCCAGATTCGTCGTACTCCTGCTTGGAGATCCACATCTGCTGGAAGGTGGACAGACTTGCCAGGATGGAACCACCAATCCATACAGAGTACTTCCGCTCAGGCGGGGCAATGATCTTGATCTTGATGGTGGAGGGAGCAAGGGCAGTGATTTCCTTCTGCATGCGGTCAGCAATGCCGGGGTACATCGTGGTACCTCCAGAAAGGACAGTGTTGGCATAGAGGTCCTTGCGGATATCAACATCACACTTCATGATGGAGTTGTAGACTGTTTCATGAATGCCACAGGACTCCATGCCCAAGAAGGAAGGCTGGAAGAGAGCCTCAGGGCAACGGAACCTCTCATTGCCAATGGTGATGACCTGGCCATCGGGCAACTCATAGGACTTCTCAAGAGAGGTCGAAGCAGCAGCAGTGGCCATCTCCTGCTCAAAATCAAGAGCAACATAGCAGAGCTTCTCCTTGATGTCACGGACAATCTCACGCTCAGCCGTGGTAGTAAAGGAGTAACCTCTCTCAGTGAGAATCTTCATCAGGTAGTCAGTAAGGTCACGACCAGCAAGATCCAGACGAAGGATGGCATGGGGCAGGGCATAACCTTCATAGATTGGAACAGTGTGGGAGACACCATCTCCAGAATCCAGGACAATGCCTGTGGTCCTGCCAGAGGCATAGAGGGAGAGAACAGCCTGGATGGCCACATACATGGCAGGAGAGTTGAAAGTTTCAAACATGATCTGGGTCATCTTCTCCCTGTTGGCCTTGGGATTGAGAGGAGCCTCAGTGAGGAGGATGGGATGCTCTTCAGGAGCAACACGGAGTTCGTTGTAGAAGGTGTGATGCCAAATCTTCTCCATGTCGTCCCAGTTGGTAATGATCCCATGCTCAATGGGGTACTTCAGAGTGAGGATGCCCCTCTTGGATTGGGCCTCATCGCCAACATACGAGTCCTTCTGTCCCATGCCCACCATCACACCCTGGAAAGAAAAAATATATAAAGACATGAGAAATTTGTATAAGTGCCGTAACAACTTTGCTGTAGGTATCATGAACTATGTACAGGTACAGTAGAACTCCAATATAGGTACCTATACACTGTTTGCTTTTTACACAAGCAATGTTGTAATCAGAACAACATTTACTATAGCTTAGTAAATATACAATAAAACTATATTTAGCTTTTCATTAACAAAACATTGTCCAAAAAAAGTCACCTGGTGCCTTGGCCTCCCCACGATGGACGGGAAGACCGCCCTGGGCGCGTCGTCGCCAGCGAAGCCGGCCTTGCACATCCCGGACCCGTTGTCCACCACCAACGCCGCAACCTCGTCGTCACACATCTTGCAGGTTGTTGTTGTTGGAGAAGAAAGAGTCAGGAAGAACCTTTGGGTGTGGTCTGAAACACAAAAGTGATTTTTTTTTCCTAGAATGGTAGCACATGCAGGTACCAACTTGATAACCTGAGGTAAGTAATTTGATTCTTTTTTCTCTTACCTGCTGTTGGACGTTGGCAGACCCAAGTCGGACTGAACCGCTTCCCAAATCACAGTGGAGGGAGGAGAAGAAGATTTTTTTTGGGGGGGGGGGGAGGGGAAAGCGCGTGCCGGGTGTACTACTCGTATAGTAGCACCTCACCTTCCTCTCCCCCCAACCCCACCCTGCCCGAGCTATTTCCACTGTTGACTTTCAGTTGTGTTGAGGGCTCCGTCACACTAACTTTTCACGAGATTTCATTATAGTTCTTAAGAAATGCCTCTATGTCCCAGGGCGCTGGACTGTGTCGGATGCAGTAATTGCCGAAAAAAAGGTTTTTTTTAAAATTAACATTAGCAGTGTAGGTATAGTGTGAATGAGGCTCTCCCTTCTCTCAAGCTTGAGCTTCCTTCATCGTTGCCCATTTCCTTATTTGGTCATGCGGACTGAGGGGAAAACGCAAGGACAGTAGTAGAAGAAAGTCTAGGAAAGCTCTTGACATACACATAGACAAGGGACAAATGGTTAAACAGTGACTAATCATATAAGCGCTCCTTTTTCTCTCGATGACTACTAAGAAAATTCACTATGAAGCTTTTGGGGGGCTGGAATGCGTGCTTGATTGCAGTGGGTGTTCCATCCACTCTCAGGTCCTCCTCCTTCTCTTCCTTCTCCTTCTCTCTCTTCTCCTCCTCCTCCTACGGGAGGAGGAGATGGAGGACGAAGATTTGGGAAGAGGGGGAAAGAGAGCGAGCGCACTTCCAAATCGAGCAGTCGTTGTACTACACGTAGTACAGTAGACCTCCGAGGTAGTAAAGTCGGGTGCTAGAACTAGCTAGAAGTTTACTATGGCAGAGGTAAGTTATTAAAAAACTACAAATTTGGTACTTTTTTTTTTTTTGCTATAGCCGAGGTTTATTTTTTCTTTACTATACTTTTTTACTATGTACTGTACTAGGTACATAACGAAGGTCAACTGTACTACAAACGTAGCCTGCATCGCGTGGGCGGGGAGGATCGAGAGGGAAAGCTGGAGAGAAAGAAGGAGAAGACGGCGGACGACGCTTTGGAGTGGCGAACTTTGATATTTGGAAGCTGTGGCTGAAGGGGAGGGGGATAGGAGGAAGGAGAGAAGAGAAGAATTTCTGCTTTCGAATGCATAGCAGCATGCAAACGACAAGGAACTCAGAACTTTAATTGAAAAAAATGCTCTGGAGACCGAAAACTACTAGTACATAGTTACTACTGTACCTTTCTCTCTTTACGTACCTATAGGGGTGTTCAGAAGAGTGGTCATTTTATGCCCAAAGATTTTAAAAAATGGCTATTTTGGGCAGAAGGAGTATAAAAAGGAGTCTAAAGTTGCATAAAGTAAAAGTTGTTCAGCACCCCAAAAATGCTTTATAATAGAGGCGCCCAAAAGGGGTGACCATTTTATGCCCGAAATTACAAAATTTATTTTTGGGCAAAAGGCGAGGCTCCGTACAAAAAGTTCACAAAGTTGGTCAAAATTTGGGTTGCCCTAGGTTGCCCTTAGAATTTTTTTCTCACTATTTCAACATCTCTGGCGTTAGGACAACCCAACAAACACTAAAATGCATGCCAGCGATATTGGATGGGTAGGCGTCCTTGGCTCGTCAGGCAACGGCATTAATAGAGTATTCTCCATCGCCCTACTTACTACAATACCTCAATCACCGCATTTTCCTGCCCCTCCTCGCTTACTCATGTCGATTGTCAAGGTCAACATTTTCGGCGTTAATCTAATATTTATTTCTGGCAACCTCCTCTCGTCAGAGCTAATGTCTCTTATTCTCTTCATCTTGACAGGTTCACTAGCATACAATTACAGTACAACATAACGTCGACGTCTCCGTCTCCGTCTCCGTCTCCACTACAGCTTGACCTTCTCCGGGAACTCGTCCAGCGAGTGGAACCGGTGGTGGATGCCGTCCTCCCTGACGGTCACCACCCTCATGCCGTGGGTGTCCGGCCCGATCTGGCAGCCGATGGCCGTCGTCACCACCACCTCGAGGGAGTCGCGGTACCAACCGCCGGCGTTGCGGTGGTAGTGCCCGCAGAAGATCTTCCTGAAAAGGAAAGGGCGAGTAATAAATAATTAACGAGGGGTTTTTTTTCTGCCATCCTCGTTAATTAGCCAATACCTGATGTAAAAATAGTCAACGATTTTTTTCAACACGAGTTTTCCCGAAAAAGGTCACTTGCTTGTATAGGAGGCAATGGATTTTTTTTCTTCTTCTTTTCTCTCTTTGAAGCAGTATCACTATCACCTGACGCCCGCGTCGTAGAACTTCTTGAGCATCCGCTTGCGCACCCCCAGCTCCATGTTGAAGTAGAACTTCTCCTCGTCCGGCTCCTTGACGAACCACGGGATGTGCTGGAAGACGACGACGTGCTTGGCCCCTCTCTCCGACGCCCGCGACAGCGTCCGGTCGATCCAGGACTCGTGCTCCTTGGCCAGCTCGGGCACCAGGCTGGAGTCCTCGTAGTACTGGGAGTTGATCACAACGAAGCAGGTGCCGCTGACCTAGGGTGGAGTCGAAGAAAAAAAAATGAAAGGGTGTCATCACACATGGGCAAGAGGGGGGTGGGGGGACTAGATTGTAAAAATGTAGCCTGAAATTTTGACTTTTTAACCACATAACCAACTCACTCCCCGATTGACGACTCTCCCCATAAGGCGGGAAAGACATTGGTATTAACCAATATAACAACAAAAACAATAATAACAACAAAACCAACAACAAATAACCGCCATCGAGAGTTGACCCAGTGCTCATATATGAGCACTGGGTCATATGTACATATGTGTGTGTTCGTTTAAATTTTTCATAAATACGCCCGCTCTCCTCACCCAGAATGAGAAGAAGTCGTCCCCGAATGACGATCGGTAGGTCTGCACGGTCTCCCTGGTCGGCGTGTTGCCGACGTCGTGGTTGCCGCACACGCAGACGAGCGGGATGTCCTCGTCCAGTTCAGAGTACACCTTCAGGAAGTCGCGCTCCTGCTCCTTCCTGATCTCGGGCCAATTGTTGGGGAACGCGTCCAGCATGTCGCCGCACACTATCAGGAATCTGGAACGATATGGTGTTAGTCATTATTATCTTCTCCGTACAGCGTGTCCATTAAAAAAATATTACATTGTTTATTACTTAAAAAATACTGCAAAACATTCACCTTGAAACACAAAAAAAATCAAGAGAATTCATACTTGATAAGGGAGAAAAAAGAACGGACATGCTACAAAATTATGTTTGTAATTTTTCCGCTTACTTCGGCTTCGGCCTCATGGCGTTGATCTTCTTGACGGAGACCTTGCACAGCTCGACCTCCCTGTCCCACGTGATGTTCGGGTACTGGTCCCCGATGGTCCCGTCGCCGTAGTTGGCGATGAGTCCCAGCTGGGTGTCCGCGGCCTGGATGAAGTAGAAGGGCGACGACCACCTGACGGACGCGTCGCTCTCCTCGAAGCCCGGCAGCTGGTGGTCCGACGCCTTCGCCACCACCGGCCTCTTCCTCCTCCCGGCCGCCACGGGACCGTCCTCCTCTCTCTCGGCTCCTCTTTCTCCTCCCGAGCTGGAGGACATCGTGGTGGCGACTGGATGCCTGCTAGCAGTAGCAGTGAGTTGTGATAAGGGAGTTGTTGGTCTGTCTATCCTCTCCCCCCCCCCTTTTAATAACGCAGGGGAAAGGGAAGAGGAGGGAGGAAGTTGCCTTGCAGTTGTGTACTACACGAGCTCAACTGCGGATTAGAGATTGCTCACCTCATCACTCTGCTCAGCACAAAAAAAAATTGAGATAGTATGTGCACCAAGTATTGCTTTTATGCAATGTCAATAATAATTGCTTGAAACCGCTACTGTCCTTTGACAAATTGGACATAAACTTTTCCAACTTCAAAAACACAGACTCCAAGAAAGGCACCGTCTTTAGGTTTTTTTTGTTTGCACTTTGTATCTACCCATAACAGTGTACGTATGTAGTACTAATACTACACAGCCTTCATCCATCCATCCCTGTTTTTGACATTCTGGCTGCGGACGTGAGCTGTTTGCTGGGAGAAGGGGGAGAAAGGGGGGCTAAAAGGATTTCGGAGGGGGAAAAAGTTGATATAAAAGGATTTGGACAAGAGGAGGCACGGGCAAAAGAGAGAAAACACCCTCTCCATGGAAACGGCTAAAGCAACGTATACTACGTAGTACTACTAGAGCAGTACACAATATCCTCTAGACAAATCCCTCGCAATTCACCGGAAAGAGAGTGACTGACTTTGAGGGGGGGGGGTAGAATCTCTGAGATTTTGGGACCTAGACTACGTACGTTAAGCCCTGCAGAAGCTTTAGTGGAATGTGTAAAAAAAAAAAAGAAGAAGACTTTGTCACCAGAGCAACAGCAACCTTTTTTTTCGACGCACCACACTCTTCCTCACCTGCTGTTGGATTTGACCTGTTGGCCGTGACTTCCTCTCAGTGTCCAGAGTGGAACTCAGCAAAGAACCACCACCACCATCTCGCCAAAAGAGGCAAAAGTCGACTCTAAAAAGAAAAAAAAACTTGGCCCCTCTTTCTTTGTCGATTCCTCGTCCTCTAATTAGCCTCCTCCCCCCGCTTGAAAAGAAAGCCTCTTCCTCTTCTCTTTGCGCGGGTCCCCGCTATTCAAGGCGCAACCAACTCTTTCCACCCCACTCGGGAAACTGGGAGATAAGAAAGGAAGGGAGGGAGGAGGGGGCGTCTCCTGTGGCAGTGTACACGTAGTCCTCCTCCTCCTCTTCCTCCTTTCTCTCTCTCTCTCTCTCTTCCTCCTGCTCTCTTTCTCTATCTCTCTTGTGTGGTCTTGTCTTGCATCACTTCTCCTCTTTCCCCGTCAGCTATCTATCTTCCTCCGTCCGAAGAGGAGACAGTAGAGATGTGTCGAGCCTGGATTTTTTTTAGCCCGAGCCAGACAGGCCCGATTTCGTAACACCTTTCTGACTCCCAACAAATGCATATCTATCTAGCTTGTAGAAATAGCTGTGCACTATATTACAAGCTCAGTGTAATGAGATAGTAGCAATGATGTTTTTAAAAAACCTTACAATTTTACTTATACATGCGGTACATCAGTTTTTCTCACAATTTTTCTGAAATTTCTAAGATTTTGTTAGGCTCGCGGGCCTGGACTTTAAACTTGTTGAGCGTGGCAATGAGAACTTCGAGCCCTCGAGCTTTCGAGCTCGAGCCTAGGCTCGACACATCCCTAGAATAGAGGCCCTCCCCCTCTTCTCATTTTCCACGGCCGAGGCCTCGGAAACGCATTCTGTAGAGTGGCTCCTCTCGAGACTTGATGCACTCGCCCCCCTCCCTCCTCCTCCTCCTCCTACCCCAAAGTAGATGCGATGTGATGGTGCACACCAGAAAAAAAGTTGGGGGCTGAGCTGAGCAGCATAGAAGTGACTCCTCCTCTTCTTCTACTGCTTCTTTCACCTCGTCCTTCCAAAGGGACCTTCCTTCCTCCTGCTTACTGTATTCTCGCCTGGGATTCTTGCCAAGAATTGGGGGGGGGGGAGAGAGAGAGAGGCGGAGGAAGAAAATGTGGGGCCTCCGCCAAGAAAACTGGGAGATCCCTCTGGAGTTCCAGAATCTGGCTCACCTCACCTCACCTCGCACCTCACAGCATCGAAGAGGAGGAGAAAGTGTGGTCCGTCTCCGAGATTGCCCCCTCGGACGGGGTCTCTCAAGACAACGTCAGCAGGAACGTTGTTGTTGTTGTTGTTGTTGTCGCCGCCGTTGTTGTTGTTGATGTCTCATAGCACCGATTCCGATCAACTGTCTTGCTTCCTTCCCTCCCTCCCTTCCCTCGCAACAACAACAACTCTCTCCTTCCTTCCTTCCTTCTTCCTCCTTTCTTTTCCTTTCTTTCCTCAGCTGCTTTTCCTCCTCCTCCTCCTCCTCCTCCTCCTCCTCCTCCTCCTCCTCCTCCTCCTCCTCCTCCTCCTCCTCCTCCCCGCCCCCGAGGGCCGAGGCTGAGCTGAGGGTTCCACAAAACGCAAAGGAAGGAAGAAGAAAGAATCCTCCGAAGAAAAAAAATCAGCAGCCAAAATGTGTCCGCATGTTGTGTACGCTCTCTTACTTTTCTCCCCTCTCTCTTTTCCTCTCTCCCTCCTCTCCCTCTCTCTTCTTCCTCTCCTCCCCTGAGCCCACGCGGGGAGTGTTGTGCGCGTTTGTGTGTCTGCTTTCTTTCTCCCCCCCTCTTCCTCTCCCTCCTCCTCTTCCTCCTCCCTTGCTGATGACGTCAAAGCAAGAAGAGGGGGAAGAATTGCCCTCCTCCAATTCGCGCCCCCCCCCCCTCGCCCCCCATCCCCCCGCGGGCGGAGGCCCCTTCGCCGCCGCCGTCGTATCGTCGTACATCTCCCTCCTCCTTTGTGGAAAAGAAGAGGGACGTCTCCATCTTGGCTGCCAACCCCCGGCGATATTGTACTACGGTACAATAGTATGTACTACAGTCGAACCCGCTCAACTGGGACATTCTGAGGGTTGCAGAAGCTGTTCTGTATTTTTTTCTTTGTGGCAATTCTGGACAGGAGGGAGAATTCGCCTGATGAGGATCATTACCCACTTAAGCGGGTTCGACTGTACTAGCGTACTAGTACCCAGCACATCCGGGGATTTGCCTGCGTCAAAAGCTGCGCTGCTTACACGCTCTGCTTCTCTCTCTCTCTCATCTCATAACTCTCATCGTAGCAACAAGATATAAGTGCCTCTCGACGGGATTACTTCCTCTTCCCGAGCGTTATTAAAGGGGGGGGGGGGAAGGAGGCAAGAAATGATCCTATTTATTGCTATCGAGCATTGATTGAAGCAGAAGGGGGTTCGGACGTTCTTATGTACCGTATACTAAGCGGATCTGTCTCGTACACACACACAGCCTGATGATGCATCAATCTGCCGGAGAAATTGAGTTTTCTAGGGTTTCCTCCCGCTTCTTCATCTCATTTTCTTTCAGCCAGACTCAGCATCATGTGCATCCTCCTCCTCCTTACCCCTTTCCTCTCGTTCCTGTGGCACCAGTTGTCTTCAATTTCCGTTTCACTCCCTCCCCCCTCCTCTTAATCCTCTTTCCTTTCCGCCACCCTCTTAATTAGAGCACTTTCTTCTTCTGCTGCTGTGGTACCAATTCTCTCTTTTGCCGTGCCATGCTTTCTCGTCCTGTCTGTCTTCCTTTTTCGTGTTTCATTCATGGAGTCCGCGACCAGAACACGCAATTACGAAAGAGAGGGGGACGCACGAACTTCAAATTTGGCAAAAAAAAATTGCTATGCGAAGTACGTACAGACAGAAGAGAGGGTTTAATTGAGGATATCACACAAGTGCACACGGTGGAAAGAACCTTTTGGGCCATGTTTAAATTTCGTCAGAAGAGGGGGAAAAAAGCCCTAGGACATTTCCTACAAGCAAAGGGGAGGGATTTGGCAGAGCCAGTCTCTCTACCTGCGCTTTCCAATCTCCAATAGTGTAACTACTACGTATAGTATAGTCTCGTGGGGTTCACGGATCTAGCGGGGGTCGTATGTTGGCTTTACCTGCCAATTTTTTTATAGTACCGTCTGTTATTACTGGAAATTGTACTATTTTTGAAGGAAGACTTCCTTGAAGACGAAAGAAAAATTTAGGTCGCTTCTAGGTACTACCAACCTGAGTAAAGAGAAGAAGATACTAGGATTACAAATTAAATTAAAGGGGGAGAAGCAGCTAAGGTTTCTCTTTCCATTAGCTGCGTGTATACGAGATTTCTTCACTTTTACAGGAGAGGAAGCAAAATGGAAGATCAGATTTCACGGTCGCTGACCAAATCACAATGCATGCAGTGACCTTCAGCTCAGGGCTCTTCATACTGCACAAGTGTAGGTACATACGAGTACAGTACGTACAAGTGGACCTCCGTTAAACTAGTAAAGTAACCAAGTTATTACATTTTCTCTATCTCTGCCATAGTAAAAAAAAAACTCTACTACAGTAGTAAATTCCTAGCTGCTGACCACTGAGCTTAATGTATATCGAAGATCGACTATGTACTATGTACGGTACTGTTTCTATGATTGACAGAGGGAGAGAAAAAAAGAATGAGCAAGTCAGATAACACACGACTACGGTGAAGACTCATCACCACCATCCAAGATCCCTTCGACTCCCCCCTCCCTCCCTGTGGAAGAAGAGCACATACGCATAAGCAGAACAGAAAGAGGACTGCTGCTGGAGGGCAGCAGCGGCTTACCTGTGTAATGGGGGGGGGGAGGGGCGGGCAGCGCTCTTGCCTGTCTTCCTCCTCTGGTTCGTGGTGGTGACCACCTCTTCTTCTTCTTCTTCTTCGGGCTGGCGGCTGCTACGGCGCGCAACCCTTGGAAGAAGCAGGAGAAGAAGAACAACGTGGTTGCATTGGCACCGCGGCAGTGCCAGAGGAGCAGCTGGAACAGGAGGTGGAATAGGAGGAGGAGGAGGAGCGCCCAGGTAAATCCCTTCGCGGGGCGGGCAGATGCGAGTGAAGGCAGGAGGAGGGAGGGAAGAAAGACTGCTTCTGCTCTTCCAAAACAGCGGATAAAATAAGTGCTTGCTGTCGATCTTGAGTCTCCACCACCACCGCCTCCCTCGGCGCCGTCGTGATATTATTAGAGAAAGAATTCCGAGTGTGAGGAGTGAGCCGCCTCCGCCACCGTGGTCCTCATTATGGTCCCAAGAAGGGGAGAGTGACATTCTCCGGTCGTGAGGCCATCGTTAGTGAGAAACCGTTTCTGGCACTTCCAAAGAAAGGGAGAGGAAGATAATAGCAAAAAAAAGAGGCCAGACTAGTGAGAAAAGAAGTGCCTTTTTGTCGGAGAGACTTGGAATTGGTCCTGCTCTTCCGCTTGTGGAAGCCTTGTGGTCACCATGGCGTTCCTCTGCCCGGTCAGGATCAAGCGGAGCAAGAAGAAGAAACGTAAGTTGGTCTATTCTCCTACACGAACTCTTGCTTCCCCTCTATATGGAGTCATCTCACGAAATATGCCAGAGGATGTCCATGAACAGGTCCTTGAACGTCCAGCAACGGCGTAACGCTGGACGTGCAGAGTAGAGGAGGAGCAAGAGAAGCAATTTTTAGACTCTTGGCAGTACGGCAAAATGGAAGAAGATATCTCGTCCCACCGTCTCATCATATGTTGGCAGTCGCCAAGGTTTTCCTAGCACTTGAAGAAGAAGAAGCCGCCGCCGTGGCTTGTTTGTTTGCTCTCGTACTACAGGCAGAGCAGAGCAGGGGCTTGTGAAGTTGTGAGCTTCGCACTCGAGTCGAGCCAAGAGAGCGACAGTGTGAGTTCTTCTGTCCGCGAGCATGTCTCCAGAGGCGTTTATCAAGAACGTGCGATCAGAAAAGTGTGATGTTTCCTAACTCTTCCTCCCTCCCCCCTCCCCTTGTTGTACTAGTACCCGACAGGATTTTTGGTCCAATCACCAAATCGTGCATGTATTCTAATAGTGTGTACATCAGTAGCAAATCCCAGTTTTTCCTGGAAGCCTAACAGTTGCTCTTGATCTGCATATTTTTTGGTGGCATTCTGTCAGCTACAAATATCACACCTGATATCACCTATCAGGTGTATTCCACAATTTGCAACAACTCTTTAAGAATCACACATTATCACTTGAGTGATCCAGAGGGGTTACAGAATTAAAAATCACACACACACACACGCACACACTATTGGGGGTTTGGCAGGGGGGGATTCATTTGGTGTGATTTTTACGAGAAAAAAAATCCTGTCGGGCACCGCTCTGCACTATACGTAGTAGGGACATATGTGGACATCTGTTGGAAAGAAGGAGAGGTTCCTGTCGCCAAGCTAACAAAGAAAAGTGTCATGTAAGTGTAGCTTATACACACGAGCTTGCGCTGCCTGCTGTTGGGCAATGGATATCATTCAAGGGGAAGGGGGAGGGGGGTGAAATGGCGCCAGCCTGGCATGCCATCCCGGTCTCATGCATTTCGCAGATGTGGTGAAAAAAATGTCGGCGGGGAGGGAAAGAAACGTCCGTTTTGCGCAAGATGATTATTTCGTAGGGGAAGGGCACAATGCAGTCAGTAATGTGCCTTGGAATGCTCACACTTTTACAAGGAAGAAAGGAAATCAAAGGGGCGAAGAAAGGGGAGGGGGATTTTTTTTGTACTTTTTTCTTTCAAACCCTCCGTTTTTTCCCGTTCGTTCACACGGATCACTCATTCGCCCTCGCTGTAAAGCATGCATAATAATGCTTCCCTGAGAGAAACGGGGGAGAAAAGGAAAAGAATGC
>JAAUYM010120870.1_pt1 | contig 14231 bp, 20 predicted proteins | sample 7278001 | NCBI WGS metagenome assembly JAAUYM01 (sample SAMN14350224, study PRJNA611818) | marine sediment metagenome | isolation source: surface marine sediment (1.8m) | place: French Polynesia: Moorea | collected 2018-08
GTCGGCCGGTACGAGGAGGGTCGCGCCGTCGGGTGGGCGTGGCGGGGACTTCTCGGGGACTCGTGGGTCGGAGGGCGGGTCGACCCGGAGGGGCGGTTCACCGGGGAGGAGATGGCCTTTGTCAACCAGGACATCAGGACGGCCTTTGTCGGCAAGTTCGAGAACGGGCTGATGGTGAGAGGAAGGGAGGCGGAGGTGACCGGCAGCCGCTGCGAGGGGGGCATCAAGGTCCTCACTTTCTCTGCTCCCCACGGGCCGGACTACCACTACAACCCTCCCACCGCCGACGCCCTCGGGGACCAGCCCACCCTGGGGGACCCGCTGGACAGCCGGTACGTGTACCTGGGTCCCTCCCCGACCTTCCCGGCGGCGGGCGAGGGGACGCACGCGCGCACAGAGGTGCCGCCGCAGACCGTTTACGCCCTGTACAGCGGCCTCATGTGGACGGACGACGAGAGAAAGAAGCAGGCGGAGAGGATCAACAAGGACTTTGAGGAGAGGAACATCACCGACGACACTCACCCAGAAAAGATAGCGTCATGGAAGTACAGGTACAGTAGTTATAAGGAAACGTGCTCATAATACGTATGTATGTGCAACGCGGAAGTTTGGGAAAACGCAAGCGTGAAACGTGTACGACGCGCAATTTCCCGTATAATTATATGGTACTTAAATGTTGCATTATTATGTCTGTTTCAGGCACTCTATTCGTCCGTGCGCCCTGACCATCGACATTCCGGCCGTGTACGGCGACACCCAGCTGTACAGAGGCACCCTCGGCCACAAGATCAACCACAAGTTCAACCCCACCACGGTCTTCGTCAACGTGGAGAGCGCCAGGTTCGGCATCATCAACGCCCTGAAGACGGGCGCCGAGCCGGTGAAGGAGGGCGAGGAGTTCTTCGTGTCCTACGGCTACAGCCCGACGGTCAACCTGCCCTGGTACCGCGAGGAGTACAAGCGGTTCGCCAGGGAGCACCCGGAGCTGGTCAACGAGGAGCTGCTCAAGACGCTAACGTCCGACGGGGAGGAGGGCATCGGGGTGGGCGAGGCCAAGGCCGAGGAGGGAGAGGGAGAAGGACTGAGCGAGGAGGAGGAGAAGGAGAAGGAGAAGGAGGAGGGGGATAAGAAGGAAGGCGACAAACTGTTGTAGAAATTGTGATATTGTGAGTCCGTATGAATGAAGAATCAAAAGACTTCCATCCAAAAGTTGGCCCTGTAATAGGAAAGGAGGCTCGCCGTATTGAAATGAGGTGATATTTTTTTAATTTGCAGGTGAATTATTGGTGATTGGATGCTTCAATAAAAGATTACTGTCATACTTTAAATCTCGGTTATATCATGTGGAAGCTACCTTGGAAAGGTTTCGTTAATCGTCTAGCATAATTTCCGCACAAGATTTAGCTGGGAGTTGAGCTGGCGGCTGGCGCCTAGAATTAAAAAAAACATAAGGCGGGACTCAAAAAGAAAAGTTTGAACCAATCGAGGCCAAGAAGAGGCCGGTCTGAGGATGCCCGAGGCCGCCTGCGACAACGACATCCCAGGGGAGGACGGAGGTCCTACGGCCTCCTTGTGGCCCCGCCTGTTGGGTAACTTCGACCCCGATGAGGAGACTGCCAACTTTGGCACCCGGCTGGCGCTCGAGGCCAGGGGAGGGGCGCTCTTCGACGTCGTCACGCTAGCTATATTCGAACCGGAGGTGAGGAAAATTGTCCTGGAAACATCTTGGTTTCTTTAAAAAAAATTAAATCTGTGTTGGTTGCAAAGGTCAAGGACACAAAAAAGTGTTGTGATATGGACCCTTCTGCCTAAAAGTAATGCAGTGCGTCTGTGTGTATTTTTTATGCTTGTAGCTCCAAGGACCCCAATTATGCCTGCTGCATCGGTTGCAAAGGCGTAGCAAGAAGTACAAACGCAAACGTCTCTATTTGGGAGCCTCTCTTGCCAAAATTAGCCAACTTGAAAAAAAAAAAAAAAAGACGGTCCTGGCTGGTGTCTCTAGTAGTAGTCGAAGTGGCTGTTGCCCAGGACGGTGGACACGATGGCCGACCCGACCACGAAGATGCAGTAGTTGCCCAGGACGACCAGGAGGGTGAGGCCGAGGCCCTGCATGACGTCCTGGCCGGTGAGGGCGGAGACCGCCAGCCCGATCGTGCCTACGCCTCCTCCTCCTCCTCCCCCTGCCTTGGTGTTCTCCGTGGTGGCCTTCAGCTGCACCGTGCCCCCAGAGTCCTCCGTGTAGGCCATGTAGATCCTGTACCCGAGGCCGATGCAGGTGGCCACCAGGGCGATGACCAGGCACACGTGGTAGACGGTCACGTCGTCGTCCTCTATGTCAATGTTGTCGAGTAGCGTGTCTTGGGAGAACCATCCCATGGTCCAATTTTTTTTTCGGTCAAAGTTTAGAAACTGGCGGTTTGACAAATTTGTTGTTTTGTTATATTGAGGGGTAACGCAAATTAACCTTTTTTTTTTTTTCTTTTAGGGCCCTGCTCGACACTTTCCAAATCTGTGCAGCCTCTCCACCCCTTGTTCATCCAGCACAGCCGTGGCACTGAACTCCTGCCTACATGTTGTGCACGAAACAAGTGGTGACGACGACGACGATGATGATGATGCCAGTGAAGAGACTGTGTCGGCAGTCCTGGCTGGACAAGTGGACTGTTTGGCCTGGTCTGCCTGCAGAAGATTCGTGTTGGCGGGCCTGGCGACGGGACAGCTGCAGGTTCTGCACCTGCCCACTAAGTAAACGGATAATTATTTTATGAACTGTACATATAGTAGATGAATATTGAGCTATGCTGGTTAATGGTTAATGTAAATTTCAGGAGACCTTTACCAGCGCTGCATGTAGGAGAGGAAACATTAAAGCAGGGAAAGTTCTTCGTTCACTGCTATATTCAGGAGGAGGGACTTATTAGCATACGGATGACAGGCACGAATGCGAAGGTAGTTTATCCTTAGCAACGCATCTTCGAGCCACTATACTATAATAATGTGCTTCTCTCTCTTAAGGTCTACATCATTAGCGGCCTGGACCTGGACGGCCTGGACAGGTCCCTTAGAAGCGGGGACCTGGCTTCTCTGAAAGGACTGCAATCGCAGATATCAATATCGCTTCTACATAACGATCCGTTCACGAGAGAAGCTGTCCTCTGCGCCACCACCGTCGTCGACGCCAACGGCAACGAGGTAAGGGAAGAGAAGCCACCAACAGAATTTGAACTTAAAACGTGTACGTACATTTCAACAACTTCAGTCGACCGTAGTCGGAGTGGAGGGCGGACTGGGGTTGCTCTCCGACGACGGCGCCTCCCTGGCCCCCTTCCTGCCCCTCGACTACCTCCCTCAGGGGGACGTCTCTCCCGCGCGCCTGGCCGCCACGAGGGTACTGAAAAACACGCTGGTCTGCCTCGACGACTCCGGGACCGTCCACGTCATCTGTCTGCGGACCATGGCAACCGTCTTCCTCTGGTCCAAGGTTGCGCGGGCGACCTCGTGACAACGAACTTTTTTTTCCTTACAGGTACTTTTTTTTTCTTCTTCTTAGGAGGAAGTGCTCAACTTGGTCCTGATCGAGGACGCCGGGGACTGCCAAAAGTTGAACATTCTCCTGACCGTGGCAAAGCCAGACGGGGAATCCGTCCTCCAGATGAGAGAATTTCCCTCCTTCTGCCTACTCTACGAGTTGGAGGTATTGTGGCCTTACAGTATAGTGACGAAAAAATTATTTTGCGTACCCAAATGATTGAAATCGTCAGTTTCCCAATGCGTGTGCCTTGTTTACTCGAACGGGGGATGCCAGGGATCGAACTTGGGCGGCTTAGGCTGGAAGGGCCCCCCGCCGGGCGGGTCTCGGGTGGGCCCTCCGGGTTGGAAGGGCCCCGGCTGGTTCGGCTCCGGCTGTGGGCTCGCCGGCTTGTGCTCGCTGATCAGCAGGCCGTCGGTAGTCTCCTTCTTGGGCCTGAAGGGCTCGACGAGGTCGGCGAACTCCCTGGCCCACCTGAGGGGCTCCGACAACTTGCCCTCGTCCCCGACCACGTCCGACATCCTGACGCACCGGGCGCCGCACTCCTTGTCGGACGTCCTCATCAGGGCCACCTGCATGTTGTCTCCGCGGGTGGCGAAGGAGTAGAGCACAAAGTTGTTCTTGGTCTTGGTGTCGATGTACCGGAGGGGGGCCTCCCCGTTCTTCCATCCGGTCGGGAGGTTCTCTGATGGTTCAGAGTCCTGCTGCACCCCTTCGAATTTTTCGCCGGTCCCCACGCAGCGGAAGTCGTCGGCGCAGAGAACCCAGTGGATAAAGGCGAGGATGACCCCACGCTTGGAACACTTTCCCTTCGACACGAGTTGCTCGTAGAATTCACTCCATGACGTCATAATTAATTTCGCGTAGTTCTTTGCTGCACGGGCTTTCCCACATTTTTTCGCGTTGTGTGGCCAGAAGAGCTGCCACTCGTGTAAAAAAAAGTTGGCAAATCATGCGACTTTTTCGACTTTCTTGCATTTTTTGCGAGTATTTCGTACACAGAGTATAGCACCTTTTTATAAGTTTTATTTATCCGTGGAAACGATTTATCTTACGTTTTTTTCAATACAGCTTTAATCCTGTCAACTTAAACGGTATTTGCATTAATTTTTCAGGTGAACTCCTTTTGCCACCCGGTTGACTGTGGCATCAACCACGAGACCCCGCGCTTCATCGAGGGCACCGAGGAGTTGTCGGGCGACGCCGGCCTCGCGCTCCGAATGCGGGGCATCAGCGAGAGCGTCCTGGAGGCCAGGCTGCAAAGACTGCTTAGGAGGCAAAGATTTGAGGAGGCCGAGGCTCTGGCAGAAAGTTTTAAGCTGTCCATGCAAGACCTCCACAAGGTGCGGGAGTTTAAATGCCAGCATTCACATGCCAAGAAATCTTAGCCAGACTGTAGTATGTACACTTCTTTGATTTAGGCCAAGATAACTTGGTTAGCTGACCGCCTGTCGCCATGGAAGGACCCAAGACCAGACGAGGAAGAGACGGCAGAGCTGACAAAGGAGTTTAGGAGCACCCTGGGCAAAATCACCGATTTGAACTATGTGGTTCAGTGCTGCGTCACGACCGCGCTTCCGGAGATGCAGCAAATCAGGTGAAAGTCGGATAATAAAACCAATGTAACGTATTTCTTCCGCAATTTTTACTTTGGCTCGCATGTGCAGGTCCCTGCTGTTGTTGGCGAGGGAGACCATCCGGAACAACAGCGATGCCGGCGAGAAGATGAGCCTCGACCTGATGGTGACGGTCTCTCGCACCCTCCAGAGGCTGGAGACCTTCTCCCTGGTCGGCGCGGGGCGTGACGGCGAGGACGGCCGCGGCTCCGTGGTGGACCGCTGGGCCAAGTTCTCCCGGAGTGACCCGCTGGAGGAGTGCAGGCTCTTCGTCCGCGCCGGCGATCTCAGGTGCGCCGCCCTCATGTGGAACAGGCACCGCGCCGAGTGGGAGGTGAACGAGGAAGTGGCGAGGGAGATGCTCGAGATCATGCCGACCAAGTGGGGGGTGGAGGTAGGCGGATGACGGTACTACGGTACTCAGCACGCTAAGTAGAGATTTTTTCTAAAACTTACATGAATTCTCCAAAGGTACTTTGGTAGGGAGAGCATTGTCGCAAAATTAAGATAGAGCGTAAAATTGAGATTGTACTGTATTTTCTTTTCCCAAGACTCGTCTGGACTGGCTGTCCAAGTTTCTCCCCGACTGCCTGCGCTCCGCCCCCGACTGCCTCCCCGCCGTGGCCCTGTGGGCCGACCGGGCCACCAGGGACTACGAGTCCTCTTCCAGGTCTTCCAGGGGCGACTGGCCGGGCAACGGACTGCGCTTTGCCAGGGGCGTCCTGTCGGCACTGTCATTCAACTGCCGCGGAGAGGACCTCCTCAGCCTGAGGGCATCCAGGGCCCAGCTCGTCCTTAACCAGCAAAGGTGGTTTATCGTAGCCAACCACATTAGGTTCGTGCCCGTGTTCAAGGTAGCCTCTCTTTTTTTACCAGGTCTGACCCTGCGTCCCAGTTGTCAAAGCTGACCTCCTTGATCGAGTCTTTGGAGGACCTGCACGTCCTGCACGTCCGGTTCAAGCTGAGACTGAAGCTTGCCGACTTCCTGAAGGAAGATAAGAGGGAGGTGGCGACGTTCATTCTTGACTGGTGTGTTGAGAAAGAGGAGTTCTCTAGGGTAGTTGAAGGATTCCTAGAGAACTACCTATCCAGGCACGGCTTGGACAGCAGCGATGTTCTTGCCGGTAATATTCTTGTGATTATCCCATTTCCGAGCAAGTAACGCCAAGCAACCATACGTATTTCTTTTTTTTATATGTTAAGAGTACATGATGGAGCTGATCGAGCAGTCTGAGACGAGTTGGCACTGGAGTCTGCAGGAGGCGCCCTGGGAGTCCAGGGTTCAGGTCCTGCTCCCTTACGTCCGGAGCAGCAACAGGAAGGCGGACTGCGTGCTGGCCGCGGTCAAAGCGGCCCCCGTCCCGTGGAGTCCCATTGTGAAAGCCCTCAGCGCGGAGGGGACCAAGTTGACCGGGGTTCAAGAAAAGGCTACCCTGATCAGGTATGTCTGTGCTCCATGAAAGAAAAGGAAGACTTTTTTTTCTCTCATTATTTTCGATACGTTTCGCGCAGGGAGCAAGAGACGACGGTGGGCCTGAAGCAGATTCTGAAGAAGTACAACTGCAAGAGTCTCAACCTCTCCGGGAGAGAGCTGGAGCGACTGTACCAGTTCATGATCGCGACCAAGTCGGAGGAGGGATTCGAAGACGCTCTCGAGGTGACTGATGTCTAGAACGAAAGTACTGGTACATTGACGGCGTGACATTTTGTTCCACTACCACTGTACGTACGTACACTAGGTCGCCAAAACTTTTCCCGATGGCAAAGTTTTGGACGTGAAGACGTTCTTGGTGAAGCACCTGCTCTTTGGCAAGGGTGACACTGGCGGCGGCTCGATCCGCGCTGCTCAAGTCTTGGAGGGACTACAACACTGTCCAGGCGAGCAGATGATCCTGGGAGAGAGGATCCTGACCCACTGCGAGGTGCTGCTGAAGCTGAGGGAAGAACCCCTGGGAGAAGCCTCCCTCGCCTTCCTCTCCGCGTTCAGAAGGATCCTGGAAGGAGGAGATCAGGCTCGAGACGAACTTCTCGAGAGAATTTCCCAGGTGAAGAAGAAGGTCCAGCTGAGGGTCGAGTTCGGGGTCTCCGAGGCAGCCCTGAGAGAGCTGCCAGCCAGCCAGATCCTGAAGAGGTGCATGGACGAGAGGACGTCAAGCTGCACGAACTTGAACGCGCTGCGGGCAAGCTGTTCGAGACTCTGCCTCCTGCTGGACCTGTCGGCGGAGGCGGGCGTGGATGCTCTTGCCACCAGCTTGTCGGAGGCAGGGAGGCACGGCGAGGCCGTGGAGGCCGCAGGCACGACGGAGGTGGACGGGAGGCGCGAGGTGGCCGGACTGGCGGACGCCATCGCGTCCGCAAGCTCCTCGCTGGCCGTCGGCGGCGCCAGCGAGCAGACCGCGCGCGCCCTCAGGACCGCCTGCTCCCGCCTGGCGGCCACCTGCCCTCCCCACCTGATCGCCAGGTACGCCGTCCTCGCCAGGTGGCAGGACCTGCTGCAGAGGGCGCTTGATCGGTGCGGCTCCTCCCTCCCCCGAGGTGGCGCGCGCCCGCTGACTCCGGACGCCTCTGACGCCTTCACCCACTGGAAGCTGGGGCCGCTCTTCTCCGACAAGGGCCTTCCTCCGGACAGGAAGGTCTTGGTGCAGCTAGCGGAAGGTCTCGGAGATTTGTGGCGCGGCGAGAACGAGGACGGGAGAGTGGAAGGAGTCCTTGCCGGCGCCATCAAGCAGCTGAAGAGTTACTCTCACGTTGAACTCTCCCTCGCCTTCAAGGACGCCGTCCGAGACAGCTTGGAGATTATGTGCCCAACAGGGACCGAAGGAAGAGATCAGCAGTTTCCGGAAGCGTTTTCCCTGCAAGAAGAGGAGGTGGTGTCCCTGCTTCGGAAGAGTCTTGGCGAGCGCAGGCCCGACCTGCACCCGGCCACGGCCCACCTCATGCGCCTGAACAACAAGCAGTTCCTGACGGCGATGGTGGCCGCCCGCCGCGCCCTGGGCTTCGACTACTCCAAGCTGGTGTCCCTGTGCTGCCTGGCCGCCCGGGCCTGCGCCGCCAGGGGCATGGGACCGCGGCCGGCGGGGGAGTTTGCCTCCCTGAGCGCCGCGGCGTCCTGGGGCCTGCGCTGCAGGAAGGAGTTCGGGGTGGACTTTGAGCACGCGTGCACCGGCGGGCTGCCGGAGAGGGAGGCGGCGCTGCTCGAGCTCATGGAGAGGAGCCCGCGCTTCTCGGTGGGCGACCTGCGGCGCTACTGCCGGTGCTTCGGGCTGGAGGTGGCCCCGGCCGCGGCCGAGTACGTCAGGACGACCCTGTCCAAGGCGGAGCCAACCGTGTCCGCGGTCGCGGCCACGGCGGCGGGAGAGCGGCAGCAGGAGGTGGCAGCCGTCCTGAAGCCGGACGACTTTGACGAGAGCTTGTCCGCCTGCGATGAGGCCCTGGAGTTGCTCGGGGACGAGGTGGTGGCCGAGCGGTTGGTCGCAGAGCTATTCGAGACCGTCAGCCCGTACAACTATGAGGTATAGCTTTCCACTGTTACGGTGTTTTTGGGACATTGAAATGTTTGTATGCGTACCCAGCCAATATTGGTAACGTTAGGTGCACGGTCTCGGTGGCGACAATAGTGGTAGTTGGCGCAGGGGTCGACATTTGAGTTACAATGATTTTTATATCACTCATACAGCGTTAGAACGCCAGTGCAGGTGTTAGAATAGTGGGAAAAAAAACTTATTGTAACTTATCACTAAATTCACGCTAGCGATATTGGTGGGGTATACTTGTACTACATCTTTTAGGTGCTGGAGTTCGTAATTGTCCGCCTGAGGTCGTTCGACTGTCACTCTGCCCGCGCGGTCAAGGCCGCGCACGCCCTCGACTTCCTCAAGCGCTACCAGAGGGTCTCCGAGCCCTCGCAGAAGGAGGTGGAGACGTGGACTGAGAGCAGGACCGCCCCGTTCCCCAGGATCGCCAGGGTCAGGCTTCCGCTTACGTGGCTCGTAACGGGACTAACTCCCAGGGACAGGTTTAAGGTCAGTTTGACGAAGTCTTTCAGCCCCCCCATTTTTTCCTCCTTTCAAAGCACCTCACCGTCCCTTTTTTCAGGTTCTCCGCCGAGAATTCAAGTTGTCTAACTACCGCCTGTGGTGCGACGTGTCTGGCGTGATGAACATTCACCCCGACAACATCTGCGTCTTCGCCGTCAACAACGCGGTGGAGGACGAGGTGCAGAGGGCGGACGACGTCGACGGGCAACAAGATTGGAAGCTGGCATACATATACAAGGACCTCACTACCAAGGCAAAAAAAAGTGCAATTTTGGTCTCTTTTTTTATGGTGGGGGAGGGGGGCGGACAACACTCATTCTCCACGAAAATCCTTCCAGGTTGTCATGTGCGTGAACGCCATATCTGACAGGCAGAAGGCGGCGTCCTGCGCCCACTTCTACATCAGCCGCCTGCCCGGTGGCGCCGACAAGGTCCTGGCCGCCGAGGGGTTCGCCTGCCTGGCGCAGGAGTGGCTCCACGAGGTCGGCTTCGGCGACGCGGACAACTTCGCCGAGGTGGAGGAGTCGCACGCGGCCGCCGCGCAGGCACTGGGGCTGATGGAGGACAACCTGCTGCGCCTGCGGGTGGAGGACGCGCTGAGGCAGGCAGGGCTGTGGACGGACGAGTATTCGGGGTTGATGCACCAGAAGACGCCGGAGGACCTGGTCTGCAAGCTCTTTGAAGATCCGTCAATCGTCCGGAGGTAATGTAGGAACTATACACACGTTTCACAATTCAAGATTGGGATTTACTACAATGTTTTTACGTACCAATGATTTTTTTCCCGTTTTCTTTCAGAGGACAAGATGTTGGCGGCCGCTTTCCTGACGTGTCCGGCGCGGCCGAGAAGATCGCCGCCGCGGCCGCACTCGACCTCCGCAAGGTCAAGCTCAGGCTGCTGGACCGGTGGCTGCCCGAGAAGAGGATCGGGACGGCCGTCGACTTGGACGTGACCGTGTCCAACTTGAGACTCCGCGTGGGGGCGGCGGGGGGCGGCGCCAGCGGCGAGAAGGTCGAGGACGAGGACACCATTAACTTTCTCCGCTGCGTCTACCTGGCGCAGAGCTGTGACTCCGACGTCCTCAACTACCTCCTGGCGTTCGGCTTTTCGAAGGAGGTCTCAGTTGGCACCGGTTGCAAGCTCCGCGCCCTCCGGGTCCTCCTGTCCGTCTCCGACGACGCAGGCGTGCTGGAGGCCACCTCCATGAGCGTGGACGAGGTCACGGAGAGGCTGCGCGCCCTCCACTTCTCCGCCAGGCTGGAGAGGCTCAACCTTCCCTCCGACTCATGCGCGGACATGGAGGGAGACGCGGGGAGCCTGGCGCAGACGGTCCTGCGCACCTGCGGGCACGGGCTGGAGGGACTGGAGCTGGCCGCGGAGCTGTGCCTGCACCACGGGGTCAGGTCGCCGCCGCTGTGGACCTCCATCCTGGAGCAGATGGTCAGACTTGACCTGGGCAAGGAGCTCGATGCCATCCTCATGGAACTCAACACACATCCACAGGTACTGGACAGGAGCGGATGTATGCTACTACTACTATGTACTACCATCCCGACGGGACATTTGGTCATTTGTCAAAAAACTGTCAAGAACAAAAAATGTCACATTAATCTACTCTGGGAGCCTTTCTAAAAGTCTCGTCGGGATTCAGCAGATTCAGGTGTACGTCATGGTCATTTTTTTTTCGCCTCCCCACGTGTGTGCAGCTTTGGCACTTCTCCGCTTTCGTCAACGCGTGGCGCCACGTCCTCCTCCGTCCCTTCGCGCGCGCCGGAGGGGTACCCATCTCCGGCGAGGACAGGAAGAGGTGCTGGAGGTCACTCGAGCTGCTCAGGTGAGAGACAGAGAGATTAATTTCTTACCACGACTACAAGTCTGGCTAAAACTGGGTCTTTGTAAATGTTCAGGTGCTGTCCTCTTGCGTCCGGCGACCTCGATCTCGGCCTCCTGCGAGGCGAGTGTCGCCGACTGGGGCTGCTGGACCTGGAAGAGGAGCTGTCCAGGTCGTTCGGCTGAGACGGAACGAGGCCTTCCTCCCGGCCACGCCTACACATAATTATACCGTAAAGGAATTGACTTTTTTTAAGGCATCTGTAGCCACCACCACACACAAAAAAAAATAGTGCAGACTGCAGTGTCATAAAGTTCGATGCATTTCGTGCCTGCTGGTGCATTAATAAACTGATAAATAACCCGACGGGACTTTTCCAGCTCTAGAAAGAACATTGACTGCATTTTTTTTGTAGGTAGAAAATTCGGGATTTGATAAGGTGAGACCACACTTCTGGAAATCAAAGTTAAAAATGGTAAATGCGTCATTAGGGCAATTTGTTGCATTCCTGCAAACTACGAACGTGGGAGGGAATGGACTGAAAAAAAAATCATTTTTTATAACTCGGCCCGAAAGTTTCGTCGGGGTAGCCCAGTTCCCCAGTTCCCCGCTTCAACAATGCCATTTCAGTGGCAATGATGCAGTGTTTTTTTTTCCCCAGTCAAGGAGGCCCAAATCCTGACTCATTGTCGGTCGTTAATCCTCTGTACGCCCATTATGCGTTCGTTCCCTTTCCCTCTCTTCTCCCCCTCCCCAGTGACTCCGTGAGTCATCATTTCTGTCAGCAGATGTCGCTGTTTCCCATCGCCTCCTCCCCCCCCCCCCTGCTGCAATTTTTACCTGCTGGTCTGGCCGGCGGCCGTCGCCTCCTCCGCCCGGCAGCAGCGCTCCTCCCTCCGCCTCCGCCTCCGCTCGGTCCGGGCCAAATCCGCCGGGGCCGGGGGCAGGGGGCGAGACAGGAGAAGGGGAGGGAGGAGAAGGGCGTGTGCGTGTGCGTGCTGGTGCCGCTGGCCAAAGACCGGCTGGGAAAAGGGGAAGAGTTACCAGATCGCGCGTAAGAATTAGCCCACTATTATTAGAAGTTTTTTTTTAAAGCATGTAAGCGGACACATAGTTGTATCAACGTTTGTGAGTGACAAATGTTGCTAAAGCTGGAGTGCATCGCGAATCGCCATTTGGCAACTCTTTCCTGTCGCTCGTCCAAGTCAGATGGGGAGGAAGGGGAGGGAGAGAGAGAGAGAGGAAGAGACTTTTTCCGCTGCGTCTCTCGCTCTCGCTCGCGAGCAAAAGGGAGGGAGGAGAGAGAGAAAGAGGAAGGAGAGAAGGAGTTCTCTTCTCTTCTCTGCCTGCTGCTGCTCAGGCAGAAACAGCAAAAGGAGGAGAGGAGAGAGAGGAAGTTGTCGGAAAAGAGGAAGAGGAGGAGGAGGAGGAGGAGGACGAGAGAGAGGAAAGAAGGAAAGAAAGAAGAGATCAACATTCAACAGGCCAGGAAGGAGGACGCCGAATCCGGAGAGAAGGCGGAAGGACCCCTGCCTGCGGATCAGGTCGATCCCCCTCCCTCCCTCCCAACTTTTTGCCCCGCCCACTCTCAGATGACCACGCCCCCTTCCGGAGTCGCCGCCCAGAGGAGACGTGTCCGGGTCGATCCCGGACGCGGACGAGCAGCAGCAGCAGCAACAGCAGGACCCGGAGGACGGTGACCCACATCCCCCCCCCCCCGCCGCCGCCGCCGCCGCCACCTTCGCCATGTTCAAGTGCATCCCCATCTTCAAGGGTTGCAACCGCCAGGTTGAGTACGTGGACAAGCGCCACTGCTCGCTGTCGTCGGTGCCGGAGGACCTCATGAGATACGCCAGGTCGCTGGAGGAGCTCCTCCTTGACGCGAACCACCTCAGGGACCTACCCAAAGTGAGCACAGATTAAAAAAAAGTGGGGGGGGGCATGGAAGGGAGGAGCTGCTGTCTTGTTAAGGAAACACTTGGGGCCACATGATTATTATTCCCGTCACGAATCAAGGGGGGAGGAATATTATGAATACTTCAAGGACGTTGTCTGAGTGAGCCTAACGAGACGAGGGGGGAGGGGGAGGGGGGGGGGAGGAGGAGGAGGAGGAGGAGGAGGAGAGTATATCAACACGAGGAGTGAGGGGCGGGGCCGTCATGGACCTTTCTTTTCTCACTCTCTTAATCAGTGGCAGTCACAAGTGCAGACATATTTTTCTCCCTCTTGTAGCCCTCCTCCCCCTTCTCCCTCCTCCGTCCCTTCTCGGCAAAACTCGACCTCCCCCCCCCCTCCCTCGTCTCTAAAATTGTGGCGTCCGACCCAATTTCTTTTGTGCACTAATTTTTTTCCCCTTCTTTTTTCCCCCTTCCCCTCCTCCAGAACTTCTTCCGCCTGAACCGCCTGAGGAAGCTCGGCCTGAGCGACAACGAGATCCAGCGGCTGCCCCCAGTCATACAGCACGTGGAGAACCTGGTGGTGTTGGACATATCTCGCAACGGTAAGGAGGTGCTGCCACGTACCTAGGTATAACCTGTCCACGTCCTTTTTTTGTTGTTGTTGTTGCTGTGACGGTATCTGATCCCTTCTGCCTCTCCTTTGACGTGTGTTGTTGCTACCTTGAAGCATCCGAAAAAAGGCCTGTTCTCCTTGCAAGGCTTCTTCTCCCTCTCTTCCTTCATGTCTCTCCATCCCTCCCGTCCCTACCTCATCCACCTTTCTCTCCAGAGGGAAGGGAAGGGGAGGAAAGAAGCTTTGCATGTGGCTACGATATTAGATGACATTTCGTGAAGCCAGCGATGTGTTCTCCATTTGATATGCGTGAGGAGAGAGAAGCAAGAGGAGGGAAGGAGGGAGAGAGCGCACATGCACGGTATATAAAAAACCTTCTGGAAGATGGATGGATGGATGGAGGGAGGGAAGGAAGAAAGAAAATGATGGGAAGAGGTGAGCCTAGGGAGGGAGGGGGGAGGGGGGGAATCGATGCGAGAGCTTAAAGTGCACCTGCATCCCATTATTTTCCCTTATTTACCCGCAGTTTGATGGGAAGCAACATGGTGCCTGTAACCGGCATGGATACCGGCCTGATACCTACAGTACATCCAGGACACAGTTGGTCCTGTGTTTCGATGTTAGAATTGGGAAATTATATTGTTTGGACGAGAGGTGAAGAAGAGAGGAAGGAGCGGAGCAGAGTAAGGTGAGGAATGCTAATGAA
>JAAUYM010128750.1_pt1 | contig 14231 bp, 18 predicted proteins | sample 7278001 | NCBI WGS metagenome assembly JAAUYM01 (sample SAMN14350224, study PRJNA611818) | marine sediment metagenome | isolation source: surface marine sediment (1.8m) | place: French Polynesia: Moorea | collected 2018-08
CAGCAGACAATGAGGCCCTGGATGTTGCTGCTGCCACCGCCGCTTCTGCCCGCTGCTGATGCCACCACCAACGCTGTCGAAAGACAGATTTTTTGTCCGTGCCGCCTTAAAAAAATTCCTATTAAAAAAAATTTTCGCGAAAAAACTTCTGTTGCAGTCTGCGAAAAGGGAAGAAAGAAAGGAAAGAGGGAACACTTAAAACACGCATTTATGGAGCGATTAGAATTCCTTCCCAAGAGAACTAGTTCTGCCCTTCTTTTGGTGAAGGCCAACTAAAAAAAAAAAGACTTCAAGCTGACCACTTTTGGGCGGAACTGGCTTGAGATGCCTAATAATTCCGCTGCTGCTGTCTGCCAGAGATGCTTTGGGAGAGATGTTCTAGTCAATTTGTCTCCTACTGGTCAACAAAAGACACAATGGGACGAGAAAAACTCCTTCAGGAAGGAGTCTCCTTTGTCCTGACAAATGCCGCCTCTCCGGCTGTGATTAATTTCTTCAAGGCAGGCCGTCGCTTCATCCTGAGAAGTCAATGAGAAGGAGTAAGTAGGAGTCCACATCTTGGAGCGGATATGGCAAAATCTGGGCGAGCTAATTGAGCCGTACCACATGCAGCATGGCAATCTACAATAGCGAGAGGAAAATCTCTAAATCCACCAACCACCAATCCAATTGTTATTGTCTGGATCTGCCTTTCCCTCTCCCCCTGGGGGGTGAAGGAGTCGTAATTTCGACTGCACCACTTCCTCCTCCTCACACATGGGCACCCAGTCAAACTTCCCTCTCCCCTGTGAAGGCGATAAGATTGCGATTTTAGGGTCGAGGGTACTGGGCTAAAATGTCAAGATTTTGCTGCATTTTGAGCAACAGAACAGACAATTTTTCTGGAGAAGGGGGGTACAGAACTTAATAGGGAGGGAGAGGGGGGCAGACCCCCGTTCCCTCCTTTGCCCACGTGTGCTTCTCCTCCTCCTCTACGCATTTATCTCCTGCCATTGTGCTCGAATTAGGGTGGGTCATATTTCAAGAACTGGGCCCCTGTCATAAGGGATCAGTCGGGGGTCTCCCCTCCTCCGGCGCTACACGCCTCGCTAATCCATTTATACATATACCAGTCCAGCGTGTGTGCGTTCCAACTTGCGCAAAAGTCATGGGGAGGGAAGTCGTCAGTGTGTGTCAGAGTTTGAGGCATGAGCAATCCCCTCCCCTCCCTCCCCAACATGCGGGAGGAAGGGAAGGAATAACAAACATTGTCTGAGGTAGGGATTGCGCGTAAACCTGACTCGGCTCGTAAAAAGTGCGAGCCGGGCCGGGCCCAGCCAGAAAAATCTGACTTGAGGAACTGCCAGCTCACGACCCAACGATTAAAACTGTGGCAAAATCTTGAGGTTTTTTTTGCCGACGGAGTGAAAATAAACTTCAGTTGTTAGAATCATTTTTTTTAAGAATGGAGCTTTGATACGATCTTGAGTTCTGGCTCGGGAGCCATTGTTTCAGAAACACAGCTGGTCATAACTCGATCCAAGCCACAGAAAATTAGTTTGGCTCGTCTCAATAAAAAAAAAAAATCGCGCCCACCTCTAGGGAGCCCTCTGCTGCCATGCGTCGCTCCTTCCAATCAGCTGATACCTTTCTTGACGGTTGGTCGTTGCTACGCTATGCTGGTACGCAATTCCTGCGTCCGCACTCCCGAGGAGGCCCAGCCGTTCTTTTCCCTCCGTCCACCTCCCTCCCCCCCCCCCTCCGTGTACGTACACAAGTCGTCAAACTTTGCGACTCATGGGGCCATATTTTTGAGGCCGCAAATAATGCAGGATGTTCCAGAAGAAACGGATCTCTTAAGTTGTACATTAGAAAAATTTCAGGCAAATTTAAATAAGTCGAAGTTAGCATGTTATGTTGCTATGTTGTTATTGAGACATTTTGTAATACTCGTACATCTACAATTTTGTAATACGGTACATCTACACCTTTTTCCAGTAAATGGGCAGACCAAGGTCGATGACAGGAAGCGAGGCCGGCCAAATGTGGCCCCGAGCGCCGAATGCTTTACGGGGGAAAAAAACCTAGTCACTCACACGTGTGTGGAAGGCCTCTTCCTCCTCCTCCTCCTCCTCCTCCTCCTCCTCCTCCTCCTCCTCCTCCTCCTCCTCCTCCTGTGTACAAATACTTAATGGCTGTTTGCCTAGCAGAAGAGACTGGCCGTTTGCGGCTGAACTGCGGTACTTCCTGTTTACTTCTTCCCCAGTATACTTCTTTCTTAGTAGAATTCGCCCCTAATAGAACGGTAGACCTCCGCTGACACTAAACTCCACTATACTGAAGGTTGGTACGATTGCATATTTGATTTTTTTTTTCACTTCCGCTAAGGGAGTAAAAAAAACCTTTGCCATGCTACTATAGTTAATTTTTAGATGCTGACCAGCGACTTCACTACACATAACGGAGTTCTACTGTTCACACGTAGGTACAGCACTTTCCCCACACAAAAAGCAGCATGACACGACAAAATCATTAAAGCAGCTTAATCTCTTCAAATCCGTAGTGGCAGCGCCAACTGCCAGATTCTTCTGTGGTCGTCACGCGGTCACAATGGCAGGCTAAGGAGATTTGTTCAAGTTGTCCGTGCGCAGTTCATGTGGATCCACCAAAGAAGCTCCGGCAGTGCGTACAGGACAGTTCTCGAGAACGCCCCTCAAAACAACAGCAAAATGCCGCAAAAAGGCCGCAGACATTTTCCATCCGGTTTCCGCAAGCACCATTTTTTTTTGTAAAACGCCGCCCGTAAAAGTTCATACCGGAACTCTGAGGAAGAGAAGGAGGATTATAGGTAGAAGAAGGAGGACAAGGAGGAGGGAGGAGGAAGACAAGAACACTCCAAAGTCGCCCCCTTCTCTTTCTCTCCCCCAAAGATTTATTCAGCACCTTCCCTTGCAACCTCCTCCTCCCAATTTTTCAGCTCAAAAAAAGGAAGAAGGAAAAAAGGGAAGCGTCGGCATCCGCCATCCACCGTGAAAATTCAAGGCCTTCTTCCTCCTTTGATCTTCTTCTTCTCCTTCCTTTGGTTGTCTGTACTAGCACCACCACCTCCATGGGATGAATCCGTGGATGGATCGATGGGCCGTGGATCGATAGACAGCATCGCCCGAGGGGAGGGGGGGAGAAGTAGGGATGAGAGGAGGAGGAGGAGGAAGAGTTGCAATCGGATCCAGATTCGGGAAGGGGAGGAGGAAGGGCGGGGACAAGGATGCAAGCGTGCAAGTTTGGAATCACTCGCACTTGCAGTATAGTATGTACAGTACGGTACATTAGAACGGAGATTTGATGCAGAATGTTTATGTGTTTGAGGATTCACATGCAAGGGCAAATTTAAAGTGGGTTGTCACTTTCTGCACTTTCTGATTATATGATATTCTGTAACAAGTCGCACAGTGTCGCAGAAAAAAGACAAGAAAAGTCATAACTTGCGCTTTAACCTCGATGCTCACAGGCAAAGACGTCGACAGAAGAAGAAGAAGGCCTCAACGGTGATATCACTGCCTGCCTCGGCGGCTCTGTCCTGAAAATGAGCCCCTTGGCTTCTAATTCACCTCTTCTTCCCCCTCCTCCTCCCTTCTTCCTGGGCACATAGTTGAACACAGGTACCATCGGCAAATTTAGATCTAAGATCCCTTTGATTTTCTCTTTTAGTAAATGTTGATTTAGCAAAGAAACTCAAGTTAGTAACGATTTTCCTCCTTACCAACTTCTCAGCACTCATATTGTTATTTATATTTATACAGGTCTGAGAGGCCTTCAGTTTGCCAACAAAACCCCTTTAATTTAGAAGATTTTCCATTCAACTGTATGTCAAATCACGATATGACAGAGCTTTTAAACGATTTTTTAATTGTTCAACGTAGTATACGTATGTTCTGTGTCCAGCTATGTGTATGGTCGAAAGACCACGCTATACGGCTTAATCTGGAACCTCTTCCTGTAGTACGTATATATTTCGATAGGAGGGAGAGGTCTAATGAACCAGACAATGGTTCCAAATTCCTCCTCCTCCTCCTCCTTTTTTATTCCCTACACCTTGAACTACAAACAGTACTTGCAGCCCTCCTCTGGAGGGGTGCCCAGGGAACTTTGGACAGAAAGAGAGAGAGAGAGAGAAATGGGAGAAAAAAAACAGAATAAAGACAGAAACCTCGTTGAGAGAGCTGGTAAAAGGGCGGGGGAGGCGAAATTACTGAACATGACATTGCATGTTTATCTCGTGTGTGTGAGTGTGTGTGCGTATAGTACCATACGTGCCATGCAGGCAGGATGGCTGCGAAGCCAAACGATCTTGTTTACAAGAAGAGGGAGGAGGAGGAAAAGGAGGAGGAGGAGGAGGAGGAAGAGGAGGTGAATCCAGGCTCTTTTTCGGCATCATCAGATTGATCTTTCCTCCTCCTCCTCCTCCTCCTCCGCCTCCCACGCACGCACGTTTATACCACGTGCGTATACATGTACAGGACGTTTCAAATTGCTGCACGAGTAAAGATTTCCCCCTGTAGTTATATTAAACTCGGTCAATAGGCAAGGCAAAAATTACTGGTAGTGTGTATGTTAGTATTTTTGTCTGGGACATCCTGCACCCTGTTGTTGTGAAGAGGAGGAGGAACAACAACTTGATGGCGGATGAAGGAGGGAGGAGGGAGGAGGAGGAGGAGGACGCTGAGCTGGGAAAATATCATGCGGCATCCCCAGGAATGTAGTATGTAAACCTGGCTCGAAATAAGAGTTAGGCACGAGAAGTCAACGCGCTTTTGCAAGCAAGCTGATCACTGGACTCCAGCTTTTCTGGAGTAGCACAGTGGGCGCTCGTACTTCCATCAGTACAAACTACTATAAACTAGTATATTTATATTACTTGCCTCCACAACAGTTTAAAAAAAACATTGACAACTTTTTTTATCTGGTAACCACCAGATAACCACTTTTGTATTAGTAGGGGCCACAGACAAGACAAATCGCTTGCTTGTACGACTTGCTTGTTTTTTTCTCTAGTTTGGTAATAATTGCAGACCTGAGCTGACACCTCAATTTTCACTCTATCTTAAGACCCCTTTGTAAAAATAACATCCATATTTCTTTGTTGCTGGTCCAGAAATAAAGAGAATGATGAGGATGAGGAGGACTAAGGACAGATGACGCCTGATGTTACGCTTCCTGAGGACAACAGACTGATTTTCTTTCGTGTTTTTTTTTTTTTTTGAAGGATTTCTTTCCTTCCATAGCCGATTTGGTAACGTCTGTTTGGTAGCAACTGGCAATACGACAAAAAAATGGAAAAGTGTGCACCGTTTAACGTTCATCATTTAATTAGACTGATTACGCTAAAGTTTTTTTGTTCAACTTCCCACTTATGTAAACTCTCGTGACCTTCAAGAGGCAAGACAGAAAGCAGGACTTTTTCAAACTCTGGGAGTGAATATAAATGGGCTTTGTCCTCCCCCTCCCACCTTCCCTTCTTCTTAAAAACAACAAGCATGAAAAGACCGAAGAAATTTGGTGCAAGCGCTCGCAAAGACTTTTTTTCTTTTTTTAACTTTTTTTCCTTTTTTACCTTTAATATAATGTACTATCATAATAAAAAGTTACTTTCTTATTTCTTTCCCTTTGTCTAAAAGCTTTTCCGCTCCCCCTCCTCCGCCTCCTCCACCCCCCCTCCACCTCCCGACCAATTCCTAGAAGCGCGCTTCGCGCTTAAAAATGGGCCCATGACGATCTAAATTCGCACAATTTGGGCTCAACACCAACCTCCCTCTCTTCTTCTGCTTCTTGCAATTGCGATCTACTAGGCAGACTATGTTGCCACATCATTTCTCTCACCCAAGCATTTCAGGGTTTTTTTTTGGCGTGGTTTCTGCTGTTGCTGCTGTCTCTGTCGCCAGTGCTGCTACTGTTGTCGAGAGTTTGGTGATGGTGATGCTCAGCAGAGAAACGCCAAGGCCAACCAGCGCCCCAACGGCGAAATGTCACGAGGGTACAATAACCTTTTTCAGATACAGTCATCTTTCGATAAACGTACGTACACAGTGGCATTCATTACATACAATATGCTACATAGTAGTAGTGAAGAGCCAATTTCTATGCTATATACGTATACAAAGTAAAATCACTCTCAACTTAAAGTGTCTTACTAATCTCGAGAGTCGACTGTACCTACTTACTAGAGGCTCCTTTGGATCTATAAAGAAAGTGCCAGACGTCGTAACTTGTTTGCCCAGGCTCCTCCTCGCTCTCCTTCTCTGCTCCCCCTTTTCTGGGCGGCCAGCTAAATTTTTGCCATTTTGGCACAGGTTTACAACTGTCTAGCTTTCATGAATACAACTTCACTACAGAAAACTTCACTTAGTATGTAAACACCCTGTGGACCACCTGTAGACTGATTTTTTTTTTTTTTTTTGAAATATTAAGTGAAGTGTTGTTTTGTACCTAGTATAGCACACCATTTACTGATGGGTTACTTTCGTTCATATGGGGGAAGTGAGGCTATCCGTTAGCACATCTTCCAGTTGTCGCAGTTGTTCTTCCACCCTGTATCTTTCTTTAGACCACAGGTTCTTGCGTCACATCACAGGCAGGAGTTGTCTCTCTCCCGGGTGTCAAGAGACACCAGCCAGCAGCGCCCTCTTCTGCTCGTGGAACCTCCTTGTGATGAACTCCACCAGCTCGTAGTCGGAGGCCATGTCCGCCCTCAGCGCCTTCCTCGCCTCGGGGGTCAGCGGCCTCTTGGCCCTGCCCGCGTTCAGGCGGCTCTTCTTCAGGGACTTCCAGTATCTAGTACGCAGTGGGAAAAGTTAATGTTGATAACATAGTACAGGGTATTATACAGGGTGCTTAATCTGCTTACAGGGTGTGCGCGCCGGCGAAGAAGTCGGGCAGCATCGCCTCCAGCAACTGCACGAATCCTTCCAGGTCGCTGAGGAGCCCCACGACTGCGTAGTGCTCCTCCACGTTGGACTTGGCCGCCTGCAGGGCAGCACGAGACCCTGCAAAACGAGCCAAATTAAGAAGAAAAAAAAACATGAATATATTCTTGATTGACCTTGGAAAGATGCTCGATTTTTGTCAAGTTGGCTTAAGAGTTCCTCCTTCCTCCATCAGTTGTATACTACTGTACTATGTACGTCCCCTCACCAAGTCTCCTGCACTCGATAGCGTTCCCGCAGAAGAAGGTGACCATGGTCTCCCTGTCCGGGCCGCTGTCCGGGTCGAAGTCGCACTCAGGGTCAGACGTCAGCACGCACGAGCTCATGTCCTTCGAGAAGAACACCTGCAATGTGAGAAGGAGAAAGAGGAGCAGGAGGAGACGAAGAAAGGTTTTATTTTTCAAAGTCAAAGAGAAGTTGGCGCAGAGGTTCTCAACCTTTTTTCAGACCGCGGTAAGACCTCCCCACCCCCCCAAGAGCATCTAACATTGTCTTATTAGAGTCTACTCGCGACCGTACTTTAGGTTGGCAACCCCTGCAGGCTTTCCTGACCTCGGATGGCTTTGCCTTGGGCTTCTTCCACCTCTCCCTCTGTCTTGAGTAGTAATACTGGGACTGATACCTACAGATTAAAGATAAAATGCAGTCAAATTTTGCTATGCAGTGGAAGCTTTCGGTGTCATGAAATGACCTTCAGTACTCAGCAAAAATTTGTACATCAAAAGTCGACTGTACCACATAAACACAGTTCCAAGAGTGAAAACATCCAGTGGACTCAGCACTTGCCTCTCGATGGGATCTCTGACGAGGTTGATCCACGCGGCCTTGGGCAAGTTTCGCCGGCAGCTCTCCAGGGACTCCAGGTTACTGAAGTAGAAGTGGCCGTGGAAAACTTTCCTCCCCGGCGGCGGCATCGGCTGCGACGGCGGCTTCTCGCCCAAGCTGGCGCTGTTGGAGCTGCTCTTGGTCTTCCTTTTGTTGTCCACTCCGCTCAGGTACGCGCACCAAAGCTTGTCTTCTTCTTGCCTGAAAGGCAAAGTTTGGATTAATTAACTTGCCTGTCATTTTTATTAATTTTTTTTAGCACCCGGTATTACTAGGCACCTGTTGATGCTCCTCCACACCCAGTACTTCTTGTCCTGCACCATGTGGTGCGAGTGAAAGTGGTTGACCCTGGCCAGCTTGGCTATAAAATTGGCAAAGGTTGAGGAACCTGAAAAGGGTGTTTGACGCGGTTAAAGTTAATTGTGTCTGTTGATATATTTCTAATATATTTCATAATATTCAGGGACTCTTTTTGGTGGACATGCTGTGGTAGTAGACACTCCACTCTCTCTCTCTCTCTCTCTATGTCAATTTATTTCGTGTACGTTTATTTCGTTATTTCGTGTACTATAAAGTTTGTCGACCTGATTTGGGCACCCTGTTGTAGAAGACGACCCTGGTCCCATTCCAGCGGTCCGCTGCGATGCCACCGCCGTCCTCGTCCTTCCCGTCCCTGGACCTGTTGTTCAGGGGTGCGAAGTCCCGGTCCCTGGCCGGGGCCGCCCAGCTCCCCTTCGCTTCCTCCCCCCTGGGCCACTCGTCGCCGTGCAGCCTCACGTCGTACAGGGTCCAGTTCGTCACAGGGTCCACCACGAAGTTGTCAAACTGTGTCGGGGCAGAAAAAATATGTAACTAGGTACTTACCTATTGACTTTCAGCATAGCGAAGTCGATATATTTTCAAAGTTTGTTCTTTACGAACACAAGGTAATAAAAAAAAAATCAGTTTTCCGAGAAATCTTCACTATTGTGAAAGTTTCCTCTCTATCAAAACTTTTTATGCATCCACAATTACTGTAGTTTCCAGGTACTGCGCTACAATCTAAGATCTTAAGTCTATTCTGACTTCCATTCCACCTTTGCTTTTCTTCTCTGACAGGTGCGTGCTTAATTCATGTCTCATAACAAGTACGAGAAAGATAGGTAAAGGTACTATTGTGGAGTATTTAGACTTATTATTTTTGAACCATGCAAGGTATGTACCGACAAGACAAAGGGAATGTCTGGTCGGGTTGACATGCATTTGGAAGTCGGGATTACTTTTTTTTTAAGCGTGCCCTTACCGCGTATGAATACTTCTCTCCGATTTGTGCTGAACCACCGCCGCCAGTGCCCGGCTCCCCCTTAAGGTCGACGATGTTCACCTCCTTCAGCTTGCGGGTGAACTTGGGGACCTCGGTGCTGGCGAGCACCGGAGACGTGCGCACCTGAGACCGCCATGTTAAATTTCTAACAATGCTTGATTATAGCAAATTCCCGACCAACCCACAGCACACAGAACTGGATATGTTGTGACAATTTATTAGGACATATTCTGTGCGGTGGCAGGAACACTTTCCAAACATCTGGTGATGTGTCGATTTGCTGTGCTGGCAGTGGGCTGGACTTCTGGACCGCACAAAATATGATCTATACCGTGCGTATTATGTCATACTAGGTATGTTTGGTCGAGATGTATGTAGCACATCAAAATATCTATGCGCTGCGTGTTGGTCGGGAAGCATACCGTATTTTGTAAATTTTTTTTGCTAAATCGAGGTTCTTTTTAGAAAGTCTAGGTAGTAACTCGAAGGTTGACCGTAATGTACATATGTACGGTACTCTGTTTCCTCCTCCTACCTCTCCACCAAGATTTTCCCTTTCCTCTTCAATCTTCCACTCGGACGCGGACGCCGCTGCCGCTGCCGCTGCCGCCGCCCCGTCCGTCCCGGCGGTCGTCAAGGACTGCCGGTGGAAGACCATTAGGAGCGCCGCCAAGCTGGCCAGAGGCAGCAGCAGGAGAGGCCTCAACGTGGTGGCGGTCCTCCTCAGGCCCATCCTCCTCAGCGCCAGCATGACCATCCGTGGCAGGTTATCCTGCTGACATATCCTGGGAAAGAAAGGGAGAGCAAAGTCGAGCTCAGGTAATCCGAGGGCGGATCGGGAGACGAGGCTCGTCTTACCCATTTTTTCCCCCCAATTTTCCCCCGTTCAACCGGGCAACCCTGCTCCTGCGAAAAACGTCCCAATTTTTTTTACCCAGAGTTGGACTGTGGTACCTCTTGCAAAGGAGTGTTGCTTCTTTCCTTCTCACACACGCAATCTCCAGTAGGCTTTTGTCGCGTCATGCAGCTTGCACACACTCTCTCTTTCTTGCTCTCTTTCTCTCTCCCTTCCTTTTTGTTTTTTTGCAGCCAAGCTTATCTGGCCATGATCATACCTCTGTTTTCAGCCAAAAATGAAAATACGGTAGGAAGTCATATGTGAAGTGGGGGAGAGAGTGAAAGGCTGGCTTTCCTGCACAAGGGCCAAAAACTCAGCGCGCTGCTGCTTTTACATTTGTTGCTCAGTACACAGTCACTCAATACCGGACTTAATTTTGGAGTCTCTCTTTTCCTTTTTCTTTAATGGTTCACATAATTAAATTTTTATGCGACCCAAAATGATCCCTTTTTTCTGGTCTGACTCTCTCCTCCCCTTTCCCTCTCAGAGGGCAGCCTGTTTTCACTATGCACATACAGTAGATAAAAGAGAGTTGACCCCTTCTATGCCAAACCCAAATAAAATGCCTACTTTTAATTTCAAGTTTTTCACAGTGCTTATTGCAATGCAATTGAAAACGAGGATAAAAAAAACACGTTAAGTAAAATGTGTTTTTTATTGCACCAAGCCAGTTAGAGCACAGTGCATACAACCAACCCATTATGCAATTAACTTATCTCTTAATGTGATGATGATGCTAGAAAGCCTCCTTTCAGACTCCTCTTTCCTGGCATGTGGGACAGTGAAGTTGCACTGTATTCGAATAGAGATGACAAAGAGATAAAGGCAGCATCACTCACTGCACACATAGTAGGTACACCCACACCCACACACACATGTGCACACTTGTGAAGCCTGAGATTTTATTTGTATGTGTTGCTTTCCCCTTTCCCCCCTCCCGTTCCTGTCAAATAGCAAAGGGGGGAAGGAAGTCTCTTGATCTTCAATGTCCGGTGTCACTTGCTCCAACCCTTCTCATGACTTGTTCGAATCATTGTTGGTGTTGTTCCTCTTGTGCTGCTCCCCCTTCCCCCCCCCTCCCCTTTCTTTGTCACCCTCCTTATAGTACAAGTACTTATGTACAGTAGAACCCAGGTACGTGTACGGCTAAATGCTTACAGTAGTAGATATTCTTCTGCGAAAGCGGAGGTGGGTTAGAAATTCGGTTGTGCGCATGCCCAAGAAGCGAATGCATCGATTGCTTTCGGATTGCAACTTCTCAGGATTATCGCAAACCGACCAGATATAGTACCTCTTGTCTCGTCGGTGCACATCTTGACATACTTCAATTATAAAATGGCAATGAATTTAGCGTGACGGCTGTCTGGCCGGGAGCACAACGATAATATGTAACACTACTAGCACTAGTGCCGGTAGTAAAACAAGCCGTGTTAAAGTAGACTAAATTGGCAAGTTAAGCATTTTTGTGATACTGTATGTTGCGCAACACCATCGCTCTCAGACGCGTTTACTTTGCTAATGGACTCGCGCGGAAGATTATTTTTGGCTGCGCGCACCACGCGCCTCCGGACAGATAAGGACGACAAAAGTAACGGTACGGTCGCGGGAATCGGTTAGTCGGGACTCGGCTGGGCATGAAATTTAGGTTAAAAAATATTGGGAAAACTTTCTAGGGAGACAGGATACAGGGTAGAACACGAGGCCGCTCAGGTAACTGGAAAGCTCGGATAACTGGGCCCTCCACCGGACCTGTTGGAAACGTAGGGCATCATGCCCTTATGTGTGTTTGTGTGTATACGTAGTACATAGATACGTAGATGATCATCAAGCTTTCCTGACAGTTCCTGTCTACTTGAGTTCGACTGACGCCATTGGAAAAATGAGGAAAAGCGGTTTTCTTCTGGCTTTGCTGCTGACCTTCACAAGGCGTAAGAAGCTTTCCCTCAAACCCGACGGGACAATTGGTCATTTTAGCATTTTAGGAAACATACAATTTTTGTTCCTGAAGATTTTTTTCCCTAAGAGTCCCCCCCCCCGTCGGAAAGCGATTGATGCACATGACGAGTTGGACCTTTCCTTCAGTGAGCCAGTCCCACCTGCTGGGCGACCTGCTGGAGGATCAGCAGGAGACCTGCCAGGCCAAGAGGACCTGCGCCGACGCCTGCGGGGACAGGCTGGACCTGGAGCAGAACACCTGCGCCTGCGACCAGGACTGCAGGTTACGTTCACATTAGTAGTATCTTGTTCTACAGAAATCATCTTTTACCGAGATGTATCCTTTGATCATTGGTTATTAGCCGCAGTAACAATGGGAATGCGTGAGTAAAATTTCTGATCCCTTATTTTCCTTTTTATTCCAGACTGTTTGGCGATTGCTGCTCTGACTACTCCAGCCTGTGCGAAGAGGGGATCGTCCCTGACTTTGTCCACCACAACGGAGAGGTGGCCTGCTTCCCGTGGCTGGAGGAGGAGGGAAGAGCGGAGGAAATTCAGGTGGAAATAGTCAACCTTCCTTTTAGTACATGTCGGCAACTTTCAGGAAAAAGTTTACTAGTGGCACCTAAGCAAAAGATTTGAAAAAATATATATAGCACGACGTTGCTAAGAAGAAAAATATTTTCTAAATCGGAGGTTTTTTTTATTACTAAATCAACGTTTACTAATCCGAAGTTCGACTGCATTACATTTTAACACAGCTTGAGTTTGTGCATATGTCAGTATACGTAGGTAATTCTACAATCCTAGGTATACACCTGCATGTTATAGAATGGCGAGACTTAAATCTGACTTTGGCAAATGGAAGGTTCTTCTTTCACCGGTCTAGACACTCCAATATTCTCACACCACTTTTTTTCCCGCTGACGGACGGACGCGGTGTTTCGGCGACTTCTTCACGTACCTCAGGCGGAAGTCGTCGAGAGTAAAGCACCTGATGGGCAGAAATTTCCTTACTTTTAAAAATTCATGAATGGTTCAACTTTAACTTACTTAAAAAGTTGTATACTAATCAATTTTCAGATTTACTGCATGACTGACTCTCGTGACGGGGAAATTGATATAACAGAGCTTCAAAACGCAATGTTCAATGTGGAAAGCAATTCTCCCACCAGATGTTGGTGGGAGAAGGTCCACCTCCAGTCCGTCTGCCTCTCGTGGCTCCACCGGGCGACAACCTCCGAGTCGACCGCCTCCTTCCACAGGCCGCTCACCATCCGGCAGCTGAGCAGGTCACGGCTCAGAAACGCCGTCTTTCGGACCAGGAACCCCAGGTTTCTGACCTTGAGGGCCAGGATGAAGTCCATGTCGAGTCTGCTTTTGGGACACTTGTGCACCGCTCACGCTGATTTTGCTCAACAACTTTCAAAAATCGATAACCCCGTGTCCCCGAAGTGAAAGCCCAGTCGGTCCAGGAGGAAAGTGTGCCCATTTCGCCGGCACAGGGAGAAAGAAACTCGGAATACACTTGCGCCGCCGTCCTGCACTACTACATTTGAGATGTCCTTACCGCAACGCCGTTTTATGACTGTGTTATTCCAGAAAGCTCATGGAGTCATGAGGGCATCATTTGCATTCTGCTTTATGTTTTTCAGAGGTCCCCCTCCTCCGTCGGCTCCTACCTGATCTCCTCTTGCCCGCCCTCCTACGGCTCCAACGTTACCGTCGGCATGCTCTGCGACCTCACCTCCGACAAGGAGAGGGTCCTCAGGGACTCGGTTAGACTCGAATCCCCTAACCCGACGGGACATTTAAACTTACGAGCGCAACAAATTTACGAAAAAAATTGTGATATTTATGTGGTAGTACTCTAATGACACATTCCAGTCCATGTTTAAAGCTGAATTTGTGACAATAGTAAGTTTAAAAGTCCCGTCGGGAAGTCACTGCATGTGTGCGGACTGCGGAGAAATGATTGTAATTTCAAAACTCAGGTCTGGTACAAGAACGAGTTCTGCTGGGAGTGCTGGCAGGGGATGGGCGGCAGCTCGCTCCCGAGCAAGCTCCGCCAGGAGAGCAGGCCGTGCATCACAGAGCTCAGGTAGCACTCACTGCGGATTCCCATATATACAGTACTGTAGTGTTGATTTAGCTTGATAAAAATACCCACTGTATGCACTAGTACACTCTTTTTTTTTAGACATCCTGGAGCTGTAACTTTTTATTTGCCCATTCTCCAGGGGCTGTCGCTTCGCCGTCACCCCCGGCACCACCCAGCAGAGGGACCTCTGCGAGAACTTCCTCAGTCCCG
>JAAUYM010078096.1_pt1 | contig 14221 bp, 6 predicted proteins | sample 7278001 | NCBI WGS metagenome assembly JAAUYM01 (sample SAMN14350224, study PRJNA611818) | marine sediment metagenome | isolation source: surface marine sediment (1.8m) | place: French Polynesia: Moorea | collected 2018-08
CCCCCCCCCCCCCCCCCCGCCCCCCCCCACCGCCCGGGCCCCCCGCCGGCACCCCCCCCGGGGGCGCGCGAAGGACGGAGGGAGGGAGAGAGGAACAAAGCCAAACAGAGAAAGACCCAAGGCCGGGCCTCTCAAAACGCTTTTGGCCAACAATGAAATGGGAAAGGAGGTATACCAGGTAGTAGGAAGGGAGGGGAGGAGAGATGCATGAATGGAACGGGTAGGAGGAGAGGGTTGGGGAGTATTGAGGGGGAAAAAATGCTCTTTTTCTCTGGTTGTGCTTGTTGCCTGCCGGATGGCATATCAATAAGTGAGATCCCACGCATACTATGATGCATGCACGTCCAATAAGCACCGCAGCCCGTTTGTCCCCAAGTCCACAGGGAGATACTGGTCCCACGGAGGGGGAGGGGGGGGAAAGGGCCCTTTTAGCCAATACTGTGAGCTGCAGAAAAAAGCTTCCAAGGAACATCTTGGTGCTTTCCTTCTTTGTGAAAGAGAGCCACTACTACCATATATAGCACAGTGGAAGCTTGATTTATGTAGTAAAGTCGGCGGTCCTCAAAACAAAGAAAGAAAATGAAAACGTAATACTGGAAAGATGATCAACAGAAAAATCTTTGCTAAAGCGATGTTCTTTACTAAATCTAGTGCTTACAAAATTGAAGTTTGACTGTACAGTACAGACGAGAGAATGGAAGAGAGCAACAACAATAGCAATCGCTCCTCCCATCCCGCCCTCCAATCATCCTCTCTGCCCCCCCTTCCTTTCATAAACGTCCAAAAACTAATGCCTCCTCATCCATTCTCCCATATCGTCCAGTCTCTTTTACTTCCTCCCAAATACCGTCGAATTTCAGTATTGGCAAGTGAAGCTAAGGCAGATATTAATTTTTTGGCACATGTTTGGGGCTAAGAGATGCTGTAGATAGTGTGCTAAATAAAATTATTTAATTATGGGAATTTAGGCAACACTTTTCATGTCCTGGACGTCGACTGTACCGTCTGATGAGGAAAAGGATTGCGACGCAGATCGGAAATTGAAAGTGCAAACTTCTTCACTCTGGAAAAGATTATTTTCTTGAGCACTGTGCCAAAAAAAATACCCCCTCTTTTCCCGATTCATCTGCATTGGGAAGTAGGCTGTCAATTTTCTTTTAGAGGGAAGGGGAGCGGAGAGGGGAGACGACAGGCCTCTTCTTACCAAAAGAAGAGAAAAGGAGAGAGGATGGGGAGGCGGTAAAAAAGATAGTTTTATGAACCACCCTCCATTCCCTCCTCCCAGTCCTCTTTCCACACTTTCTCATCCTCCTCCTGCTCCTTCTCCATATCCAGAGATATCGCCTCTCGTAAAAACCTCAAGTTTTCCCCCACCCTCTTCTTCCCCCTTACTTTGCAGACTTGAGGAGGGGGCGAAACTTGCTCGGGCGACGTCGCAACGATCCGCAGTGGCAACTCTGCTGTCCGGAGGAGGAGGAGAAAGCGCGGCAAGGATCAGGACGAAGAAGCAGATCTCCGCCTCCAATCACCCTCCCCCGACCGTCGTGGCCATGGTCCCTCCCGCCGACGCCTTCGTCTCCCCGGTCTTCGGCAGGGAGGGGGAACAGCTCGGCAGTCAGGACGTGGAGTACCACTACGACGGCGACGAATACGACTACGAAGAAGGAGGCGGAGACGACGACTACTACTACTACTACAGCGACGAGGAGTACCCGGAGTATGAGGAGGGGGAGAAACAGGGTGGCGGTGAAGACCAGGATGCTCCTGCTCCCGCTCAACCCGTCGGAGTGGTCCCTCCGCCACAGGGGCAGCGGCAGTTGCAGCAGCCGACTAGTAGACAGCAGAAGCAACTAGGGAGTCCCAATCCTCCGCCTGGTATACCGCCGCCACCTCCACCACCGCCCCTGCTACGTCCCATCCCTGGTGCCGCACCCCCGCCGCCTCCTCCCCGGGTTGTTGCAGCGCAAAACAGTTATGGAGTTCCCGAACCTCCACCAACGTCCTACATTCCGACACCAGATTCTAAGCCTCCTCCCCCTCCGCCACCACCACCGCCGCCACCACCACCACCACCACCACCACGCACGCCTCCTCCCCCACCCCCTACAGCATCTAGACCTCCTCCGAGCAACTACGGGATTCCTCAGCAGCCTCCTCCGACCTCCGACCTCCCAGTGGCGCCTCCCACCGACTACTCCTTCAGCTACGCCCCTCCTCCCGTGATCGTGGACCCTCCGCCCCCCACCGCGGATAGCGGCGAGGAGGACGGAGAAGACGGAGACGCAATCAAAGACATCGAGACCTTCAGGGAGCTGGCGGAGGTGCGGCTGTGCCTGGACGGCTCGTCAGAGAACGGATTCACCCTGGAGCCGCGGAGCTGCCTCCCTCCATCTTTCTCCGTCGGGAAAGGCTTGGAGGAAGAGACGGAGACGGCAGACTGCGTCCCGAAGGAGGCCGGCGACGACGGCGGCGGCAGCGGAGAGACGGAGGAGGTGAAGAGCGAGGAGTTGGTCTGCCTGACGGAGGCCGCCTCCAAGATTGACGAGCGGACGGAGAGGAAGGACTGCTTCTCCCGGCTGGAGAGGCTGGAAGCAGCCGATCTGGAGGAACACTTCTGCTTCCCCGCGGAGGAGGTGGTGGAGGAGGAGGTGGACGGGACGGCCATGCTCTTCTGCTACTCGGGGGAGACAAGGCAGAAGGGAAAGATCACTCCTGCGGACCTGCTGAGGAACCTGGAAGAGTTCCTGTGCTATCTGCAAGACGGCAGTACTAGAGAGGAAGACGGAGAGGAGGATGGAGAAGAAGATGCTGCCGCGAAGCAACTTGAGGAGATCCTGGACGAGTTTCCGGCAGCTCAGCAGAGGAGGTGCGTCAAGAACGTCGACGAGGGAAACGTCAGCTTCGCCTCGGCCATCTGCATTGACAAGGTCAGCGCTCCGGACGTTCAGAAGGGCATCTTGGAGAGGCTGAGGGCGAGAGTCTGCTTGCCCCCTGGAGAAGAGGAATCTGAAGAAGGAATCGCGCCGGAAGACATCATCGGAGGACTCATGGGCATAGAAAACACTCTCTGCTTCAGAGGAACTGACAGAGAAGAGAGTGAAGAAGAGGAAGAGCAGGGAGACGACGAGGAAGACAGCAAATCAGTCACCGATGGCGAAGACGAAGAGGCAATAAAGGACAGGGACAGGCCGTACAGCGATTCTGAACTCAGTCCGGAGGAGCTGGAGGAGCTTCTGCCTGAGGAGAGAATCTGTCTCAACGGCACCGACCTGGACGTCAACCGACTCGGAGTGGTCAAGCGTGAATGCTTCCCGAGGAAGAACTTCACTGTCAGCATCACCAACTTTTCTCCCTTCAGCCTCCTGAGCCTCTCCTGCTTTCCCCAGGATCCCGACTTTGACCTGAACCTTAGCGCCGACGACATCTCCTTCTCCCTCCCCCTGGCGGATGAGCTGATGTGCTTGGAGGATGTCAGAGGCCAGGGAGAAGACGCTCCTCGGCTCATACCGATGGTCAGGAAGTGCTTGACTGGAGAGGAAGAGGGGATTGAAATCAACCACCGTGCTTGCCTGCCAAGGGATTGGGTGCCTCCGGATGACAGCGTAAAGACGCTCAAGCTGTACTGCCTCAAGCCCGGAAGGGAAGACGTCGACCTCGACAACGAGCCGCTGACGGACGTGGTTCTGCTGACCGAGCACACCAAGTGTCTCCCGAAGTTCGAACAGCCATCTGTGGCTCTCGACGACCTGGAGCAGAGGAAGGTACTCCTGTTGGACAGGGGAGTAACGAAGACGGGCACCAACTTTGAGATCCAGCCCAAGAAGTGCCTGAAAGTAGATTTGGACTTTGACTCGGACAATGTTTCTTTCGAAGCCAAGGTCTGCGTTGATGGACTTGACTTGTCCAACGGGCCTGATGGTCTCAAAGAACTCTTTGACCAGTCTTACTGCCTGGAAAGTGCAGACGACAATAATGAAGAAGATCAGTCCCTTGCAGATATTGTGGACTTCATCAGTGATACTTTCTGCTTTGTCCAGCCAGAGCAGCTCCCGGGTCTCAGAGTTCCCATCACCTTTCCTGTCCATGTAAACTTTGCTCCGAAGGTAAGAAAGTGCCTCTCCAATGAGGAGAGCGGCTTCGAGGACAGGTTGTGTCTGTCGAATGCAGGAGCAGCAGGCAGCATCGACTTGCCAGGAAACTACGATGTGGTTAAGTGTGCCATAGAGGGAACCTCTGAGGACACCCTCGTAAACCCTGTCTCGGCGATAATCTTCGTCGAGGAACTCATGTGCTACCTCAAGTCGGAACTGGAGATCTCGGGACCGCCTCCCAAACCAAAGACCAAACCAGTATCAAAGGAGACCAAAGTCGTTCCTCTGGACAGCGAAACAAGGCTCTGTGCATCATTCGCAGAGGATCCCGTCAGTTTGGAAATAAAGGTTTGCTTGGCCTCTTCAGTAGTTCAGAGTAATGTAGCCAAGGAGATGTCCAATGAAAATGTTGAGGCTGCAATGTGCATCAATCCCAAAGTGATACAAGAAGACATTGACGGGCTCTCTATCGGTGACGTCTTGGAAGCTGCACTTTGCTATTCAGAGAATTTTTTGATTCCACAGGAAAACAAGGATGACGCGCAATTCATGTGCGCTGTGAAAAGCAAAGAAGGACTTACTTTGGAGGCGAGAACTTGTCCGGAGGAAGAAGATTCCAAAGAGGGCCCCACAGATCTCTTGCCTTGCTTCCCAAAGCAAATCTCTGGAAAAGACGCGCCTCTTCTTCTCACTCTCAAAAGCTGTCTCGACTTCTCAGAAGATTCCCAAAAGGACAAAGATGAAGAAGCCTCAGGCAATCTCGAGAACATCCCCTGCTTAGTCACTGTCACCAAGGACGGATTCTCCATGAAGGTCTCAAGGGAGAGAAGGTGCTTCATTAATCTGGAAGCTGTCGACAAGGAAGGAGAGACAGAGGAGCTGCTGTGCAAGAGGAAGGATGGCAGCAAGGGACTCATGAACGAGGCCAGATTGTGCTTGAAGGGAGGTGATGATGACGACGACGACACAAAGGAAGGGGGAGATGATGACGACTCGGTAATTGACGCAAGAAAAAAGAAGGAGAGCAGGACTTCCATCTGTCTGTTGACAAAGGATGACGGTCAGCTCGGCCTACAGAGGAAGGAGTGCTTCTCTGCTGTAGCAACTGCTTCAAATGTTCCCGAGACTGAACTTATTCCTTGTCTGGCAGCCTCTGATGGAGGCAGCTTTGCTGTAGGAAAGGAAAGTGCTATCCTCCATCTGCTCCGCTGCGTCACAGACGAGGAAGAAGAAGATGGACCTTCTCCCTCCGTGCTTATCCAGACTTCCAAAGATGGCAGCCACCTCTGCTTAGAGTCCTCAGACGACTTTGGGTTGGGCCTGGCAGCTCGGGAATGCTCTGAAGGCGACCAGAGGCCAGATCCCACCAGGGAATTTCTCCCATGCGTGGAAGTGGGTAGCCACACGGTCAGCTTTCTCCCCTCCAACGGCTTCTCACTGAGCCTGTCACAATGCAGGAAGAAGCCCGTCGAAGAAGATGATGCGGAAGCCGAAACCAGATCCTTGCTCGTTGACCACATCTGCCTAGAGGAGGACGGGGTGATTGGGTTGAGGAGGAGGAGGTGCCTGACGGCCACCAACCTGCGCGTGGGTGACGACGACGTGGAGTTCAGGCCGTGTTTCCGCAAGGAGGGACGGCGCTTCAGCATCGGCGGCGACGGGATTCCCTTCGCAGTCAGGCAGTGCAGGATCCAGGAAGAGGAAGAAGAAGGAGAGGAGGAGACAGTCATCACCATAGACAAGTACGACGACAAAAATTCGCTGTGCCTGACTTCTCACAATTCGACGCTGGGCTTCTCTCCCAGAAGATGCTCCGAGAATGAAAGAGATTTGCCCTTGGGCGGAAGCGAGGTAGACTTCCTCCCCTGCGTGCAAGTGGATGACGAGCTGAGACTCCCTCTTACTCCTAACGCGGTGTCATTCAGGTACTGCATTCCGTCAGACGACAAGGAGGGTGATGATGAGGTGGATGATGAAGAAATGGGCCGTGGAAGGACTGGAACAGGCGCTGCTGGTGAGGGGGTTGAGATGGTTGTCAAAGTCTGCCTGGACTCCACCGATGACGATGCTGGTCGGCTGGGCATAAAACCAAAGATGTGCATGAAGGACTTGCTCGGCGCCTCCCCGTCCTCCCAGCAGTTTGAGATGCTCCCTTGCTTTGAGCGAAACGGGGACAGATTTGCCATTGAGCATGAGGTTGTCCGGCTCAAGCTGAGCCAGTGCCTCTTGGACGAAGCTGACGAGCAGAGGGTTGGATTCCGCAGACCGATCCCCTCCGCAGGGAGGAGGAGGTTCTTCTGCTTGGAGACTGCGGTAGAGGAGGAAGAGACCAGCTTGCAGCTGGGACAGAGAGTCTGCTCTCTCAGTGACCCAGATGATGCCAAAGAGGAAAAGGAAGAGATGTCGGAGGTTCTTCCCTGCGCCTCGGTCGGCAGTTCCAACACTTTTTTCGTCCCCTCTGAGGGGAGGTCATTCTGGCTGAGGAAATGCATGCCAAGCGTGCTTCCAAGAACATCTCCCGCAAATGGGGAGGAGAGGCCAGTAATCCCACTTGACGACCAGAGGGACGTCAAAATAGATCCTGAGCAACTGACTGAGAAGATGTGCCTCGACACGGACGAAGACGGGTCCCTGACCATACGAATAAGATCTTGCATCAAGGATGGCGAGTTTATGCTGTCGCAGATGGATACTGACTTTGTTCCTTGCTTCGGAAGCAGCAGCAACAGGTTTGAGATCAGTGATGAGTCGAAGAACCTTGAACTGAGCACATGCGTTCCTTCCATAGAACGTCCTTTGAAGGCAGGGAGAATCATCGTGCTGGATCCCATCAAGGCTGTCGGACAAAGGAGATTCCTCTGTCTTGTTGCATCCCAGACAGACTCCAGAAGCTTGGCATTCAGCCAAAAGGAATGCTCGCTGAAGAGTGCATTTGAGGATGATGAAGACATGGACGAGGGCTTTGAGGCTCTCCAGTGTGCCTCGGTGGGCTCTGCTAAGGGCCTCTTCGTGCCCGCAGAGGGACTCAGGACGCAGCTCAGAAGGTGCCGACCAAGACCCATAGCAGCACCCGCCAATGGAGAACCGAGGATTGCACTCCCAATTGGAGACCAAAAAGATGATGATGGTGATGGTTCGGAAACAGAACCTTTTAACAAGGTGTGTCTGGATACAGCAGATGGCGGACGTTTAAGACTGAGAGTGAGGAAGTGCTTCGGTGAAATGGCAGTTGGAGACTCAAATCAGGCCGAGTTTGTGCCCTGCTTTGGAGAAAGAGATTCCAACTTCGACATTGGAGATGATGATGCCAAGCTTGAGTTGAGCCAATGCCTGATGTCGTCCGAAGCAGAAGATCACATCAAGCTGCGGCGGCTCCTGCCAGTGATGGGCGCTAGAAGATTCCTCTGCCTGACTCCCTTTTCTGACGATGCCGACAAACTAGGATTAGCACAGAGGGAATGTTCTCTTGAAAGTGATATTGACGCTGAAGATTCTGAGCTGCTCCAGTGTCTGACGTTGGGAACGTCCAGGAATGTCGCACTACCGAAGGAAGGAAGAGACCTTGAGCTTAGAGAGTGCAAACAAAGGCCAAGGACAGCGGCTGCAGACGGGGCCAGAAGAATCATTCCTCTATCTCCAAGACCTTTTGACACCACTCCTAAGCTTTGCTTGGAATCCAAAGACGGAAGCTCGTTTTCACTAACTCCCAGAGAATGCTTGAGCAATGATGAAGAGACGGAAGGTAATGATGAATTTGAACTCCTTCCTTGCTTTAGCAAATTACAAGGGGACTTTCAGATAGAAGATGAAGCAAGACTGGAAGTAAGTCAGTGCCGCCCCTCGCCGACGTTTAAGACTGCACAGCTAAAACTGCCAGGGCTTGTGCCATCCCAAGGAAGCAGACGATTTCTGTGTCTCACACCATCTTCACGGGGCGTCCAAAATCTTGCACTCGCCCAAAAAGAATGTTCACTTGGAGGTCTTGACCAGCCACTAAATGAAGCCAAGGATTCCGATCTTCTTCAATGCCTGACATTGGGATCATCAAGAGTCTTGTTTCTTCCAGAAGAAGGAAGATCCTTCCAGTTTAGAAGATGCAAGCCGTCCAGTGCAGTGCTCCCGAGGTCGGGACATCCTGCAGACGCTGAGACCACCCTAAAACTGTGTCTTGATTCTGGGGAAGACAGTCCATTTCTGCTGGCTCCCAAAGAGTGCACGGAGCATGAAATACCTCTGCTTCCTACCTTTGACATCTTGCCATGCTTTTCTAAGTCTGACGAGAGCTTTAGGATTGGAGAAGAGGAAGTTGAATTAAAACTCAGCCGGTGCAAACCAGCTACAAATGCCAAGATCAGTCAAGTCATCCTGGAGAAGCTGGTCCCATCCAAAGCAAATCGATTTCTTTGCCTAGCATCTGCAGCAGACAATGTTGAAAATCTTGCACTCGTCCAAAAAGAATGCTTGCCTGGAAGCCCTGATGATGACAGCGAAGATGATTTTGAGCTACTTCCTTGCCTTCCTTTGGGAAGGTCTCGATCATTAATGATTCCTGAGGGAGGGAATGCACTTCAGTTCAAAAGATGCAAACTGCCATTGAGCACTACTCCATTGCTGGGTTCACCAAGAACAGCTGTTCCTTTGGATGAGAGCCAGGACGTCCAGACCGAGTTGAAAATGTGCCTGGATTCAAGTGAAAGTGGGTCATTCATGTTAAGTGCAAAAGAATGTGCAAGCACTGAAATGCCACCTAGCCCTGGATTTGAAGCTCTCCCATGCTTTACTAAGCAAGACCAGAGATTCAGGATAAGAAGTGAGGAAGTTGAACTAGAACTGAGCCAGTGCAAACTGTCCACGAGAGACAAATTGAATCAAATCATCCTGCAAGAACTCATTCCATCACAAGGAAACAGAAGGTTTCTCTGCCTAGCATCGTCCTCCGAGAATGCCAATAAACTTGCTCTTGGACAAAGAGACTGTTTGCTTGAAAGCTCTGATGGCAGTGAAGAAGACTTGGAGCTCTTGCCATGCCTCCCTTTGGGAAGTTCCCGATCACTGTTTGTACCTCAAGAAGGGAGCACTTTGCAATTCAAGACCTGTAGGTTGCCCCCAAGTACCTCACCACTACTAGGATCCACAAGAACAGCAATTTCTTTGAACATGTCACAAGAAATCAAAACCGTTCAAAAAATGTGTCTGACCCCAAGTGAAGATGGATCACTTATGCTAGCTGCAAGGGAATGTGTAACCATCATGTCACCACCAAGGTCAGGGTTCGAGGCCTTGCCATGTTTTGACAAGTCAGAGGATAGCTTTAAGATAAGGAATAACGAGGTACAACTAAAACTGAGTCAATGCCAGGAGCGAACCAGCACCACTGACTCTCAAGTTACCTTGGAGAAACTCATACCTTCAGAAGGAAACAACAGGTTCCTCTGCTTGACTTCTTACTCTGAAAATGAAAGGGACCTCGCACTGGCGCAGAAGGAGTGTTCTGAAATAGAAGAAAACTCAAATGGCTTTGATGATCTTCTTCAGTGCTTGCCACTGGTCACACCATATCTGATGATCTCGGCAGGGGGAAATAGCTTTGCCTTCAAGACATGCAAGATGCAGGTACTCCCACAGGCTGCTCCTGCCCTTTCTCCTGGAAGAACAGCGATTCTCTTGAACGGAGGAGACCCATCCGAGACTGAAGTCAAGACCTGTTTGACCTCAAGGGATGACAACACTCTTGCAATAGCTCCAAGACAGTGCATGAAGGAAGGCAAGGAGGCAGTTATGAGACCTGACGATTTTGAGATGCTGCCATGTTACGAGGGAATCTCGGTGAAGCGAGATGAGGATGCTATGCTGCAACTACAACCGTGCAAAAAATTCTCCAGTGGTGAGATGGTCAAGCTGGAGTTGCCAGATGATCTGGCATCTCCTGGACAGAGAAGGTTCCTCTGCCTGGCACCCCACTCAGGAGATTCCGACAGCCTTGCTCTCAGTCAGAGAGAATGCTCTCTCTCCACCGACAGCACCAGGGAAGGATTTGAGCTTCTGCAGTGCCTCGCAGTGGGAGTGTCCAAGACACTTTTCCTACCCGGAAAAGGTGCCGGACTCCACTTCAGAAGATGCAAACCTGCGGGTGGAGGACTAGTACCAAACGGACTTGGCAGGAGTGGAGGCCAAAATGAGGATGATGTCGACAATGACAATGCAGGAGATCTGGTGGTGGACAAGATGTGCATTGATTCAAGGAATGAGCTGGGGATCCGCATGACCATCAAGAGGAGGCGGTGCCTGATCACCAACGACCTGAGGATCAGCCCAGTAAGGACAGAGTTCCTGCCCTGCTTTGAGAGGACGGCAAGCTCGGGCACCTTTGATGTGAAGAAGGAAGGAGCAAAGCTGGAGCTTAGCCAGTGCTTGAGCTCGGAGAATGTGGGTGGGAGGGGCACCGAAGAAATTTCGTTCAATGAGCTGAATCCTGTGCGAGGACTGGGAAGGTTTGTCTGTGTCACCTCTTCCTCAGACGATCCTTTGACCCTGAGACTTGATCAGAGACAGTGTTCCCTTGGGACCAGCAGCATCTCTGAAGAGGCCTCTGCCGGGCAGATGGAGCTCTTGCCCTGCGCGGGCATCGGCGACACGGGTCGCCTCCTCGTTCCCCTGAACGGCAGGTCTCTCGACCTACAGACCTGCTCCACTTCAGGTGCCGAGGAAGGTCCGATGGTCAGAAGGAGCGGCGCCGGTCAAGGTGGACAAGGAGGAAAAGGAATGCTTGCCGCAAAACTCTGCCTGACTTCCTCCACCGAGGACATCGGCAGTCTGAGCATCGCGAGGAGGACGTGCCTAAAGGCAGAGGGGGTTGGGGAGGTCCTCCCGGCAACGGAGAGGCTTCCCTGCTTCGCCAAGGAGGAGGGAGAGAGCGGGTTCAAGATCGGCGTGGAAGGGAGAAGCCTTGCACTGTCCGACTGCCTAACTCATATTGAGGAAAGCGAAACTGAAAGTGTTGATCTGGATGAGGGTCAGAAGGAAAAAGAACACCTCTGCATGGTGAGCTTCGAAAAGGATGGCATGTTGGCAATGGGATTTAAGAGGAAACAGTGTCTCACAGGAAGAAGGGCAGGTGCAACCAATGAAAATTTGGAGCTGATCCCTTGTGTGAAGATCACCGGGCCGCTGAGGATTAAACCCGCAGGCCTTACCTTGCAACTGCAGCAATGTCTTGCTGAGGACGAAGACAAAGAGAAAGGAGAAGGCAAGGTTGAGGACGATCATGATGAAGAGCCACAGACAAAGCCCCTGAACCAGGATGGCAGGATCTTCTTCAAGCTGTCCGACAGTGAAGGTCTGCTGACTGACAGAGCCTGCCTGATTGCACCTGACGGCAACGACAGGTCCACCATGCTGAGCCTCGCTGCACGCAAGTGCCTGGCCACGTCTGGTGGAGGTCTGCAGGCGGCGAGAGTGGCAGAGACTGAGCTCCTGCCCTGTCTAGGCGATAAGGAAGAGGGCAAACTCGCCTTCGCTCTCCACCAGTGCTCGTTGAGGGAGAAGCCCAAGGCAAGCATCAGGGTGCCAGTTCCGCAAGAGGTCGATGCTTTCAAAGTCCCCCTGCTGACCTCAGCGCCCATGAGTCCCACCACCTGCCTTGTTTCCTCCACGTCCACCGTCCGGACACTCTCCCTGGAGAGGAGGGAGTGCGCCGTTCGCTCCAGAGAGGTGCTGGAGGGCGTCGAGTTCCTTCCGTGCATCGTCGCAGTTCCGGAAGGTCAAGGGGAGGAAGTTGACGTCGACAGCGCAGGACTCCAGCTAGTGCTGACGCAGTGCGCCCCCGAGGACGATGACTACGACAGTGAAGTGGATGATGACAGCGATAATGACGGCGATGATGATGATGATGACAATTCCAAACTTGAGTCCGTGCTGTGCCTGGACCTGGGCGGTCAGGTCACTGTGGCCGAGAGGAGGTGCCTCAAGACGACAGCCGGCGACGGCGACGGCGACAGCGACGGCAGGGGCGACAGCAGGAGGACTCAGTTCTTCTCCTGCCTGGGGGACGCCGACGACATGGGACGGATCAACGTGGAGAATCTCCTCTCAAATCCACTGCAGGTGAATTTAACTCTGAAAAAAAATGTCGTATACGTTCGCCACTATGCTTAAATTACATAATTTGGACAGAATTGTAGCATTGTCATCAGTCATCAATCATCAGTCATCACTTTTTTATAGGTTCGGGAATGTTTGGTGAAAGACAGCGACAAAAAGGTCATCGGCTTCAGCGGCCTGGACGGCAACAGCGACAACAGGATGGTCGATCCCGACAGCCTCTTCTCAGAGGGGACTCTGCTGCTGCAGGAGGAGGGACCCAGTGTGCGCCTGGATGAGTCAGACGAAAGCGATGGTGGCGACCGGGTCGGCGTCAGCTTCAGCGGCCTGGACGCCGCCGCCGCCGCCGCTGCCGTCGACCCCGACAGCCTCTTCACCGACGGCACGCTCCTTCCCTTCTCCGACGAAGAGAGTGACGAATCACCTCCTCCTCCTGCCCCTCCCGGGAGAAAGCCGCTGCTGAGAGCGGAGAGGCCGGTCGTCAGGCTGGATGACAATGACAACGACGGCGGCGGCGGCAGCACCGACGAGGACTTTGCCAACGGGAAGGTCTCCGAGGACGACGACGACGCTCGGCGACCCCTGCACAGGGAGGAACGGCCCGCGGTCAGTCTGGGAGGCGTCAGGGGCATCGGTGAGGTCGGCATCGGCTTCAGCGGGCTGGACAGCACCGGCAACGTCGGCGCCATCATCGCTGACATCTTCTCGGACGGGACTGTCCTCTCCACCTCCTCCGGCGCCGGACAAGGAGACGATGAGGAAGACGGAGAAGACGACGGCGATGAAGAAGAAGAGGAGGAGGAGGAAGGCAATGACGCTCTTCCAGTGCGGAGACCCTTGGTCAGGGATGACAGTCCCGTGGTCAGACTGAACGGGGCAGGGGAAGTAAGGTGAGGGATCGCAAGTTTGTGGGTACGAGTACTAACACAAGTACGTACTAATAATCAGGTATAAATGTTTCTACTTTTTTAAGAGGTGAAGACAGGATCTGCCTCACGGCTCCCGACGGAGCCAAGGGCAGCAACAACAACAACAGCAACTCTCCCTCCTCCCTCGTGTTGGCCGCCCGAAAGTGCCTGGACCCTCCCGAGAGGCTGGGCAGCTCCGACACGGAGATGCTGCCCTGCATCCTAGGAGCGGCGGAGGACGAGACGAGGCTGACCCTCCTCCACTGCCTGAGGGAGGTGCGGTCGCTCAGGAAGATGGAGCTGGCGCTGCCGAAGGCCACGTCGAACATCACCTCGCCGGCGCTCTGCCTGTCTTCGGCCGACGCCGCCAACATGACGGTCTTCGGCGCCAGCCCAGCTTCCTCCCTCTCCACGTCCTCCTCCTCCTCCTCCTCCTCCTCCTCCCAGCTGTCTCTGAGGACGCGTTCCTGCGTGGCAGGCCGGAGAGCTTCCTCGGCCCTGCTACCCTGCGTCTTGCTCGACGGAGGAGGAGGAGGAGAGGGGAGCCTGAGCATCAGCAGCAGGGGAGTCGCCCTCACGCTCGCCCAGTGCGCTGACGACGACGACGACGACGAGGACGGTGAGGGCGAGGACGAGCAGGGGCAGGGAGAAGTCGACGACCCCGTGATCGACGCCTACCTCTGCTTCATGGACGATGGGAGGTTTGAGGTGCGCAAAATGAGACCCTGAGTTTAGTACGTAGACTCTTTCTGGTACATAGTGTACTGTACAGTAGGTACGTACTGTATATAGCAACAGACTGCGGTGTCATCGTCTCTGGCACTGGAAATAACTTTTTGTGTACTGTACTAGGCAGGTGCTCATTTTCCTCATTTGACAGGTCCGCTCGTGCTTCACGTCGGCCTCCGCGGCCGTCCCGGGCCGCCTCCCCGTGGAGGACGACCTCTTCTGCACCCGGGTGGGGCCGGACGGCGCCACGGACCCATCGCAGTTGGACTACACGGCCGAGTCGCCCAGGGAGGCGAGGTGCCTGGCCAAGATAAACTCGACGGCGGAGGAGAAGGAGGAGGCGGCGAGGCAGGTGGTGGTGCTGGGGCTGCTGAGGGGGGCGGTGGCGACGGC
>JAAUYM010077257.1_pt1 | contig 14217 bp, 9 predicted proteins | sample 7278001 | NCBI WGS metagenome assembly JAAUYM01 (sample SAMN14350224, study PRJNA611818) | marine sediment metagenome | isolation source: surface marine sediment (1.8m) | place: French Polynesia: Moorea | collected 2018-08
GCACTCCTGTCAAAAGCTGTGCCGGCTGAGAAAAGCGTCCTTCGTCTACCTGAAAGCCGAAAAAGAAGTTCCTTTCTACTACTACTACTACTACTACTACTACTACTACTACTACTACTACTACTACTACTACCACTACTACTACTCTGCGTGTGCTCCACAAAGCTTTCTTCATATCTCACTAACTTTAGTTTATCATTCATGATGAGAAGAACGGCCCTCTGGCACTCCTCTCCCAGGGTCCTCCAGGTCTGCATCCATTTCTCCAGCCGTGGTGAAACAGGCTTCTTGTTCCCATCACCACCACCACCTCCTCCTCCTCCCGCTCCCCCTCCGCAGCTGCCACATCCGTCCCCGTTGGCACAGCCGACCCCCTCTTTGCACCCGACTCCGCCGCAGTTGACGACCACCCCTCCAGTCTTGGCCGCCTCGTGTTCCTTGCAGCGCACCAGAGCGCCCCCGCTGGTGCCCCTCTTGCTGGTGCCCATCCTCCCGCTCGGTCCGGGCCCGCCCAGGTGGGTTCCGTTCTGCGCGTTGGCCACGGTGTGCTGGAGGTGGCCGCTGTGTCCTACCAGCAGGCGTGCAAGGTTTGCACGGGCCTGAAGCAAACGCAGGGAGTGCACTTTCAGTTTAATCGTACTATCCTACAAACAATGTACGTACACACATGTTTGCTTACCTTAACGAGCTCCTCGTCGATCCTGATGTACCCGTCGTCGTCGACGCTGATTGGGGAGACCACCCTGGCCATGGAATTCCTCCCGGGCATCGCACGAAGCTTCGCCGCCTTCCTGCAGGTCACGCAGCTCACCTCCTTGTGTACAGACTCCATCACCTCCTCCGCCGGGACCTCCAGGCACCCGACCAGCTCCTCGTCGGTCAGGACCCTCATCTTGGACATGAGGAGCTTCTCCTCCTCGGAAAGGGTGGCTGGGTTCTCTGACCAGAAGCAGTACCGCGGAGAATTGGGGCTGAAGGAGAGCGAGATTAGTCCAAACTTTCCACTCGAGCTCAGAGGGCCTCTTCCCTCACCCTGCCTTCCCCTTGAACCGCTTGGCTTCCAGCTCGCAGCATGCCAGGCAGAAGAAAGTGTCCCTGACGGAGAGCGCCAGCCTCACCCTCTCCTCGATCTCCACACGGACGAGTCGACACCGGTCGTCCTCGGGGGAGTCGGAGGTCGAAGGGGCAGGAACAGGGTCACAGCGCTTGGCTGGAAAACAGAGAAGGAAGAAAAATGGCTTCTGCTGCAGTTACTCTCTTGTCTGTCTGTCTCTCTGCCTCACCTGGTTCCGAGTTTGCCCTCTCCTTGGCCCCCGCGGACTCCGCGCGGCTCCTGGACGAGCTCCCGTTGGCCTCCTTGGTCGGGGAGGAGGCGCCGTCCACGCCGACGTACCTGGCGCACCCGGCCAGGCCGGGGAATACGATGGTCCCGCGCGCCTGGAGGGAAGTGGAGGAGGCCGTGGAGGACCTCGGCGAGGACGCCCCCGACCGCCGCGGGGAGGCGGAGGACTTGGGCTCTCTCCTGGCCGCCCTACGACCTCCTCGGGTCTCGCTCGGGGAAGGCATCGGATCGGACCAACCTCGCTCGATCCTCGACGAACGTATCTTAGGGACGAGGGTCGGAAATTGTCTCTTCTCTTTTTTCCAATCGTCCCCGCCGCTGCTGTCTGTTCTTTCTGTCGTTAAAGAGAGGGAGGGGAGAAGGGCAGGCAGCGCCTGCGCCTGCGCCAGCGCCACCAAACTCAGCGAGAGGGGAAATTTCAGGAGTTTGCCATCTCGTTGGCATAAACACACCGTAATCGAAAAAAATGCGCGTACTTTGTACTTTAATTTCAATTTTAAGATCTTGACTGTAGGTTCGTAAATTTTCCTTTACGACACAAATCCATCGAAATTTGAAGTTTGGCATTTTTTTGTCCTTGGTCTAACTTGTGGCAGCCCTGAAACTCTGCTGACGCACTTGTGGATCGTGAGGCGGCCGCCAGCGCAGGCAGAGGAAGTAAAAGGAAAAGGAGGAAGTGGAGAGGTTGCGAGATATTGAAAGAGCTTTCTTACGGAATGTACTGTAAGCCTGCATTTTCTTTCTAGCATTCAGTTGTGACTTTGATGTCATCGACTCATGTCATCAGTGTCCAGCCTCCACTGCCACCAAAGCGCAAAGGTAATATCCCAATCATCTTTTTTTGCGTTTAAGTACGTTTTTTGTATGACTTACTATGACTCGTAGCTTAAGAAAGTTTGAAAACAAATTGAGGTGTAAATTTGTTGTACTTAGAGTACGTTTCTACCTGTACAATAGTTTGAAAAATGTAAATACTGCAGTAAAATTGTACTGATAAGTGAATCACTTGTCTTGGGTTTTTAATTCACTTATCCGTCTGATTCACTTAAGAGTATTGAAGGTAAAATGCATAAAATACTTATACCTTGATGTCTTGAGAAGTGTTCACTCCTTGAAAATCATGGAAAAAAGCTGTCAATTCTAGTTTGGGCCAGCTTTTGGCTGATTGTCTTATTCACAGTAGCTTCAAACTTGTTCAGTTATATATCTATTTTTCTATTATGCTATTAAATAATGACACAGAAAAATCACATAAGTCCAAATAAAAGAGGAGGAAAGAATGATTCACTTCTCCATCAGATCGACAAAAGTGATTCACTTGTTTTTTTTATGTACAGAAACTAAAGTTTTTTGGGTTTTTTTTTGTTCCAGGCATTTTGATTTAGATAAGCATCTGATTCACTTATCCAGTGATTCACTTATCAGTATTCTACTGTACAGTATTACTAAGTACTGGACTATCATGGCGTCCCCGCCCACCAAAGAAGCGAAGGTCGAGTTACATGGTGCAGATGAGGTCGCGGACCTGAGCAAAATACTTGGATTTCAGCTATTTTATCTCCCCAACGTCTTCTTATGCCTTTTTTTCTTTTTTGATCGCTTGGACCTCTCTGAGTCCTCCACGGCACGTGCCGACTTCCGCTCCAGTCTGTGGCGCAGCTCGGACCAGAACACCCGGACGTTGTTCCAAAAGCATACGACCATGAGGGTGGCGAATGTGTACATGGCCGCCAGTATGATCATCAGCACGGAGTACTTGTGCAGGTCCTCGCAGGTCTCGCCGAAGTCACTGGCCACCAGCTCCCTGCAGCGGCCTGGGCGGCCGCTGTACGCCTCGAACACCGCCATGGCCAGGGCAGACGCCTGCACCACCACGATTAGTTGGATGAGCGGGAAGACCACCAGGTAGACCAGGATGAGGGTCGGGTCTCTGCAGATGGCCCCCAACATCAGGGAGAGGTAGGCGAGGATGGCGATTGCCATAGCCCCGGCGGTGGCGTAGAACAGCGGAGCCTGCTCCTTGAAGGCCTTTGACTTCTTCAGGGGTATGTACATGTAGGGGACCAGGAAGCCTCCCCAGCATAGGACCCCAATAAACGCGTTTACAACAATACCTTTTCTTGTGTCCTCAAGCGACATGTTCGATTAATTTTACAGAGTGAGAAGCTCTTCCGGAACCTCCCTTGCACTATTTTGAAAGAGTTACCAGAGCGTTAGGTATAAAATTCGCAAAAAAAACTCAAAATCTTCAAAAAGGAAATAAGAGAACAAATCAACAGTAACATTTTAATGCTATTTTTAAGGAATAAGGATTGCTTTCTTAATCAAATACTAAAAATCCAGAATTTTTCTTTGGTACAATTTGTTATCTGGCAAGCTTTGTTTTAATTACTTTAATTAGGGAAAAAAATGAATATAAATTATTGAAAGATAGACACAGTGAAGCAATAGTTTTACCAAGTAAATACGAACACCGTATTTTTTGAAGGAGAAAAAAGATTGCATGAAGCTGAATAAGAAACGTGGTATAGTACGTACTGTATGTACAAAGTACTACTACACTTCAATTCTCTTGTTTTTATTTCATGCTGTTCGTTAAAATTAAAGTGATTTGTGATATAAAGATCTACTTTTTTTTTAATCAGCACGGTAATAGAGTCATTTCCTTGTTACTACAGAAAAAAACAGTCTCTCCACTCAGAGATGACTTTTTCTTATACGTATATCCTAACCAGTCAAGTAAACGACACGTGTGGGAAATCAACGTGACACAAACAGGCGAACTATTCGAGGTACGACAGTGAAATCGACTATATGTTAACTTGATTTATTACACGGTAGGGCAGGGCAATAAATTAATAAATTTTTGTTGGGAATTTAAAGTGTGCAAAAATTGGGCAAAATATGAATGGATGGCAAACTGAACTACAAGAATTCTCGCATGTACGTCGGGATTGGTTGGTCGCAGGGAGGACGCCCAACCATGCAAGACGCCTTCACGGTGGTGCTCAACTATGACAAGGACCCCTGCACCGACTTCATGGGCGTCTTTGACGGCCACGGTCCCGCCGGAGCGGAATGCGCTAGGTACGTAGCGTGCCACCTCTTCGGCGTCGTCATGAAGAAGTACCTGGAGAACGCGGACTTCCCCAAGGCCATTCGGGACGGCTTCGTCGAGCTGGACGCCGGGATCGAGCGGGAACTCTTCGTCCGTCGGGACCGCCTGCCCAGAGGGGGCGCCGGAGCCGGCGCCGGAACCGGCGCCGCAGGGCAGAGAGGCGGCTCCACCGCCTGCGCCGTGTGGATCCGCCACGGCCGCTGCTACTGCGCCAACGTGGGCGACTCTCGCGCCGTCGCCTCCCGCCGCGGCCGCGCCGTCGCTGTCACCATGGACCACCGCCCAGCCGTGACTGCCGAGCGGAACCGCGTCCTCGGGGCCGGCGGGTCCGTCACCAACGACCGGGTCGACGGCGTCCTCGGGGTCACGCGCGCCTTTGGGGACTTTGCGCACAAGCGGCCCGGCCGGGGCGCCTGGGGCGCCCGGAGAGGCCGGGGCGGCCCGCCCTCCGCCGAGCCGGTCGTCTCCGTTATCCCGCACATCTCCACGTTCTGCGTGCGCGAGGACGGCGTGGAGTTCGTGGTGGTGGCCACCGACGGCGTCTGGGACGTCATGACCAACCAGCAGGTGGTGGACTTCGTGACGGCGAGGGTGCGCAGGCTCGTCCCCCTGCAGGCCATCTGCCAGGACCTGCTCACCGAGTGCAAGATCCCCTTTTGCACCGACGTGATCTACGGCGGCATGGCCGGACAGGACAACACCACCGTCATCATCGGCATCTTTAAGTAAGCAAGTGACGTTGGAAAGAAGACTGATTGTTCTCATATTTAGAAAAGCTAAAAATGCGTAGTCTCGTACCACAGGGTTTCTTTCCACTGGGCAACTTCAAGAGGTACTGTACTAATCTGGTCCAGCCAATGCATTGGCTTGACCTGTGAAATGTCAGTTTCTCACCCTCCAACCGTGTTTAAGAGAGTGAGAGAGTGACTGAAACCTTAAAGTTGTCCTAGACGAAAGCAAGCAGTCCACAAATGCAAGTGTACTGTAGTCGGGCAAGGAGGATTGCACAGGATGAAGCAATGCCTTGTGAAGGCGGCGGCCACTCCGACTTTTTCCTTTCGCTCCGAACTGCGTCAGGTTGGCCGAGCGGTCTAAGGCGCCAGATTTAAGCTCTGGTACACGAGAGTGTGCGTGGGTTCGAACCCCACACCTGACAACAACACCACAAACCTGTGGTTAGTTTTGTCCTCAAATGTAAGAGGTGCCCAGAAAACGTTGATTTTTTTTTAAAGTTATTGTTGTTGCTTTCTTCCTCAAGACGCTACGTGCACAATAGTACGTTGCCCGGAGTGTGCGTTCAGGACACTCCAGAGCGCCATCTGGCGGAGGTGGCGGACATGATATGGTCGCCGTATATTCCTTTTTAACGGTAGCAAATTTTTTTTTCCCGTTGTTGTTATTAATATATCCCCGTTTCAAGGGCAGTACTCCTCCTCCAGTGCGCAGTATGGCCCGTCGGGGCAGCAGACGTAGGTGTCGACCGGGCAGCACCCGGGGTACTCGCCGTCGATCTCGCACAGGATCTCGTCGTCGCCGCACCGGGCCGCGGAGGAGACCTCTTCAGGGAGCACCGGTCTCAGCGACAGCCTGTGTGTGTGTGTGTTGGAAACATGGCGAATACTATTGTGTAAAGTGGCTGTTATACTAGTACATGTACATACTACAGTGTGATCAGAATTTTGACACCCAGAAAAGCAATGGAGTCTCTAAGTAGTCTACAAACAACCTAGGAGGTTCGTCCAAGGTTGTGTCCTAGGGGGGTTGTAGACTCCTTCAGAGACTCCAAAATGTTTCGTTGGGTATTCCGGGCAGTGTGCTTCTCCAGCGCCACTCCACCCACTATAGTAAGTGACTCACCAGTAGCCTTCCCTCCTCTCCTCGGCGCCGGCGGACCCCAGCTGCAGCAGCACTAGCAGGCCCGCGACGACAGTGGCCAGCAGCAGCGTTCTCCCCATCGTCGTCGTTGCCGTCGACGTTGCCGACATGAATCTTGCTTGATAATAATAGTGGCAATCTCAAGGACTGCCGTCGTCTCCGCACTTTTATCTCTCGCCAGTAATCCCTGCATCTCGAGGCGCATGGAGAACGTCAGAGCAGCATGTGGGGCGGGAGGGAAACGTCAGAGAATTACTATTTCTCAAAAAAAAAAAAAAAAAAGAAAAGAAAAGAAAAGAAAAGAAATATTAGGAATGCCACAATACGCTTAAAAAAAGAGTCAGGAAGAATTTATTTATTTTCTGGGCAGAACTGGTTACCGGTTGCTAACGTAATAATGCTATAGTTGCTGTTAACACCATTTAATAGGTGCCACGCGTGCATAGCCGTCATCTCATCTCATCTCCTCTCCCCTAGTACGTACTATACCTGCCCTGAGGGAGAGGTTTCTCGTGGTGTGGTCTAGGGGTATGATTCGCGCTTCGGGAATCATACTCCGAGGTTCCTGAGGTCCCGGGTTTAAATCCCGGATGAGCCCCACACTTTTTGGGGCTGATTGTTCGACGGTGCACGCTCAGGAAGGCTAAAAGCAGAAAAACTTACTTTCGATGGGGCTACTATGTCATTCAGAATTCTAAACGAACATTTTCAGTTCAGAAAAACACAATCCTAGAAACACCTTCTGGTGTTCTGTGACAAATTTTGCCGTCGTCGTAAGCATGTACCCATTAATCACTAAGGGGGAGGGGAAGTTCTGGGACTCCCCCCCCCCCCCGGCTGGGAGGACTGAAAAAAATGCCTGTATGCAAGAGAAAAGGAATTTTTTGCCTCTTTGGGAGCAGAAACTTTGTCATTATGAGTTGAGCGAGCCAAACAAATGGTGTTCCTGTGGTTGCTGCTGCTGCTGCTGTTGGACAGCCCTGATTGGACGTCGGCCAGCTGCGGATTCATCTTCAACCCGCTGTTCCCGGAGTGCGGCGCTCGACAGAAAGAGAGGAGGCCGGACTTCTACGACTACAGTGAGATCGTTTCTCCTACCTCTAATATCCCTAAGTAATGCAATATGCCATTTAAATCCAAGTTTGGATTTTTTTTAAGAGAAAAAAAAGTGTTTGCAAGTTATTAATAGCTCTGGCGCGCTGTTGTCAAGCGGACCAGGCGGAGACGTTCACCCGCCACCTCCGCCGCTGTCTCCAGGACGCGGACTGCGGGAGCGACAAGCTGTCGTGCGGCAGCGGCCGCGGCAGCGGCAGCGGCAGCGGCAGCGACAGCGGCAGCGGCAGCGGCAGCGGCGGCGACGGCCAGGGGAAGGTGTGCGTCAGGCCGAAGCACTTCGTCTGCAGGGAGGATGCCGATTGCTTCGGGTGCAGGGTGTGCAACAGGCACGCCGACCCCCACGTCTGCACCGGCGGTACGCCGTGCGGGGTGAGTTTTGGGCTCTGGCGGAACCCCAGGGATGTGGAAGAGAAAGATTTCTTTAAAGTGACATCAGTAAAAATGATTTTTTTTTTCAGTCACCAAATGACTGTCCGTTGGGCACCGCCTGCCTGGACCACGAGTGCTCGGAGCAACCTCCGCCCAAGCTCCCCTGCTCCGCCTCCAGGCCCTGTGGGAGCGGGCTATCCTGCGTGGGTGCCAAGAGGGAACAGGAGCCGGGCGGGGTGGGGATGGGGCAGAGGAGGCTGACCAAGCTCCCTTCCGCCCTGGCGGGAGCGGCGGGCCTCCTCAGCGGGGTGAGGACGCCGCGGGAAGTCAGGACGGCGAACATAAAGAGGTGGATCCGGGCGGACGCAGCGCGGAGAGGAAGACGTAAGACGAGTCGCGCTATAGTACAGAGAGGAGGAGGAATGTCATTTTTTTTTTAAAGAAACCCAACTTAATTTGGCCCATCAAGGCAGGTCGGGCTGCGCTGAGGAGCTTCTTGTCAGTCCCGACCTTGTCCGGGGCAGACAAGAGCCTCTTTGCGGCACTGGCCAACAAGGACGAGAAGAAAGGGGAAGGAGGGGGCAGACTCGTCAACAAGATCTACCGGTGAATATTCGCAAAGAGGGAAAAAAATTGCGATGTCGACGTCGGATCCTGTTTTTTTTTTCCTCCCTCCAGCTCCCTCCTCCTCGGCCGCCACCGCCACCGATGGCAGGCCTCTCCTCTGCGCCAGGCAACGACTGACCTCGGCTACTGCGAGCGGAGAGAGTCTAGCGGACTCATCGGTGAGGAGTGCGCCACCTCGGCGGACTGCGGCGCCGGCGTGGGCGCTCTGGCCGCCGGGTGCAGGCAGGGAGCGTGCGGAGGAGCAGGGGAGGCCGACGACGAGGTAGGCGACCAAGTGACGATCGAACCACGAACATGAGGGAAACGGGCGCGTCAACTGGCTCCCCTTCAGTACGGGGAGGAGCTGTGGTACTACAAGGGTGGCGAGTCCGGCGGGGCCTACGCGGCAGGTGGCGGCGGGCAGCAGTTTCCGGACTTGACTCGGCGATGCTGCGGCCTGCTTCCTTGCCAGGGCGACCTCGACTGTGCCGGTGAGGCCGCTGTCACGGGAGGAGGAGGAGGAGGGGCGTTCTGCCAGGAGAATCCTCAGGGGCCTGCCGGGGACGCCGTGGGTGGCGGGGTAAGTTTTAGTCCCTTCTATGAGGTATTAGTACGTTTAGTACAGTCGAATTCGGATAGTCGGATAGACAGGTCAGAGGATGACCAAATTTATAATACGCTACTACTAGCGTTGTTGACTTTCCAGAAACTTCCGGGCCGGTACTGCGCCAAGCTGAACGAGTGCTCCCGCGACCTGGACTGCCCGTGGAGCCAGCGCTGTCGCCTCCTGATGGACCCGTCCAGCGGCAGGGCCGTGCGCAGGTGCAGGGCGCACCGGCGGACCTGCAGGGGCCCCGGGGACTGCTCGCCCTGCGACAGCTGCCAGTACGACCCCGAGTACGGGGGCAGGACCTGCCAGAGGGTGCTGGAGGGCGAGTTCGGGCTGGAGTCTCCCTGCGAGGACGACGGCGGCTGCTTCGAGGGGCTCAACTGCGTGGACAACAGGTGCCAGCACGTGCAGTGCTTCGCCCACCGGGACTGCCCCTACGCGGAGGAGAAGTGCGTGCGCAAAGCAAGTACGTGCGAAGTACCAGTACAGGAGAATTGTGGAATTACGTACATAGTATGATGAGTAAGATACAAAAAAAAATGAGACTTGGTGCATCAACAGAGGTACTATAGTATATAGCAGCAGCAACAATATAATGAACCCGAATGTCTTGCGCCAGTTGAACGTGCCGGGAGTGCCAAAATCTGCCGGAGCGTCGGCGTCTCTTGCACCATTGACACCGACTGCCTCAGCGTCATCGCCGCCCTGAAGATGCCCGCCGGCTCCGTCCGGTGCCTGAGGACCCGGAGCTACGGCAGGAGGTGCCTGGCCAAGCACAGGAAGGAGCCGCACGTCTACAGCTTCGAGCCCAACCAGACGCCGCCGCCTCTACCTCTACCTCCAGCGCCGCTCTCGCCTCCACTGATCCAGCAGACTCCGCTGCTGCTGCAGCCGAGACAGACTGACGTTGGAGTCCAAGTCCCAGGTGGTGCGCTTCCTCGGAGGCCCAGCCAGGCAGGTCTCCCCCCAAGTGCTCTCAGAAGGCCAGCACTCAACTCTGTCTCAGCTCTTTCTCCCAAACTTTGGTTAAATGGTTGTTGTGGAAGTACTGTACTATTACTTGAATACGTACACGTTAGATAGTAGAGGTAGAGAGAGCCAAAACCATCAAACTTGTTATTGTTGGGAGAAATAGACTGATCCCTTTTTTTTTTTGAAACCACAAGAAGTTCTTTCTTCCTGCTCCAATGATGACCTCATACGGAAGAGGAGGGGCAGGGGGAGAAAGAATGAACAAGAAGATCCTGTCGTCAACGGCTGAAGACTTCAAAGTCCTCCTGGACCATAATGACTACAACAAGTCGAACCTGGCCCTTGTCAGGAAGGTGAAAAAAAAGAAAGAACAGAAATAAGTGTCTTCAAACTAGTGATGGCGCCTTAATCAATATGACTTATTTTTCCAAGGTCTTTGGACTCTCTGGTGCTCCTTCTTCTTCCTCTGGCATCCTCTCCTTCTTGAGAAACTCAGTGCTGGCCAACCACGCCAACTTCGGCCCCTTCTACGTCTTTCCCGACGGGGAGAAGTACAAGGGGAGCAAGAAGGCGGTGGCGGTGGGGAGGAAGGGCGTCAGGAGGGGACTGAAGAAGGTCTATCGGAAGACCTGGATGAAGAAAAGGGTTGGGGTGGACAGGCCGAAGATCATCAGGCTGCCCAAGGGGGAGGAGGGCGGGAGAGGAAGGAGCTACAACATGTACGACGGAGACGGAGACGGAGACGGCGATGGTGGAGAGGTGGAAGAACAGGAGAAGAGACGAAGGAAGCGGGAACCAGAGGCCACCACCACCACCACCACTAGCAGCAGGAGTTGGAGAAGAAGGAGGCGAAGAAGCAAGATGGATTGAATCGTGGGGGAGTGGGGGGAGGAAGGAAGAAGGTTTTTTTTAATTAGCCAAGAAAGTGAATGAAGGGGTGTACCACTACAGTTGGCACATTTGCAAAATGAAATGTACGGAAAATAGCGCGAGGGTTGGCAAAATAAGAGTTGCCAGACAAGAACGACTTGTCTTTAGTCGCGATTGCAAATTTGACATCGGTTTTTTTAGTTTATCCAATGTATTTGTAGGAAAATGGCCATTTAAAATAGGCCCACCTGTCCTCCCTTGCCTGGCAACGTACTAGAAAATTAATTTCACTGTATTTTACATTAAACTGTGCTTACGGTTGAGTAATACCTACACACCAGTTCAAATAATTTCATTTGCTTCCCTCGTCACCTTGCTATGCTATTTTTTTTTAAAGACGTAAGATGTGTAAAACCCTGACACCGCCCTAATCCGGCTTTAAAAAAACTCAAGATTGTTCTCCTCCTCCTCCCGTCATAAAAGTTTGTGGGAAGTCACAGCTGGAAGATAATTTTTTTGACCGCATCATAAAGGAACCAAGAAGGCGTCTTTTTACAAGGCTTTTTATTAGCCTAATTCCTATTCCGGGACTGTTTTTGCTTCTTTTTTTGCCATGCTTGTTTCCTCTTCCTCCCAGCTCCTCCGGCCGAAAGAGAAGTGCGTCATCTTGGCGTAAAATGCGTTAAGTTTCTGAACGTCCGCAAGTTTGCACAACAGATTCCTCTTCCCCCCCCCCCAAAAAAAAAGATAAGTCGTCAGCAGGAGAAGAAGAATGAGTAACTGAAATTGGTAGAAAAATTAAACTTTTTTGCGCTAAAAAAGTGCTTGAACACTACATGGCAGCGGCAGCAAAACTTTGTCAGTGACTCCAATGCATTCATGTGCAGGTAAAAGAAAAAAGACAAAAAACAAACCATTGGCATTCAGTTCGCAAAGTCAGTCATTTGTCTCTCTCTCTCTCCTCCTGGGAGGAAAGGCTCGCTCACGCTTTGGAGAAAAGCACCATGCTTTACAACGTCCGACTTTTGCCGCTGGAGCATCCTGAGCGCAAACGCTCACTAGTAGAAGTAAAGTCCGTGGAATGGATGGACCATTCTCAAGCCACGCATGCTAATTTTCCACCACTTCTCTCTCTTTTTTTTTTTTTTTTTTTCTTCTTCTTCCCCCTTGGAATTTTTCTGGACATCAATCCATCTCCAGCTCCATCTCAGTCGGAGGAGGAGGAGGACAGATGCTAAAAAGAGGCCTTGTCATCAAGCCAGCAGGGGGAACTGATGAAGAAGATAGCGAAGGGTGGTGAAGATGAAGCATACATGGGCATAGTAGGTGTGGCATAGACAGACTTGAAGTTGTGTTCTACGCGTATCCCTTCACATGAGTCAGCAGGCCTTGACGTCTCAACTTGTCTGTTCACTGCAAGACTTGTACGTGCGTAGTATGCCCATGTAGTGTGCCCCCCCCCCCCGCCCCCATCTGGAAGTTCCTCCCTCCTCCCCTCCCATCATGGTGGCATCTTTTCATCTCCTTCTCTCTTTCTCCCGTTCGCGTGCCCAAACGTCTTATAAATCTCGAGATATCTCTTTCCTCCTCCTTTTCCCTGCCACAACCGAAGCTGCAAATGTGCGCGCGCCTTTTTTTTTCCTTTTATGTGAGAAGCTCACGCATCGTCAGGTCTTCTCGCAACAAACAAGAACCGTCGTATGTGCTCACTAGCCTGCGGTGTGGTTAAAAAAATGACATGAGTTGGCCTCTTTTGAAAAGAAAGATTTGGTTTCCCAAAGTTCCAGCCTTTTTTTTGGCGATTGACTTTAACAGCTGGCCAGAGATTCTCACTCATAGTCACAGATTGTTTCTAAGCCGACAAGCTATTTCAGGTCAGCTTGGCTTTGTTTTTTCGTGGCAATTTTTTAGATGGTCTCCCCAGGTAAAAAAACAGAGGCTCGTCTTCTGATGCACTTTTTTTAATTGGGAGTCTGCCCTTTGCATCTTTCTTTGAAAAGGAAGGAGAGAGAAAGGGGGGTATGCGCTAATGGCAGCCCCTCTACCATTTTCCAATTTCATTGTTGGAAATTGCAAGATTCCTTTCATCAACGGCTGTGAAGGGAAACGATTTCATTTTCGTCAAATTTTCCTTTCCATCAACTGACTAATATTTCTTTTCTGGGAAATGCGTTTTGTCTTTGATATTACCCCCCTCCACCCACCCACCCACCCAAAAAAATATATAGATAGATACGTATACTATCTTCGTTTTATTCTGGGCAAATCCTACATTCCTTCTTCATTCTCCACCTTCTACGTACTAGCTATGACAGAGGTGACAATCAGTGGAGAGGAGCGAGGAGCGAGGGGCGGGCAGACAGGTGCATTAGCGGACACACGCAAAAAAAAAAAAACATATGCCGCATTTCATTCTTCTCCTTCGGTCCGGCCCTCCTTTTTCCTTCTCTCGCTGGCATGCAATCTGATCTGTACACAGACGTGAATTTCCCAAAATTTTGATCAGTGAGAACAGTCTCTAATCTTGTTGAGAGCGTTAGTAACACAGAGTCGTCTGCCCCTAAAATTGTCCTAAAATAAGTCGCCTGACTTAATATCAGATGAAAAGTGGAAGAAAGGGTTTAAAATGTGACCCTATCTTGGCGATGCGTTTCTCGGATTCCACTCTCCTCTCTTCATCCTATCCCCCTCCCTCCCCCCCTTTTATTCCTCCCCTCCCCCCTCTCCCACTTGATTCGTTAGTGAATTCGAGAATGCCATTCCGAGAAAGAGTTCTCTTGGCCTACATTTCACGACCTGGATGCCAAAAAAACGTATATATGGGAGTGAGGAACATTAATTTATTCTGCCACGCATCCCCCCGACGGGACATTTGGTCATATTAATTAATTTATTGCCATCCGAGCCGCAGGACGTGTCCGGTCATCGACTCGCTTTCCACCGTGCCGAAAAGTCGACTCCCTCGCACCCTCTTGTCCGACCACTTGAACTCGGATATCTTGAAGTAACAAGGAAAAAACATGCAATCTTGATGGTAACTAACGGTTTATGTTTTAAAAAGATAAGTGCTTTTACCTGCTGAAAGCCAATCTTTTTATAAAGTGCCTTGGTGTGTGGATGGGTGAGAGCCACTATGGTCAGAGTGCAGTTTACTTTCATGGCGATCTGTGCAAAAAAGGATAAAAAAACACGTATTACATGCCACTTTAATCAATCTGTGGATAGGAGCCCAACCAATATCGCTAGCGTGAATTTAGTGATGGGTTGCTCTATCGCCAGGGCAGGTGTTAGAATAGTGGAATAAAAGACCCTTAGAGCAACCAAATTTTGACCCCTGCA
>JAAUYM010018973.1_pt1 | contig 14208 bp, 20 predicted proteins | sample 7278001 | NCBI WGS metagenome assembly JAAUYM01 (sample SAMN14350224, study PRJNA611818) | marine sediment metagenome | isolation source: surface marine sediment (1.8m) | place: French Polynesia: Moorea | collected 2018-08
ACCGTTTGTGAGTGGGAACAACTAAACAAACGGTCGTTTTCCATGGTAGGTTGCACAGGCAGAGCACCTAAAGAAAGAGAACTACCACCCTTGCACTTTTTCGCTTCATTCCAAGATGAGAAGATTACTCGTGTTGATCTTTTTTTTTTCTCTCTCTCTCTTCTGCAAGCTCACGCTTTAAATCGAGTATTCGAAATGAAGACCTCTTGCGTTTCAAGAAGAAACAGAAACTCTCAACATTCTACAACACAAGCCAGTATGGTTTTTTTTCCCCGGAACAAAAAAGAGAAAAGAAAAATTGGTGATCACTTCTTTCATTCCCACCTGTCGTATCAAAATAATTTTGTCTTGCCTTAATAGTATGTATTATTAATAAGCATGGAGTTATCGTGGCTTTTTTTATGCCAGAAAAAAAAATAAAAAAAAAACAAGTCTTTGTAATTTTACTCTACTTTTGGGAGGATTTGCTAAGCAGATTGTTCGTGATACGTATGTACTAGAACATTAAGAACAAAAAAACTCTCTCCATATGTGTAGAAATTTCACTATCTGGGTCAGGAAAGACGTCGTGTGAGCACCGCATTCTAGCAGTATCATGGCGAAAGATCAGAAGGCGTCTGCAAGCAGGACGTGTCCCCCGCCTCCGTCCGCGTCCCCATCCAGATGCTGGACGTTGGCCTTGTTAACTCTGTCCAACCGCATCACCTTGATTTCACGTAGGGAAAAAAAAAAGTGAGTAGGGATATTTGGCGAAGTTGGGGGGAGATCGTTTAGGTTCGTACATCGCTCAGGTTGAGCTGTCCGATCTTGTCCAGGTCCGGGTCTCTTGCCTGTCCGCCCGGGGACTCCGCGTCCTCTTGGGCGTCCAGGAAGAGGGAGTCGAACTTGTCGATGAACCAGTCGCCCTCCGTCCCGAAGGACGATGAGAAAGAGGTGGTGGTGGAACGCTCAGAAGTGGGTGTCCCCCCTGCAAACAGGAAGCAATGCTCCCATGAGAAAACAGTCAAGAGGACGCCTTCCAAAGCTTTTGAGAGAGACCGGGTCCACCTGTCGAGCCGCTGGGAAGCTCGAGATTTCTTTCTGTAGCTCCCGATGCAGGAGGTGGAGCTGATAGATCACCGGGCTCGCTGATGCCCTGGTCCAGCAGGATCCCGAATCTCGGTCCGTTGGCGTCGCGCCCGCCGCCCCCACCGCGGCCGCCGTCAGACAATCCATCCGTGGTCAAAGTCGAGGAGAGGAGTGGGGAGCGGGAGGAGATGAATTCCGCCACGCTCAGCGGAGACCCTTGCATTGTCGTTGTTGTCGCCGTCTTCATGGTCGTCATGGTTGTTGTCGTCGTCATGGTCGTTTCTGGCTGTGACGTTGGTCCGTCTCCCTCTCCCCCGGTGGTCGCTGTCAGCACGGTGCTTGGCATGGTCGGAGAGTTTTCCGGTGGCGTGGATGCGGGCGCTAACGGCGCCGCTGCGATGGTTGCCGCCGCCTCTGTCGGCTCGTCCGGCGGGACGACCTCCGAGGTCGGAGTTGGCACCGTCCTCGAGTCGCCGCCGGTCGGAGCAGGTCGAAGAGGAGACGTTTCTTGGGCGGCCAAAGTTGTCGGACCTTCTGACGTCGTCTGCGTTGCCGTCGGAGTTTCCATTGGTGTCGCCGTAGAAGCTGTCGTCGAGAGAGCTTCTTCCGACGTTGCTGTTGATGCTGCTGCAGGCGCTGTAGGAGTGAGGGAATTCTGCGTTTCCTGGGCTGCAGAAGTTCCTGACGGCGAAGTTTCGAATAGTGTCTTCGTTGAGGCAGGAACTGTTGTCGAGAAAACCTCGAACGTTTCTGTTGAAGCTGTCGTCCCTTCCGCTGTTGAAGATGCTGCTGCCTTTGTTGTAGCTGTCAAGCTTGCGACTGTCGCCTTTGCCGAAGTTGTGGTTTGTGCCGGTGGTGGTGACAACGCACTCGTCGTAATTGTTGACTTGGTCGTCCGAGATGCTGGAATCGTTGCTGGTGACGTCTTTATTGCTGCGGACGCCGTTCTTGGAGATGTCGTTGGAGACGTTGTTGGAGATATTGTTGGAGACGTCGTTGGAGACGTTGGAGACGTTGTTGGAGATGTCGTTGGAGACGTTGGAGACGTTGTTGGAGATGTCGTTGGAGACTTCGTTGGGGACGTTGTTGGAGATCTTGTTGAAAACGTTGTTGAAGATGTTGTTGGAGACTTTATTGAAGACGTTGTTGGAGACGTTGTTGGAGGCCTTTTGGGAGACGTTGTTGGAGACGTTGTTGGAGGCCTTTTTGGAGACATTGTTGGAGACGTTTTTGGAGACGTTGAAGGCGTTGTTGAAGATGTTCTTGAAGACGTTCTTGAAGACGTTGTTGGAGACGTTGTTGGAGACGTTCTTGAAGACGTTGTTGGAGACGTTCTTGAAGACGTTGTTGGAGACGTTGAAGATGTTGTTGGAGACGTCGTTGAAGGCGTTGTTGGAGAGGTTTGAGATGTTGTTGGGGACGTTGTTAGAGACGTTGTCTTTGAAGAAATGGCTGACACTATAAGCCCCAGTGACTCGTCCGTCGACTCGGATGGTGGCGTCGTCGTTGACGACATTGGTGCTTCGGAGGAGGAAGCAAGCAATGAGTGTCCACCTGGTGTGGATGACAACTCGGCAGGGGCAGCGGAAATGATCAGTTCCACGTTGACAGCTGAGTGCTGCTTCGAGGTGCCGTCAGCCTTGTCCTCTTGGCTTACTACGTCGTCTTCATGCCGGTCGATCACGACCTCCCCAAGGATGTTCACCTCGTCGGAAGGTCCTTCTCCCTTGCCAGATTGGTTCTTTAGTTCGGCTTTGGAATCCTCATCTAAAAAAAAAAAAAGAGAGGCAAAAGCTTTATTGCTGCCTACGCTGGCGAGTAAGGAGTGAGCAAAGGAATGTCATTGGATGCACCAACTCTTTTGGTTCCTGACAAGATCTTTAATTGCTCAGTTTACTCATTCTTTTGATAAGAGGTCCTATTTGTTTCTGTGCAGACTTCTATGTACTTACTACGTACATATTATACCCTACAGTAAAGTCCACTTAGTACGTCATCTACGGGACATGCAAAACCTGACGTAGTAACCGGACTGACGTACTAACCGGACACTTCTCTTTGTACAGTTGTAGTATTTGGGAATTAAAAAAACCCTGACGTGCAGGCGTAAACGTAGCTACGTTGTTATCCGTTGTTATTATGTGGATTGTACAGAAGGTGAGTACGAGTACATATGTATGCTATGCTTGATCCTATAAACTTACTAAAGGCAAAAAAATGTTAGTGTTTATCTCAGTTGTAAAGCACGATATTTTTTTAGTCATCATTGTACAATGTGGACCAAGCCTTAAAAATATAGAAGGCCTTCTGACCACGTGGGGGCAGAAATGAAGTATCAAATCATGCAAAGAGAAACTCGCGAGGATTGCAGAGCATTCTATATTCTTTAAAGCATAGTGCGACATTGACAAAGATGCATATAGTATGATAATGGAAATAGTTATGATAGTATATTTCGGGAAAGAATCGTGTCTGGGTCGCCGTCCTAACTCGAAAAATCGAACAGAGCTCGAGCATGCAGTGGTAAAAGAAGAGAGAGTCTTAAACCCCCTTTCTCCTTTAATTCATGCGCGACTCTGTCTCAACCCATGGTCCTTTAGACAGGTGCACCTGTGCAACAGGACAGGAGAGAAAAAAAAAGGACGTTAGTCTGAGGGGATAGACGGTATCTGTCATTCTAGGACTATAGTAGAAACATTTTTGCCCAAGCTAACTACAGGCATACAGGTACTTTACTCGCCTGCTGCTCCCAAATTGCCGCTCACTCCATTTTCGGCCGGTGAGTCAATAAGCTCACGAGGAAACGGGCTTTCGGCTTAAAGAAAACGCCAGTTTATAGTATGTATGTAGTATGTACACGTGACGGAGTGAAGGGGGGAGCTGGTGTGGTTTTGAGCGTTAGAGAAAGTGCTTTGTGCTTTTGAAGTAGTATTCAAGCTTTACGTACATATGTACTAGGTACAGTCATCATTTAGTACACACAGTTGTTCCTCCTTACCACTGCTGTACTAGGGCAGGATGAACTACGTAACTCCCTTGTCTCAAGAAGGGCATTTGCGCAGAATTTTTTTTTGTATGTTACTATAAGGAAACACATGGCCCCCCCTCGTCTTTCACGTACTTCCGGTGAGGTCGTCCTCCTCTTCCCCGCTGCGCTTCTCCTCGTTCAGCTTCACGCATTCCTGGGACATCTCGTAGTGGAAGTAGGAAGGGAGCAAGTTGTTGCAAGATCGGTCCACCCCGCACAGTTCATCTTCGACTCCCTGGAAGGTCGGTGGAGAAAGCGAGACGTGCGGGAAGTGGGTCACGAGATGGTTACCCAACCAATATCGGTACCACTAGAGTCAAACCAACGGCTACGCCACTAGTGGTCATTAATGATGGGGTCAAAATTTGGGTCGCTCTAAGGTTGTTTTTTTCTCATTATTTCTCACCTGGTGTCAGGACAACCATCACTAAAGTCACGCTAGCGATATTGGCTGGGTTCCCATTGAAGTAAGACTCTCTCTTTTTTTTAGCTTTAATTTTACTTCTGAACAGTTGCATTCCCACGGCTTGGTGCAGGTTGCCTCTTCCGGGCAGCCCGGATACTTGATGCACTGGTCGCAGTCTCGTCCGCTCCAGCCGGGATGGCAAAGGCACTCGCCCAGCTTACCAGGAACGGAATTGGTGCAGTAGCCGTGTTCCAAGTTGCAGGCTATAACGTCAACAATATGGAGTAGCTCAAAAGTACTGTAACAGTATGCCAATTACAGAGACAATCCCTTTTTTTTTTTTACTACAACAATTGACTCACTGTTCGAGCACACTGGACAGTCGCAGAGAGGCCCAGTCCATCCCTCGTGGCAGACGCACTCCAAGGGTGCGTCGCCGCAGCCGCCGTTGACGCACCCGGGCAGGGTGACGCACTCGTCGCAGTTCTCGCCGGTCCAGCCCTCGTGGCACCTGGAACGAACAAAACGACGGGACTACGTGGTATATGCAGTAGTAGGCAGAGATGCAAGAAGAGGAGTCTTGCTCCCTTACAGGCATTGGCCAGGTTCGTCGCAGTATCCGTTCTTGCATCCCTCTTTGCAGACGGCTGAAAAAGAGGGAAGGGCGGACATGATCAGCCTGCATGGTTGTTCGACATGTCCTGGCAGGGGGTGTCAAAGTCCCTGTCCCTGTCCCTGCACTGTCCCTGTCCCTGTCCCTGTCCGTGTCCCTGTCCCTGTTCCTGTTCCTGTCCCTATCCCTGTCCCTCCCCCCTTCTCTCACGGCAGTCGCAGAGCGCGCCAGTCCACTGTTCTTCGTCATGGCAGATGCACTGGAAGGCCTCCTGGCAGTAGCCCTCCCTGCATCCCGGCATCCTGATGCACTCGTCGCAGGCCACGCCCTCCCACCCGACCTCGCAGGCGCAGGTGCCGGGCCTCACGCACTCCCCGTGCGCGCACGTCTTGGCCGTGATCTCTCCGGTGTCCCCGTCGCCGTCCGAGTCGGCCTGGTCGTGGGCAAGGAACTCGCAAACCGGGGTGCGACAGCTGGTGGAAGATAGGAGGGGGGAGATTTTCTCATCTGAAACGTGCATGTTGTGGGTGGGTGGGTAGGGATTTTGCTTGTTGCACCTGTTGGTCGGGTCCGTCCACCCGTTCAGGCAGATGACCTGGTGGTCGTCGGTGCAGATGTAATGGTCAGTCTCCTGCGCAACGGAGGCAAATGCAGTTTTGATAGCTTGCTTGATAGAGGGAAGGGGGGAGAAGAACGGGTATAGCAAGTGCAGAGATAGAGAGAGAACCTTGACGTTTTCTGCCACACACGGCTCCAGTTCGTTGAGGAGCGGCGTGTGCTGGACGATGACGGAGGCGAAGGTGACGCCGGAGACGGACAGCACCAGGAGCAGGAGGAGGACGGGGGAGTGAGAAGGCATGGTCGCCGTTGCCGTCAATCTCTCCTAACTGCTTCCCCCTCTTTCCGACGACTGCGACCCTTAAATCGTGTCGCACAAATTATTAAGTTTGCTGGCAAAAGAAAAAGAAGAAATAATAATAAAACCCTTCATGCCCTCGAGAAGCAAGGAGAAGGAAATAAATTGCGTCAACTTTACGTCCATATCGTTTCTGGGAGTCAGAAGAAAGGTGCTCGTTTTTCCTCATAATTTACAGCCGAAATGGCACACGACGGGTAAAAGCGAAATCCGGGTGGAGAGGGAGGGAAAGAGAGGAGAAAAACTTAAAAAAAAAAATCTTAACCTCCTCACAACTGCTGGCATGTCTAGGCCTGATAAATCGACGTCCGCGCGAGGAATTGAGAGCAGATTTGCGATTTGCCAAAAAAAAAAAATAATAACAGCATGTTTATTGTTATTATCATTCTTATATCGTTGTCCCAAACCTGCACGACGATGGCCACGCGTCTGATCTTGTTCTTCTTCCAAGATCGTCACCATCATCGTGCAGCAGTACAAGTTAACGAGTTTCCCCCCCCCTCTCCTCCGGTTCTTTCTCCACTCCCCATCATATATTTTTTTTTCCCTCCTCATCTTCTCTACGGACGCCATCATCCTAGCATGGAGTTTGCAGTGTCGGCGGCCGCGTCGTCTCGGTGACCTCATCCAGCCAGGGCGAGGAGCGACACTCAAACCCGCGAGAGAGGCGAGAGAGACTATAGACTTCGATTTTTTTCCCCCCTTCTTCTTTCACTTTGGATTTTTTTTTCTCTCTCTTCCCGTTTTCTTGCTGTGTTGACCAGGCCACATCTTCTCCTCTCCTTCCCTCGCCATCCCCACCTATCACTCCCCACCTTGGCACTACCGTCCGACCCGCCTGGTGCCGAAGATGGCGTCGGCATCCGGCGCCCCGCGGGTGTGCGCGTGGTGCCCGCCGCGCCCGACGGAACTCCGGTTCACCGGGACCAGGGAAGGGCGCTGAAGCTACACGGATGGGGGAGTGGGGGGGGGGGGGAAAGAAACACAATCTGACAATCGCGAGAAAAGTCGGATACACACACAAAAAAAGGGATGCACGTTGTTCATCACTTACAGCGGCGATGGCCTCGTTTAGGTCTTCTTCCTCCTGACGCTCGTTGATCTCCAGGGTGAGCTGCTTCACCCTCTCCTTCTCCCTGCGATCAGCCTCCTCCTGTCGCTGGAGGTTCAGGGCCAAGTCGGAATCGGCGGGAACCGCTAGATCTCTAAAGAGGAAAAAATAAAATCAAAAACAGTTGACACTAAAAAAAAATACTGTATATACTGATGTGATCTGTCACCTGTAGGTTTGCTTGTTTCCTTTCCGAAGTAGGACGCTGAACTGGACGCTTTTCTCTTCCTCCTTTTCCACCGTAGCTTGGGGGAGGGGATCTGAAAATAGAAGAGAGAAATTACTCGTACCTATATAGCATAGCCAAGTTCCCAACGAAACATTTTCAATCTCTAAGTAGTCAATCCCTCTAGGACAGCAAAATCGGCGATCCTAGACTACTTACAGACTCCAAATGTTTCGTTGTGTTGGCATCTCTCTCTCTCTCCGTAGGAAGACCTACCAAAGTTGCCGGCCACGCTGGCTTTCTTGTGCCTGTGCACGCTGGCCGGTGCGACGATGTTGACCTGCTGTCCCCTGGGCACCACCCCGACGGCCCTGGACTCGGCAGCGCTGTCGTTCAATATCTTGTCGAAGGCGGCCAGGAAGTCATCGTCCTCCTCGCACTTGACGTGCTTCGGCGCCGCGGCCGGGCCCGCGGGGGAGCCGCGGCCGTCCAGCCGGGCGCCCGACTGGTCTTCTTCTTCCTCCTCCTCCTCCTCCTCTCCCTCCGTGTCCTGACTCAGTTCCTCGTTCTGTGACAGCTCCTCCTGGCTGAGTTCGTCCCCGTCGTGGTCCAAGGCGGACGCCGAACGAGAGGCGCTTCTCTGCGACGAGTCCGGCCCTCCCGCGACCGCCTCCTCCTCTTCTTCCTCCTCTGCCTCCTCGTCCTCCACTTCCACGTCCTCGTCCACGTCGACGAGGTCCTCCTCTTCTCCGTCCGGCACCAAATCGTCGTCTTCCTCCTCTCCCTCCTCTGCGATTGCGCCAAGGCCACCGCCCACGGGTCGGTCGGCTGGATGGTCTTCCTTTTGAAAGAGGACGGCCAGGTGGGGGGCCTTCTCCTAAGAAGAACAGAAGAAATAGCTCATTAGCACATGACCGTTGGAGAATGTAGGCATGCTCAAAACGTTTCTGGACCTCGACGCTTTTCATCATTTCCTTGTCCACTCTCTCCGCGGCTTCTTCGGCGTCCTCCAGCGACTTTAACAGCTTCATCTTGGGTCTGAGCGTGGCCAGAGTCTCCGTGAATAAGTTCTCAACAGCAATGGGGAACCGAGAGCGCAGCTCCTCTTTTCGCCTTCCCTCCTCCCACGTGGCCGAGGTCTCCTCGGAGGTCTCCATCGCCGGGTCCGCATCTTCCGCGCTCCAGAAGGCACTTGTTCTCTTCCGCCAGTAATACCTCTGCATGCGGAACATCCACAACTTAGGCAGATGGATAGGATAGGACTCTTTGTCCCCTTATTTATACCTGAAAGTACACCAGGAAATAGTCGAGCTTCTTTTTGCTGCCACCCGTGTTAAAGTAAATGCCGCAGGTGTCCAGCATGACGCACACGAGGCGTATGCGGAGCATGTGGTGTGGCGGATCCAAGGCCAACGACACCGGATCGTCGACCTTCGTGGCCGCCCCGAAGGAGACCAGGGAGTAGAGCACCAGCAGGTGATTAGTAGGACAAATTGCTGTACTCACTTTGCATATAAATAAATAAATAAATAAATGAGGAAATGAATAGATGAATGAATAAAGAGTCTCTCTTCACCTTGAAAATGACAGAGGAGTCCACAAGTCGGTAATTGTACAGTTCCGAGAGGAACTTGACCACAGCAATCCTCCTCTGATTGTATTTGACGTCGTTCGTCTCCATGTGGAGCCGCACGTCCTCCAGCACCGAGTCCACGACCCGGGGACCCAGCCACTCCTGGCGAACGAGGTCACAGAGGCGCTCAGTCGCCGCAACAGTGAGTGCTCGCGAAAAACTCAGGTCACACTTACGTAGTAGGTGACCAGGCCGGCCATCAGGCTGGCAGCGTATCTGATGTTGTAGTACTTGAAGTTCCACACCGCGGCCAAGCTGGCGGAGGCGAACTCGGCAGTATCACCGTCTTTCCAGTCCAGCTTGCGGATCTGCTTTAGCACCTGGTACCCAAACAAAATTCTGTGAAGGCCTAGATGTACTTAGTTGGTAAATGGATTGTCTGACTCCTGCTGAAATCTCACTGTTGGTGCGCAGGTGCTGATGGCCATGCGCATGTACAGGTGTACACATCCTTTACCTTTTCAGTAGTGGTCTTTGACAGGTCGTGGTAGAGGAGTCGCTGAATGTACTCGTGCATCGGCGGCAGCCTCTCCCTGGGGATGGACGGGGCCTCGGGCGGGTTCACCACGTAGAAGGCGTTTTCGATCATCATCGTGTAGCGCGCGTCAAGGGACATCGCAGTCTTCTTCCGCATCATTTGCTCCTAGTAGTACACAGGCGCAGCAGCATCGCGGAATGAGGTTTGAGGTTTTCTGCTCCTCCCTCCTTTCCCCCCCCTCATGAGTAAATCTCACCAGATATATCTTGGTCCTCTGGTGCGAGTCCTTTGAGCGATAGAGGAACCTGCCGCAGGCCTCCATCAGCGCGCAGGCCATCTCAATGTTGTGGTGGGAGAAGTCGAACAGAAGCATCTTGAGGCAGAACAGCGCTTCGCCTTTGGCGAACGTGCCGAACTTGACCATCTCTCCGATGAAGTGGCAGACCTGAAAGAGGGGGGAAGGGGCAGGAGAAAGACTCTCGTCGACTCTTTCGTCACCCTCACTTCTTTTCCCAAAAGTGCTCACCTTCAGCTTTGACTCAACCTTCATTTGGTCTTTCTTGCGAACCTGCCACCGGAATTCTTGCTTCAAGTAGTGGGCCAAGCCCTGGAGGGGAGGGGGGGGGCGTCAAAAAAAAGACATCACTACAACCTGAATTTGGCTTAACCACCTGAGGCACTTCTGGCATGCAGGGATCCAGGGTTGCCGCCAACCGCGCGTAGAAAGGAAGCAAGTCCTTCCTGTTGCGATGCACCGAAAACAACGCCCTGTGAGGAAGAAGGGAGTGGAGGATGCAACACAATTTAACCCCGTTTTCACCACCCTGTCGAGCAGTCACCCACTTTATAAGCTTCTTCCTGTTGATCTTGGTGTTCAGGTTCATGCAAAAGTCGACCGCGGCGTTGTCTATCATCTCCCTGCTCACGCTGGTTGGCAGCTTGCTCAGGTAGGCGTCCAGGAGCATCTTGGCGGACGCGCTCTGCGAATCGCTCTCCTCGGTGTCGTCTGTGCGAGGGAAACGAATAAAGAGACATGTGAGAAAGTTCGCTCCAAGCCAGACAAAGCTTGCCTTCGAGACTGGGCGGAGCGACCTCCGTGGCCATGGCCTCCTCCAGACTGATGGCTAGCTCAGCCTCGAAGTCGTCCCCGAGAAGCTCTGCCTCTGCCGCCCTGGCCGCCTCCTCGGCGCTGGGACCAGCAGATCCCTTTGGATCTGCGGACTTCTTCTCCTTGTCCGCCTTCCTGTCTCCTCCCTGCTGAGAACTGTCCTTGTAGAGGATGGCAGGAATGAACGCCTTGAGGTTCACCAGGTTCTCGTAGAAACTTTTGGTCTCCTCGTCTTCCCAGAGATCTCCGAGCAGTGAGGTCTCCGCGTCAGTCTAAAAGGGAAACACAAAGGGAATCGATGTCAGTTAAAGGTCTTCGCTCCCCCCCCCCCTCTCTCTCTCTCCAAGTTCACTAGCCTTTTCCGCCAGCTCTGCCTCCTCGTCTTCATCCGCATCCTCCTTCTTCGGGTCCTCCAGGGAGGGCATGGGCTCGTCCAGGGCGTCCGACAGCTGCTCCACGTTCGACAAGAGCTTAGCGCAGTTCGCATGGAGAGCTTCAGCTTTCTCTTTCCTCTCGGTATGGACCTGTGCAGGGCGGAGAGCGGACGATCAAGAGCGGGAAAAAAAACCCTTCTTCTCCACCTTTTCCTCACCTCCCCTTTGGTGAGCAAGATCCTCTTGTTGGTCCTCTCCACGTTCTGCAGCTCCCTGTTCTCCGCCTGCAGGTGCCTGCACAGGGAGTTGTAGTACTCCCTCAGCAGGGCAACCACGTTTTTCCTCTTCTCCGGAGTCAGCAGCGAGCTCTCCGGAACCTGGTAGCGGTGTCGATCGGCGGGATCGCGGATCCGCCGCGGGAGTAGGCCTAGTTCACAGCAAAGAGAAGAAGAAGATGGATTTCCCAAGCTCGAATCTAAGCCAATCATCGGCTGGCTGACCCACCAGCATAGTCGTCGCCACAATGCTTGCAGAAGGCCAGGATCAAGGCAACCAGCGTGTGCGCCTCTTTATCACTGCTGACTAGGAACGTCAATACCTGGCCAAGCAACGGCAGACCATCCTGTGAAAAAAAAAAAGGAAGATGAAAGAATAACGTACTACGTAGTGCCTTGCTACATTTTTATGATCGGAATGAAGCAAATTCTTCACCAAAAAGGAAGTCTCTGCTACTCTTCCGACAACGTTCTTTAACTGCAATTGCCGACCGACCTTTAGCGTGAACACGCCGACCGAGATCAGGTCGGCGTAGAATCTGAGGTCGATCCTCATCTTGCTGGGGTTGGACACCTTGTCGTCCTTCTTGAAGCCGAGGATCTGCAAGCGGGGAGGAGCGATGGGGATGCCTTGGACTCGACGACTAAGTACCTAAACGCAACAACTACAGCAAAACGTGTGGAACCGCAGACGCACCTTCTGCCAGGCCTCGAGGAGGTGCGAGGCGAACTCCGCGTACCGCTGGTGCAGCACCGAGCACGTCTCCACGGCCGACGGCACGTCCGTCATCTTCAGCTTGGCCTCCACCAGCGCCGACGCCACCTCTCCCACGTACTTGGTCAGGTTGAGGCCGGACATCTCCCTCTTCAGGGCCTCGGCCTGAGCCACCGTGAAGTTTTTCTGAAGACGAGACAGAAAAAAAAACATGCCAGTACTACTTTTAGTGGTGGTGGTGGCACTAGAATCGCGACTCCCAAACCGACCAGCTTCCTGATGAAGGCGGTGTTCTTCTTGAGGGAGGAGTCCAGCTTGCGGAACTCTGACTCGTCGGGCCTGTTCTCTGCCGCGGCCGCGTTGGTCGCCCTCAGGTCGGCCTTCCACGCGCTCTTGCGCTTCACCTCGTCGATGTACTCTTGCACGAGGGCCTAACAACAACAACAACAAAAAACCCAAAGATGTCGTCATGCTTTGCACGTGCTGCTAGGCAATCTTCATCTTCCTCACAATTTCCTTCTCCTTTGCCTCCTCCAGCTCTCGAGATATCCCCGCCTCCTTTTCTTCCCGTCCCTCTTCCGGATCGACCCCGTTGCTGTCCGGCCCGCCCTCGTCGTCCCCCTTGTTGGAGGTGGCCCCCGGGGCCCCCGGGGCCCCCGGGGCCACCTCCGGGCCTCCGACCGCCGGGACCTCCGAAGCGACCTCCATCGCTCGAGGTCACCTCGTGGCTCTCTCACCTGGTATCAGGCTCTTTTCGCAAGCCGCTACCCCCGGACTTCCTTGAAGCTTGAAGTTGCACGTCTGGGAGGTCCCATTCAGACGGGATGACGGGAATCGCGGGTGACACTCGCTTGCGCTCTTGGGAGAGCAACCTGACGATGCTGCTAAAGGCCAAGGAGCAGCATTCACCTTTTTTCCCCCCCCTTCTTCTTTCCACTTTGTTTTCAAGTGTGCTGCTCTGCTCTGCTCCCCGCCAGCTCACACTGCTGCAGGCAAAAAGTCGCCGCACAGCTGACAACAGGGTTGCCAGGGCTGAGAAAGCTGAAATAGCCCACCTAAGCTGTAAATAAGCCCAAGGCACAAAATATACACACAAAGCCCTAAGAATAAAAAAAAATAGATTTGTAATGCAATTTTTTAAAACAAATTTTAAAACTAACAAGGCCCAACTATGCCATTCATATAGTCAAAATGACCATTTATTAGCACACCTGGCCGCCCTAGCAAACTAGGCAGAGTAGCGTGACCAGATTTCCTACGAGAGAAAATTCCCGCGAGAAGGATTTACTATTCGAAATATGTAGTAAAAGGATATCATTTCGACATCAGACCATCTCTTGCAACTCTCGCAAGCGGTTCCTTTTACGTACGGGAACCCGTATTTGCTACAAAATGTGTAATTTTGAGCTAACAAAAACCCAAAAATAAAAAAAGAGAAAAAAGTCGATGCAAACATGTATTTACCAGCCATCTTTTTCAAGGGTTAAACTAAGGCGTAATGACAGTTACTCATAGGTAATATTCTACTGCCTCCACAACAAATTCCTTCTTGTAATTTACCATTAAAAAAATAAATAGCCATAAAGTAAAGAGAAAATTGAAAATAAGAACAGTTGTGAAGATACTATGGATGTAATTCATTAGATAAGATATTTTTATTTCACCTCTTATCACTTGCACAAATGATAACTGACCTGGAGTGACCAAACATTAGCATTACAACACAGTCTTGCCTGAAAATTCGCAAAGATGGCAAGATGTCTTTCTAGGCACGACTTTGTGCACAAAATATTGATCTTTTTTTCTTAATTCTGTTTTTTTCTTTGTTATACATTTTTGCACTTTTAAAAATGGCAAATCTCTGACCTAGAAGTCGAAAAAAAAAGCAATACAGTCGAACTTCGCTATAGTCACCTTCAATATAGTCAAGAATCTCGATACAGTCAAGTTTGGACTGCTTACCAATTTTTTACTTAATAAAAAGTCCCGTTATAATCATGTATGGGTTAATGGCAACTTCGATACAGTCAAGTTTCCAGTCAGTTTTTATTCAAAACAAACAATCTTGTTTGCGGTTTTGGTTCATGATGGCGACCAAAACCAAAAAGTCCAGGAAGGCGTTAACCTTGGAACAAAACTGCACCCTAATTTAGGAGTCAAAGCAGCCAGAATTTTAACAGTCTGCTCTGTTCTTTTGCACATTGAAAATGAGTGCATTCACGCCATTTATGAGGCTAAAAGGCAAGCTAAGATCATGGATTTCTTCAGCAAGGATTAAATATGGGTTGTAACCTAGTCTAAAGTCAATAAAAAGTCA
>JAAUYM010135300.1_pt1 | contig 14194 bp, 18 predicted proteins | sample 7278001 | NCBI WGS metagenome assembly JAAUYM01 (sample SAMN14350224, study PRJNA611818) | marine sediment metagenome | isolation source: surface marine sediment (1.8m) | place: French Polynesia: Moorea | collected 2018-08
CCGGCCCGCGCGCCCCCCCCCCCCCGACTCCGCTGACGCTGTGGCGCAAGAACTGGCACAGGCGCTCCAGGGACTCTGTCTGGAATTGCTTCACGGCGGACAACCTGGCCCTCTTCCTCACCATTTCTTCATGGTCGTCGTCTTCCTCTTCCTCCACCGCCTCCCTTCTCTCCTGCTCCCTCCACGTGGCTCTTCCGAGGTTCTGGATGAAGAGCACCAAGTGATCCTGCAATCTACTGGATCCCCGGCCTGGTTGATGAACGTTGGAGCTGTTGGAGCACGAAAATGTTATGAATACCTCATTAGCACACATTTTGGTTACAAAAAGTTGGAAAACTAAAATGTGTGTGCGTGTTTCCCCCTCCTACACAAGCTCCCTGATCTCAGCCAGGGACTCATGAGCGCCAAGCAGAGCGCGGCAAAGGCGGACTTCCTCTCACACGTGGGTACTTTTCCTAAATGATTTTTGCCAACTCGAATGGATGAAAGTGATTTTTTTGGAAGAAATACATGTATATTTGTTTGTTGTTTTTATTAGACGCACCAGCAATAAACTATTTTTTCCTTGCGGGAAATAAAGTGTTGCATACCATAGAAGATGAAATTACACATGCACATGAGCCACTCTTAAAAAAAAAGCAAGCGCATAAAATGGAAGACATCCTCCTGCAGATTGTGTACTTGGTCGTGGTCATCTACATGGCCGCACTCGTTTACTTCTGTACCCAGCATGTCTTTATGTGGCGGAAAGAGCGGACGAGGATTGGGAATGCTATATCGATCTTCCGGCTCCTGGCCGTGGTCACCCTGGCGACGACAATCTACCTCTACTACTTCACGAGAGGATACGGGTACCCGGCCTCACGGGCACTGATGGGTGGCGGCAGCGGGGCCACCTACTCCTCTGCATCAATCCGGACCTGGTCTCCGGAGAACTCTGACCTGACCGCCTCTTCCCCAGAGTTTGCGACAATAGAGACGACCTTCCTCTCAAAGATCACCAAGCTGGTCGCGATGTGCCTCCTCATTCTGCTCGCCACCTACAGGGTCCTGCGGAGATTGTAAACAGAGTCCAACGTCACAGGGACACGGTCAATTCTTTCACAATATGTATCACGACCAGACACACTGGTATGAATATGAACACGAGTAATTTTATATACAGTATATATATACTGTATATATCTCCAGCCCCCAGGAGGAAAACACTTCCCTAAAAAAAAGATGCAACCTTACTAAGGTTGCATCTTTTAGCCCTTACGTAAACAAGTCTCAAACTCACACCGTAGCTACTAGCTATCCTATCCTTCCACAGACACAGCACAGCCACAGGCTCAAAGCCCACAGCCCACAGCCAGAGAGTTTGCTGTTGTTTATGTTGTACTTACCGTCTACCGCACAGCTGTCACTTTATCTTGTGACCAGACGCAGTAAACCTATCTGCCTTTCTTAACAACTATGCCACCAAATTCTAATTAAAAACAATATTTGTTTGCATTCATGCAAGGAGATTAAGCACTTTAAATTATTATTTGAGAAAAATTAACTTAAGCAGTCTAGAAGTGTCTTATTTTTCTTTGCCTTGTTAGCTATTTGGAAAAAAAACAGGTCACATTCCCAGGCAAGGAGAAAAAAAAGGTAGACAGACGGAGTTCAATGACGTGGACAGCAGGTGGTAACTCAACGGTAACCGACTTGACCTTCTCCACCATGGCCAGCAGAGCAAGAGGAGAAGAGCAAAGCCACCCTGAACAGCAACAACACCATAGGCGGTGCTGGCAAGGAAGAGGAAGGGGCGGCGGGAAGAGACTCCATCCTCAGCAAGAAGCTAAAGAAGATGGTGGAGGCGGACGTGGAGCTGCAGGAGGAGTTGGTTCCTCGGCACCCACCGGGAGCACCCTGGCGTTGCTGACTCTCGTGGGGGGGATCAGATCCTGTTGGGTATGAACGAACGCACACTATCGCAAACACAACATGTATTCCAAGGTGAACACATGTCATCCTTCCTCCCCTCTCTTCAGGCTCTTCCGTAGTCGATGAGCAGGAGGGTCAGCTGACGGGAGATCGTCTCCAGGGTGGTGGATCCCATCCTGGTGGACAACTTGGCTTCAGGTACCGCCGCATCCTTTCTCTGCGCTGACGCAGATGTCTTTCAGCTGAACTCACTCTATCAGGTAGGGCTCTGGCGTTGGTACATTACATGTGTGATCTAATCACCCACCCGTGATTGGTGTACTCTGGTTTTTTTTTCTGTTAACTGGCTGGCTATCTCGCTGGTAATATGGTATAAACGGGTTTTCGAGCACTGCTCCACAAAAAATCTTACATTTTTAATGCTTCTCGAAAAAACCTGTTTTTCTCCAAAAGAAAGCAGATCTCTTTCCCCCTTCCCCAACTATCCTAACCCCAATTAAATAAGGTCGGCACGCTACCTACTATTCAGCAATTTAGGCCAGTACTTGTACCTACCTACCTTGAATATGTAAAAAAAAAAACTAGCCCAGAAGAAGACACTATACAACACATTTGGAGAAAAAAATAACAGGCATGGAAAGGAATAATGTCTTAGTCCTTCTTTGAATATGCTGGAGATGTTCTGTCAGCACTCCGTAGCAAATCTTATCCTTCCTTGGAAGCTGGAAGCTCTGCCTCTCCTGCCTCCGGCGCTGGGTGCCTTCATCATTGCGTATCTACTAGGCGGCATGTAACGTATTAACCAAATAAGACGATTGGCATCATCTTTCTGAGAGGTCTTTGTAGGTCAACATGAGAAATCACCTTTCTAGGCTGAAGCATAACAGTAGAGGCATCGCCATTAGCTTGTACGAGTAGACAAAATAATAAAGTCCTCAATGGAGAAACAAGGTGATCCCACTTGAGAGCAGCAAGCCTCCCACACGGAGATTAGACTTTGGTCTTGCCTCTGTCTTTCTCTGGTGCAGGTTGAAGGTCTGCCATTGCCAAATCTTATCCAGCAAAGTGAGTAGCTTTAGGCTAATATTACTGTACCGTGTATATTCTCTCCCTTCTCCTCCAACAGATCCACTCCTCCTTGTTTCAGCACAACGAGCCCCACCTGCAGTCACTGCAATCCGACATGCAGCTGCACCTGGACACTCTAGCCTCAGAGCAGACGAGCAGCCTCATCGCCAATCTCGGCCTGCAGCCCACCTGCACCATGGTGGCAGAGAAGTGGTCCCACTGGCCCAGGGTAAGTCTGTGACGGATCAGACGGGCAAAAACAACCCAATTCTACTACAGTAGAATCTTGATTATGCAATGTTGTTGGTAGGCACAGAAAAAAGTCGATTTTAAAGATCGAGATGCATTTTTCTAGTGGTACGTTAGAGTGGTGAAATGCTAGGTATGCTAGGTATTATGGCAAAATCAAGATTGGTTAAAAATCAAGATTCTACTACTGTACTTTACTGCATTTCGCCCACCAGTTTCTGGCATGGAGGAGTCTGCCCTCCGCGACTTCCTGTCCAAGTTCGACAGCTTCCTCGTGGCGTCGGACGTGTTCCTGCTGCCGCAGACTATGCTGTTGTTGTCGTCAGTGCACAGTAAGAATGTTGAGCGGCCCTCCATGGAGGTGACAGCGGCGTCGTACCCGTACTCCCAGCTCTGCCACGCCGTCGTGGATATGGCGGGAGAGCGGGTGAGAAAGAGAGACGAATGCAAACATTTACGTAGAAACACAATTGTTCCACAAAGTGACCCAATTGTCTCTTTATTTCTTCCATCGGATCTCCTAAAACTTTTTTTTGCACCTTTTTCTGGATTGCAGTGAGAACCCTGAATATCCCGGGTTTTAAGTAATATCTTGATGGTACTGCATAGAAACACCGGTATCAACCACAGAGAAAAGAGAGGAGCCGATTTAGCCATCCAGTGAAGTTCATCGTTGTTTTTCTTCTCTATATTTTTCTACTGTAGGTATGACAATCCCACGGCGCTGATGCCCAAGACTCCTGAGCAGGTCTCCCTCCTTCTGCAGCTGTGAAAAAACATCGGAGGGGGGGATTTCACACGTGCAAAAAAAATGTGATATTGCACAGCTGGAACTCAAGGGATAAAAGTGCATGGAAACAGAAACTCTTGATAAGGACTCAAGGGAACTTTTTTTTGCGAAATCAGGGACAGCAACCAGAAAACTGCAGTGAACTAAAAAAAAAAAAAAGCAAATATTGCTGTGATTGTGTCTTCACCTCTGACCTTTTTCGTTCTAAATATAACAGGCCCACCATTCCCCTTCCCCCCCCTCTAAAGAAGGATCAGAGACGGCAGCAAGGCTATTTGTACTGTTCTTCTTCCGGGGTCACAAAAAGTGTGGGTTGATTTTGTTAGCAACCCCCATCCTCCCTTTTATCCCAGTCCCAAAAGATTCTTTTACTTCGCTTTCTCTTCTCCCAACATGTGTGCTACCCACTCTCTACTTGTTGCTCTCTCTCTCTCTCTCTCTTTCTCTGCCGCCCTCCTTTCTCCTGTTGCCCCAAGGTCAGTTCCTCCCCCCCTCCTCTCCCTTGAAAGCGTGCGTGCTGTTCAAACCGGAAGGAAGGACGATGATGATCTCCCCTCCCCCCTCCCGCGTGACTTTCTACCTTCGTCACCTTTCATTTCCCCTAAATTACTCTTTCCTTCACGAAGAAGTGGACACGAGGAAAGTAGGAAAAGCTTTTTTTTAACTTGCTAACGAACCCACCAGAGGAACTCTGCTTGGGTCAGTCGGGAAAATTTTGAATCATTTCACCTCTTCCATGTGTTTCGCCTTTTCCTCTTCCGACCAGAAGAGAATCTATTCTGGGGATAGCACTCATTCATTATCTCTTCTTTGCCCCTCTGAAATCGTTTTTTCCTCTTTCCCTTCTCACCTAATCGGATCAGTGTCACCTCTGCCCCTTTCCCTTCTCCCTTTCTCTCCAAACACGAAGTAAGAAGGGACCCCATCACATGACGCCTTTTCTCCTGCCCTCCTTTCCCATAAATGCACCGAGGCTTTCTCTCTTTCTCTCTTCCTCCTAAATGGAGTGGAGAGGGATGGTGTGTGTCATGACATGGCTATGGAGCACTTGCTTCTCTGCTTAAGCTAAGAAGGAGGCCTCCTCCAAGAGCCTTTGCAAGCGTGCAAAAGTGATGGGAGGGTAAAAACGCCGTCCCTCCCCAGAGGCTTTGCAGGGATTCCCCAACAAACTTTCGTAATCCTTGTGGGTGCACTGTATTGTTCAGAAACTTTTGATCCCCACTCCCACCCCACCCATCTGCCCTTGATTGGACCCTAGAGTAGTACACTGAAAAACTTTTAGCCCGCAAGCTGATTGGAGAAAAAAGCTGCTCCATTCATCCGAGAGGATGTATGCGGGCCAAATTTGGCCCTTGGTTGTGTGGCTGCGTTGGCGGCAAGTGCCTGATGCTCTCTCTCTCTTTCTCGCTCTCTCTCTTTCTCTCTCTCTCTTCTCTCTCTCCCTCTCTCTTTCCGCTTTTCTCTTTTCCCGTCCGTCCACATGTGTCGTGACGGCCTCCTCCCCTCTGCCTCCCCTCCCCCCTCCAGTCACCTCGTTACCATCTGAGTCGGAGGAAACCCTGTTCAAACAAGGAGGAAAGGCCCACCACCACCCGCCCCGTCAAAACACACCTGTACCGCAGATCCTTTTACTGCCTTTGCCTTGCCGCTCTGATTCTCTCTCTCTTTTTTTTTTTTTACCTCCTGCCCCCCCCCGTCCCTGCCCCTGAAGGTGCTCTTTTTTTCTAACGGCTTGTTGTTGGCATCCTTTTCCCTTTTGAAGATGGTCCTCCGGTAGTGTTCGTCGCCAGACCATGGGAGGGGGCGGCCCCGGCCTCTGGACCCGGTTGACGCGCCGGAAGCGGTTCAGCCGGGCCTCGCTGGAGCACACCAAGCTGGACCGGTGCCTCAACACCTTCGACCTCACCGCGCTCGGGGTCGGCGCTACGCTGGGTGGGTGAGAGAGAGAGAGAGAGAGAGAGCGTTTATCAGTGTCTTTTAAATGAAAAGAGTACAGTTGAATGACTAACTTTGCGGGAGAAAGACGAGAATATAAGGTAAAGGTCTATTTCTCTTTTTTTGGGCACATAAAGAAAAGAAATCTTCTACCTTTATTGTACTACTATACTATACACAGCTCAACTCGATTTCGTTGTACTACTATGTATATACAAAATGTGCCCTCATGAAGGATTAACCCGATTTTAATAATGCAAGGAGACGGGAACATCGCGTGAGGCGGTTTTCTGTGACATGATATTTTCCCCTCCCCCTTCTCAGGCGTGGGTATCTACGTGCTGGCCGGCTCCGTGGCGAAGGAGTCCTCCGGGCCGTCCGTGGTGCTTTCCTTCCTCGTTGCCGGCGTCGCCTCGGCGCTCTCCGGCCTCTGCTACGCCGAGCTGGGAGCCAGGGTGCCGAAGGCAAGACGATTCTTTTTTTCTTTTTTTTGGGCATCTCCATATTGTGACATGGAAATAGCCAAATGACTTGTGAAATTTTAATGGAGCCACCACTGCTTTTCTGATCAACAACGGTTTTTTTCTGTTGTTTTTGAGGAAAATTGGAAAGGAAACGGAGAAACTGATTTTAATCTTGATCTGAGAGAAAGCTGCGGCCTTCGATCGAAAGGAGACGCTTTGATAGAAAGGTTATTGCGAAGTCTTGTCATGCCATGTATACTACTATGTACTACGTACTACTGGACTTGGATTATTCAGGTAGTTGCAGCAGCCAGTAGAAAATTTTGAGTAACGATTCAAATGTTGTTGTTGGCGTGTCTTCCTCAGGCCGGCTCCGCGTACGTCTACAGCTACACCACAGTGGGAGAGCTGGTCGCCTTCATCATCGGATGGAATCTCATACTTGAATATGTGATAGGTGAGTGAGGGGGGAGGGGAGGGGAGGGGGAGGGGATGGCGGGTTAAGTGGCGTCTCTGATTGTACCCCGCGCACTCAGGAACTGCCAGCGTGGCCCGCGGGTACAGCGGGTACCTGGATTCCCTGCTGGGGCAGGTGATGCAGGACACCTTCGAGTACTACCTGCCGCTGCGCGTGCCGTACCTGAGCCCCTACCCGGACCTCACCTCCCTCGTGCTCACCCTGGTGCTCACCTTCATCCTGGCCGTCGGGGTCAAGGAGTCGACCAGGTTCAACAACGTCTTCACGTGCCTCAACCTCTGCGTCGTCATTTTCGTCACTTTCGCGGGTGAGCGCGGTTGCATAACTTATTTGCAATACGATTAATTAATAATAAAATTATTAAAGTTTAGTTGCACTTGTGGTATCGGTTTTTTTGTTGGCTTCAGGTCTCCTGAAATCCGACATCAACAACTGGTGTCTGACCAGGGATAAGTTTCCCTCCGAGATTCACAGCAAGCAGACCGACGAAGTCAAAGACTTCGGCCAAGGAGGGTGAGTACGTAGGATTGAAGCCGGAAAGACAAACAAATGGAGGAAAAAAGCCCTACGTATGTTGTGAGCTGGGAGAAGGAGGAGTGTTTTTGTTTGAGAAAACTGGAGCACTTTTGGATGGAGGGAAAACTTTGAAAGGCTTCATATGTAGTAGTACTACATACGTACATACTGTAGAACGCCACAACTACGTACTCATAGCAGTACCATTACCATGACAGGTTCTTTCCTTTCGGAGTGAGTGGGATGCTGGCCGGGGCGGCAACCTGCTTTTACGGATACGTGGGATTCGACTCCATAGCAACCAGGTAAGCCAGGTGTGCTGGTATCTACTACTATACTGAGTAGCTTGGTGAGGATTTGGAAGGGTTCATCTTGAGGAAGAGGCTTGTCGTTATTACACATATCGAATAGCCTAACCTAAGCTCTGTTCTTGTTGTGCGAGGGTCTCTTTATGCATTTTCTTCTTCTTCTTCTTTTTTTTTCTTCAGTCGACTTCCCCGAGGAGGAGGTACCTTGTTGTATAGTGAGGTAGTATTGAAGGACTGCAACCACAACTGAGGCCAGTACAAAGAGAAAGAACAGAACTGCAAATCCCACGGCTATGTACAGGGAAGGTTTGTACGTTCTGCCTTTGGCTGGGATGACGTCCTTCCACCGACTATAGCAACTGACATTGACTTGAGAGTAGTTGTAGCAACCCATGAAGTTGATTTTTACATTTTTTGTATGGCGTAGGAGGTATTGCCAGAGGGTTTACTTGAACCCTTAAAAGTGCAAAATTTGCAAAGAAATGTTGCTTTATTAATGACCAGTAAAGATAATGTAGTATATTAAGAGGTGGCAAGCTCAAATGGTCCAGCCACTATGCTATATGCTACATGTAGTATATGGCAAGACACTATCACACTGTCAGACTATCACACCAGCACTGAAGGAACTATTGGCGCAAACTTCAGAAATGAAAAAATGGGGGGAAATAGCAACACTGCACGTGGCGTACAGTAGTAGACCAAAAGTATTTCCCACATATTTTTTTGCTTTTTTTGTTTAGTTTTCTAACAGCCTTCAAGGTTTTCAAGGAATGTTTCCAACAATCGTAATACCAGTTGCTGAGAGCACCAGGTGCATGTGTGGTGCAGCAGTAAATTTCATTGACAGTACAAGACGGCCAGTTACACGAAGCTATTGCCACCAGCTCTTGCAAGTGGGGTGCCTTGCCAATATAACAGACTTAATTTACCCAAGATATGGGAATTCCAAAGCTTGAACTGACATTCCAAAGAACGACTGCTCCATTTCTGCCTCTGCAGGGAATTTATGGACTTGACTTATTTATTTACTTAAATTGTGCCTGAAGCTTGGAAATTTCATACTACATTCATGATCTGCCTTAATGCACTGTATCAGGTATCCTGTGTTGGTTTCTAGCAATGACAAGAACAAAAACTTCAAAAAGAAATCAAAAACAGATTCGAACAAAGCAAAGGGAGTGCTTGAAGAGAATGAAAAAGAAAACAAAGTGCAAGAGCAGCTGCTTTTGTCAGATGAATATCAAGACTGTACAAGGCAATGGAATCTTTGACACTCTTCGTAAAAAAGAAGTCTTCTATGATCTCCACATTCAAGATTCAGATGGAGATATAACACCTGCACATAAACTCATTCTCCTCAACTTGGGGCCAAAGTTTCAGAAAGCATTTTATGACAAGAAAGGCTCAAAACTTCAGATAATTAAGCTGGAAGCTTCCACTTCAGCAACCAAGGAGCTAGTCAATTTTGCTTACTCTGGCAAATGCAACATTAACAGAAGCAATGTCTGTGAACTGATGGCACTGGGCAAGGAATTTGAGATAAAGGGCCTTCTGAAACTTGGAGGTGACTTCATGGTGTCAGAGCTTACTCATTACAATGCCATAGAGATGTATAAATTCTCAAAGGAATTTTTCTGTCCAGAATTGAGAGACTACGTAAAACGATTTATTCTTCAGAATTTTATGTCAATCAATAGCAAAGATCAAGGCTTTGGTGACTGCACAACTCATGATCTGGAAGACTTTTTGAAAGATGATGAGCTCAACACCACAGAAGAGATGCTTTTTGAGGCAATTGAGCATTGGGTCGGTAAAGATAAGGCTCGCCAGGAAGCCCTTTCCAGCATGGTGAAACATGTGAGATTTACCCTGATGCATCCTGAATACTTTGAAAAAAAAGTTGAAACATCACCAATTGCCCAGCACAGACCTGCAGCAAAGCCAATTGCTCAAGCCAAAAGTTTCTTCCTGAAACTGTCACGTGCTCGGGCTACAACTATGAAACTTTTTCAGACCCGATTCTACCAAAAGTTCCGGATACCAAATGAGATAGTTTTTGCTGTTGGTGGCTGGAGTGCTGACCCTAATGGACCAACTACGTGCATTGAGACATATGACATAAGAGCCTCAAGCTGGCACATTATGAAATTCTCTGCTCTAGCTCCAAGGGCATACCACGGATTAGCTGTTGTAGATAAGAAAATTTATCTGTTTGGTGGCTATGATGGAGATGAGTATTTCAGTGCCATGTCCATGTATGATCCTTGTACAAATGTGTGGGAGGAAAAAGCACCAATGTATCATGCACGTTGCTATGTTTCCTCTGCTGTCCTAGATGGAAAGATTTATGCAATGGGAGGTTTCAATGGCAGAACTCGTCTCAGTTCAGTAGAATGCTATGACCCCAAAACAAATGCCTGGTCAGTATTGCCCCATATGAGGACAGTTCGCTCAGATGCTTGCTCAGTAGCATATGGGGGAAAAATCTATGTTGTTGGAGGATTTACTGGACAAGAAATCTTGGACACTGTTGAAATTTTTGATCCTTCAACTAAAGAGTGGTCTTTTGGGCCTAGACTGAATCGATTTCGCTCAGGCGTGAAGGCAATTGTTTACCAACAAAAGATCTATGTTCTTGGAGGATTTGATGGCCATCGCAGATTGAAAACTGTCGAATGCTTCAATCCGTCATCTCCAGGTCAGCCAAGGTGGACCTATGTTACAGATATGCTGACACAGCGGTCTAACTTCAGCATCACCATTGTTGATGACAAAATATTTGTAATGGGTGGCTTTGAAGGCTCTGGTGTTATCAATAAAACAGAAGGTTACTGTGCAAAAACCAACAATTGGTCCGAGTACCCCCCAATGAATATGAAAAGAAGTGCCTTGAGTGCAGTCACTCTTTCTGGCCTTCCCAACTCTGCATTCTTTGTAAATCGCCAGTCAGATGTGGATGGATAATGAAATTTCCTTGCTCTACTAGTAGTGAAAAAAAACGAGTGCCTAATTTGTTTTACTACATGTGCAACTCAATAAAGATTTCAACATTTTTCGCTTTCCACCGAAATGAGACTACCACGCTAATGCTATTCGTGCATAATTCCCTTTTGTGTGCAGCGGGGAGGAGACGAAGAACCCACAGACGTCCATCCCGATCAGCATCTGCCTCTCCCTGTTCATCGTCTTCCTGGCCTACTTCGGTGTCTCCGCCGCCCTCACCCTGATGGTGCCTTACTACCTGCAGGACTCGGTGGCCCCGCTCCCCAGCGCCTTCCACTACGTGGGATGGGAGTTCGCCGGGACCATCGTCACAGTCGGGGCGCTCTTCGGGCTCTCCACAAGGTCAGGTCAAATTTCTACCATACTACGTATGTACGTACGTAGTAGGTATAGCAGGTTGAAACGGAGAGTTTGTGAAAAGACTTTTTTTTTTTCAGACGTTGTCTGGTCCTGTACTTAGGTATAGGATCCATTGCTTTCTCTTTCTCAGAAAAATAAACATACCGAAAACATGTATCATAGTACGAAAAAAAAGTGCCTTAATATGCAAATTTCGCAACAATTTTTTTCCCCTTAAGTTAGTTAGGTCAGGTACCTGCTACTAGCATTACAATGAATTAAATACGTTTTATCTTTCTGTTGGTTTTCTTTCCCGCCGCCAGTCTTCTTGGCGCCATGTTTCCGCTCCCTCGCGTGATCTACGCCATGTCCTCCGACGGCCTGGTCTTCCGCTGGCTCTCCCACGTCTCCCCCACCTTCCAGACGCCAGTCCGCGCCACTGTCGTCTCCGGCGTCCTGGCTGGCACCATGGCCGCGCTCTTCGAACTGCGGAGCTTAGTGGACATGATGAGCATCGGCACACTAATGGCCTACACCATCGTCTCTGCCTCCGTCATCCTCCTGAGGTACCAGGACCTGCCCGGTCTCGGTCAAAGCGGAGGAGGAGACTATATGGCGCTGGGGACGCTCACTGAGGAGGAGACAAACATGCTGCAAGGTACCATAAGAGCCCTCTTTTTTAAGGAAAGGGAAAAGCCTGAAGCACAAATCGAAATTTTTCAGGCGGGATCCCGGAGAATGCCACCGACATCGACGACGACGACGACGAGATCGTGTACGCTCGGAGCACCGGGCTGCCAGGCGCGAAACCCGTCGAGCTGGGAGAGGACGAGGACGAGGACGATGTCGACGAGGGTCTCGGACTCGAGGTGGATCGCGGCGGCAACGGCCGAGGCGGCAGCCCGACCTTTCCCAGCTTCTACACGTTCATGTGCGGCCTGTTCAACGCCGACCGCCGCGATGCGCCAACGGCAAGGTCGGCACGGATCGCCGCCGTACTTACGCTGGTGTACTCCTGCGCCGCGGCGGGGCTGGCGCTCCTGCTGGACAACGCCGAGGCAATGGCGCTCGGGACGGGGGGTGCCGTCGCCATGCAGGTCTGCGCCGGCGTGCTGGCCTTCCTCATGACTGCCTGCCTCTTCTGCCTCAGCCTGCAGCCCAGGACCACGCAGAAAATGGCATTCAAGGTGCCCCTCGTCCCACTGCTCCCCGGCCTGTCCATCTTCGTCAATCTGTATCTGATGCTGAAGCTGTCCGCCCAGACGTGGGTCCGGTTCGGGGTGTGGATGGCCGTTGGGTTCTCCATCTACTTCGGCTACGGGTGCCGCCAGTCGAGCGAGGAGTACCGAGGCCGCGGGAGGAGGCCGCCGGAGCAGGACGGAGGACGGGACGGGGAGAGGTGACCCCGGGGGAGGACGAGAGTGGGAAGGGATCCTGTGGTGGTGGTGGCCGCAGCGGGACTATGAAATATGAGAAAAAAAAAGTTGAGGGTTTTTTTTTCTCGATCTTCAATGGAAAAGATGTTCCTCCAATGGAACATCTTTCCCATCGGAAAAGACGTTCATTCCTGAGTGCTGTGGCGATCTCTTTTTTTTCTGCCATGTACGCAAGTACTGTAGTATAATCCAACGTTACAAAAGGAGATCAACATCGAAATATGAATGATAAGTGCGCTAAAAAAAACCTGCCAAAAAGAAAACTGTCGTTACATTCCGGCCTACGTGCCTCGGGACGCATTAGCGAGGACCTCAGGTCCACCCTGAACGCCTTCCTCTACCGCACGGGAGAGCAGTCCGGGAAGTTTATGCTCGTCCTCGCCTCGAACATGCCAGGTTGGGAATGGGACAGACTTTACCCCTGTCACTTTTAATGTTGTTACCCCTGTCCCTTTTAATGTTGTTTGTCTGCTTAGAGCAACTCGACTGGGCCATCAACGACCGCTTGGACGAGATGGTGGAGTTTCCCCTTCCGGGCGATGATGAGCGAGAGAGACTGGTCAGTACGTCTTTTTTTGGGTGACAGAAGTGAGGGATTTTCATCATAGATTTACCATGTTTTTTTGTAGGTCCGCCTGTACTTCGAGATGTACGTCCTGCAGCCTGCGGCGGAAGGTGGCAGCGGGAGGCGCATCCAGGTGGAGGAGATGGACTACAGGGTGCTGTGCTCCGACATCGTGTCGGCGGTGCGAGGCATGAGCGGCCGCGAGATCGCCAAGCTTGGCGTGGCGTGGCAGGCGGCGGGGTATGCCAGCGAGGACGGCATGCTCACCAGGAGGAGGATCATGGACCGGGTGGAGGATGCCGTCAGGAGCCACTCGCAGAAGGTCCGCTGGCTGTCGGAGGAGGAGGCCAGGGAGAACAGGGAGTGGGCCTACAAGAGCATGAAAGCAGCGGCCGCCTCCGCCACCGCCGTCGCGGGGGCCAAGTCGGAGGATTCCTCTTGAGAGACACTGACAAAAAACACCTCTGCACTCCATTCATTCTGCGCTATAGAAATCATTCTTGCAGTGCCGTCGACGCTGCTATTATCACAAACCTCTCTCATTCACGATTACGATTACGGCAAGTTTTTGCATTATTTTGCCTGTGATATGTGGAAGTAACGAGGAAGAAAGAAGAAGAACGAACCGATCTTGTTAAACTCTGGCCAATGTTGCTATACGGTTTAGTAGAATTGCGGAGATTTTTCGTATCGACTATGCACATTTTTACGTGTGTTGATCCTTAATCTATTACTTATACTCAAACAGGTATCGTTTGAGAAAGAGGGAGAGAGCGCCACGCAACCCAACATTTGGGTAAATTCAACTGGGAAAAAAATCACCCATTCAGTAGATTTATTCGTTGATTTTGCAAAATTTTCATGTCTCTACATATACGTACATGTGTTTAAAGACTACAAAGGGTCGAATCTTACTAAACGTTTCATACAGCAAAAATCAAACAGAATTTAATACGAGCTGAGACTGGTCAACCTTGTGTTTAATTCTCTTATACCGTAGTACATACATTTTCTTATACATTTGTACAGATAATCTTAGCACGAAATTACGATTCTTAAATGCTATGTACAGTACATAACGTACGAGGATAAGTATGAAACATTCTAAAAAAATACTCGTACATTA
>JAAUYM010117294.1_pt1 | contig 14190 bp, 20 predicted proteins | sample 7278001 | NCBI WGS metagenome assembly JAAUYM01 (sample SAMN14350224, study PRJNA611818) | marine sediment metagenome | isolation source: surface marine sediment (1.8m) | place: French Polynesia: Moorea | collected 2018-08
AAACAAGATGCAGGTGCTCTTTGTGTACATTGTAATAAAATCTTCAAAGATATAGTTTATATATATATTCAATTAGATAAGCTTACATCCATCATAGTTATTACTATGTGCTGTTGTGTGTTCATGTTTGTAGGTGGTTCCTCCATCTGTCTGACTCCACAATGCGTGCAGACCTCTTCGTACCTGTTGGCAGCCATGGATCCAGCTGCAGACCCATGTGAAGATTTCTTCCAGTTTGCCTGTGGAGCCTGGAATAGGAAGCATATCATCCCAGAGGACAGGTCATCAATCTCAACATTTGAAGTGCTGGCAGACCAGCTGCAGATTATACTTAAGAGTAAGTTGGTTACTATCAGATTAGTCCACATTAGCATCATTTCATTAATCATGATATGATTAGGCATCCTTGAGGAAGACCGCAATGCTTTGGACAACAATGCCACCCTGATGGCCAAATATTTCTATCAGTCATGCATGGACATGTCCAAAATTGAGGAGGTGAGTGACATTCCACTCAGGGAGGTGATCCAAAAGCTGGGTGGTTGGCCAGTTGTTGATGCAGAGTGGTCAGAGCAGTCAGCACCTTCCATTGAGAGGGTCATTGGGCTCATCAAGAGAAATTTTACCATTGGAGTATTGGTGGAAGAGTGGATAGGGCCAGATGACAAGAACTCCAAGTCTAACATTGTCCAGATTGACCAGATGCCACTTGGTCTGCCAAGCAGAGACTATTTCTTGCACAAGGAGTCCGAGAAGGACCTCGAGGCATATCACCTGTACATGACAGATGTGGCAGAGTTGCTGGGTGCCAACAGATCAAATGCCTACCAGCAGCTGGGGACCGTTGTTAAGTTTGAGCAAGTTCTGGCAAATGTGAGTACATAACACACAGAGATATCTCTGTTTTAAGAAAAAACACGGGCTGAGCAGATGGTTGTGCATTGTTGCTAAGTTGGATTGTTACGTTGTTTCAGATCACTGTTCCTGAAGAAGACCGCATCGACACAGGGGCAATCTATCATCAGCTTTCTCTAAGTGAACTGAAACAAGAGGTGAGATGCATAGATCAGCAGAAGGAAAAAGATCATTGAACATTATTTTTCTCAGGTCCCTGAGGTTGACTGGGATGAGTACTTTGACACCCTCTTGGCTGGAGTCACCTACGACCAGAATGAACGCATTGTCAGCTACTCAATGCCCTATTTCAGGGAGCTTGGGAAGGTTCTTGTCAACACCAGCAAGAAGTAAGACAAGTGCACATCTCGGTCTCTGAAGCAAACAAATTGTTTTCCTGTACTATCATTTTGCAGGGTTGTTCACAACTATGTGATCTGGCGCCTAATCATGGATGTGATGCCACACATGCCACCACAGTATGAAGCCACCAGGGCAGAATTTAGGAGAGTTCTGCTTGGAGTGCTTACTGACAGGTCAGGAAGAGAAAGTATAGATTGGTGGGAGACTGTCAGACCATCGATTTTTTCCATAAGGAACCGCTGGAACCGCTGTGTGGAGTGGACAAACAAGAAGCTTGGGATGGCTGTGGGAGCTCTTTTCATCAGGGACAACTTCAATCATGAAAGCAAAGTATAGACAACTACTTGCATAGAAAGCATAGCTTGTTTTTTTAATTTCTCATGTTGTTCTTAGGTGACTGCTCTAGAGATGATTCACGACATCAGGGGAGCCTTCAATGAGCTCTTGGAAGAAAATGAGTGGATGGACAGTGAGACAAGGTATGAAGTTATACCCCAAAAAAATCTTGTTACCAAGCCACTTGATTGTACTTCTCATGCAGATTGGTTGCCAAGGACAAAGCTGACAGCATGAATGAACGAATAGGCTACCCAGAGTACATCACCAATGCTACCAGACTAGAGGATGAGTACACAAATGTAAGTTGTACTGTAGTGACACACACGATGCAAATATTCAGTGTATAAAGTGGAAGGTCAACTAATTTTTCCTTGCTCACAGTTGATCATCACTCGTGGTCGATTCCTGGAGAATCTGTTTAACATCCTCCGCTTTGAAGCCGACAAGAATGTGGCCAAACTGAGGAAACCAGTGGACAAGGACAAGTGGGCAACAGAGCCAGCAGTAGTCAATGCATTCTACAATCCCAATAAGAATGACATTGGTTAGAAAAATGAAGTATTGTATGGTAGATATGTATGTACGAGTATAATAACAAGTGGTGCCAATCAATTTCTCCCTTTTCTTAGTGTTTCCTGCTGGTATTCTTCAGCCTCTGTTCTACAGCCAACACTTTCCTAAGTCTCTCAACTATGGTGGCATTGGTGTTGTCATTGGACATGAAATCACACATGGATTTGATGACAAAGGTCAGGGAAAGAGTGCAGCAGATTTAGAGGCAAGTCCAACCAGTTGTTCTTTTCAGGTCGGCAGTTTGATAAAGAGGGCAACTTGAAGCAGTGGTGGAACAATGAGACAATCGCAGAGTTCCGCCTCGCAGCATCTTGCATTGTGGATCAGTACTCCAAATACAAACTGGAGGAGATCAACGAGGAAATCAATGGGAGAATAACACAGGGGGAAAACATTGCTGACAATGGGGGACTTAAACAGGCATTCAGGGTGAGTAAGACAGAGTTATTTATTTATGCAGATCAAAAGGTGCGGAGAGTCCCTTTTCAAAGGTGACATTGAAACAGCTTTTTGTTGCTCCGCTCCTTTCCCCTCCCCAAAGTCAGTGAGAGGTCATAAAAGGCTCTGGTGGGAGAAAAGCCTCTTTTCTCTTTCCTTTCTCAACACAATGGAGGGAGATGGTGCGAGATGCAGGATAAGAGAGAAAGACGCATTCAAAGAAGGCAACTTTGAAAGGAGTGGTGTCAACGTCGTTGGCTGAGGAACTTTGCAACCAAGTAGAGCCAGGTTGCCAACAGGAACTAGCTACTCCTCTAGTAATACAAAAGAGGTTGCTTGAATTAAAAGAAAATTAACATTTCAGTTATTTACATAAGTACCAATGTGAACCTAGGTAGTAATAGTTACAACCATCAAAAGTTGGCTATGAACAACTTGACTGAAGCCTGAGCGTCCATACTACTGTACTTTATGTTGCTTTTTTAAAACCTGCAGGCGTATTCCAAGTGGGTGTTGGAGCACGGCCAGGAGCCACTTCTGCCAGGGCTGAACATGACACACGAACAGCTGTTCTTCTTGAACTATGCTCAGATCTGGTGCGGCTCCATGAGGCCTGAGGATGCGCTCACCAAGATCAGGTCTTCTGTGCACTCACCTGGGCCAATCAGAGTCCTGGGACCACTCTCAAATTCATGGTGAGTCCGACTTAAACAAGCAGTTTGAATCTACTGGTATGAGTTTAAGCATCAACACACATTTTGCTTGTACCTATGCATCTACGTACATAGCGGATTTCTCCCCTTCTTTCAGGGACTTTGCTCGTGCGTATGCCTGTCCCAGCGGGTCCAGAATGAACCCAGTAAAGAAGTGCTCGGTTTGGTAGACGAAAAAAAGAAGGGAGAGATGTTAATTGTGGTGGAATGGAAGAAGACGCAAGAGGAAATTGCTTTTAAACCGTTCATCCGTTGTCCCGCATTTGCCTTCTATCCTCCAGCCACACCAAACCATCTTAGCAGCAGACGGCACCAATTTCCTCTCTCTCTCTTCTCTTTCATTTCCCCTCTCCTCACCCCCGTAGCTGTGGAGTGCGGCTCTTCTGTGCAGACCGAGGAAGGAGAGGAAGGGAAAAAAGGAATGCTTTTCTTTGGATTATCATCGTCCCTTGAGAGGGAGACAAGAACAAGTGATGTTCCAAGCGCTGCGACAAGGAGAGTAGCAAAAAAAAGTCAAATACTTTTAAATGACTGAAGGTAGGCTTAAAGGATAAATTAATGTAAAAAACAAAGTTTAACGTAAAATATATAAAGGGGAGTACACTGGTTACCAAAAAGAGGCTTAACTGGAATGGCTTCATAAATGATGCAACAGCAACAACAATCCTATGCGTCGTGTGGACTTTGTCTCAAGGAAGAAGACATGCCTTTTATCCTCAGACATTCAAGAGAGCGAGGGGAGGAATGAAATGAATGCCTGTGTTGGGAGGGGGAAGAAGAGGACAGAGGAAGAGAGGAATTATATCCTCCCCAATCCTCTCTCACACACAAGCAAAAAAAAAAAGGACGCTTAAAGTGTTTCAGAAGTGGGACAGTGGAAGTGGAAAGAAAAAAACTCCCGAGATATTTCTCTCAACGTACAATTAACTATCCCAGTAGGGCCGGAGTGGAGAGGAGGAGGAGGTGAGATAAACTTGCGACGGCAGTTTTCTTTCTCGCTCCACCTTCTCGGCACCTTCGAAGTAATCTAACTTGGCAGAAAAGTTGTAATTGACGTGTAACAGTTAAAAAAAAAACCCTGCCCCTTTTGGTGAGCATGTTGAGACTCTTCTTGTCCTCTCATGCACTACTGTAAGCAGGATTTTTTTTTTTCAAAAGTTGAAAACTCGAGGTGTTGTGTCATATTGTACTACTCATTCAATCGTGCTGTCCATCTCCACCCTGTATTATTATTATTATTGTTTTTATTATTACTACCTATGTAAGTAAGTAGATATTTTATGCCCGTGTCTGCTCTTAAATAAAATACTAATGCCAAAGATTCACTAAATAAATCCAACATGAGCGTTTCAGTTTGCTGATGTGCTCCTCATCCTGCACGGGTTGTCATTTACATTGAGACTTGAAGCTTTAGGAACATTGGCGAAAAAAATTCTTTATTGCAACTTTACATTACGGAATAACGTCTTCCCGTAAATGATCGCCACTTTTTCATAGAGCTCTAAAAAAATGGTTGTCTGAGAAAGCTACGCTTTTCTCAAGGTATTTTTATTTTTAAAAAAGCTTCTCAGGAAGAAAATTATCTTACAGTGCTTTAGTCGCTGTGTGCCTTATTTTTCTTGCTCTCTTTCCTCAAGTCTAACTTGTACCCTGCTTTTATGCAGCAAAGTGATTGAAACACTTTGTACCAGCCCAGCTGCCACTTTGAAAATTAGCAGTTCGACCCGCTTTTATCGGCCCTGCAGTGAAGTGAAGATCCTCAGAGTTTGTTGCAGGAGCATAAAAAGGCAAGTTCTTCTCTCTGGACTTTAATCTCAAAGAAGAAAGAGAAGAAAGAAAGCTCTTTAAAAGCGGACAACCACAAAGAGAGAGGCGGGGGAGCCCTCTCATAGTGGTACTAGTATGAGGGGCCTCTCGACGCGTAGTATAGTACGTACGTATATGTACAAAAGAAGGCCATTATTCAAGGCAGGCAGGCAGGCAGGGAAGGGATGTTCACTCCACCCCACCCCACAAGAAGGGGGGCGGGGGAAGAAGTGGGAGGGGGAATGAGCCATGCAAGGAGGATACAACAATGGCCCCCTCCCCCTTGGACATGCACTCAAAGAGGAAGGAGGGTCGGTGGGTGGGTGGCTGGGTGAATGATTGTGGCAACGGGAAGACGCATTTGCTTCAAAAGAGGAGGGAAGAAGCGTGTTACGGGTGGATGGGCAGTTTCTTTGTGTTTAAAACAAATATGTATGTACAGTACTAGTAGGTACGTAACAAATGCAGAAATTCGGGTTTGGGCTGTGCGAGTCCGTAGTCCTCCACATAAATCCACGAGACAGTCCAAATCTTGATCTTTCTCCTGAGTTCTCTTTCTATGCGAGAACTCCGTTCACTCGAGAAAGTGCAACTTGGTAAGACATCATTCCAGAAAACTGTTTCTTTCTTAGGAAGCTTGATGCCCTGGGGCTCAAGGTTTTATAAGGTTTATACTACAGTATAAAAAGTATTTTTGAAGTATGCTTTCCATTCACTTTTGTCGGTTTCAAACTCTAGTGAGTGTCAAACCAGACGTCTTTGTCGGCCAAGAAGATCCAGGAAACTTTTTTTTTCGCTCTGCTGATCATATGCAGATTGAAAAACGTGGGAAAGAAAATTGAAGGGCAGCAGCGGCAGACCCGCAGATGTGGTCTCCAAACTTTCTGCACAAACTTCGCTGCCTTCCAGGTGGCTTTCGGTGGACTTGAAAGCAGGCAGTAAAATTTGCTGACTAAGCTCCACTACCTTCAAGAAGGTCAAGGGAGACAAGCTACGCGTAAGTAGGCCCCGTTGGAAAAAAATGGATATCCATCATCAAGTTCAGGCTGAAATTTTGTTAAATACATTGCTGTTAGTCTGAAAAAGATGGTGGTATTGATGAGAGAAGACTGATGAAGTCCTGTGGCGAACAAATATGCCACATTTTCCACTTCTATAGGAAAACCTTTATCAGCGTTTTCTCTTTAGGTACTTATTGCCTTCATATAACCAGCTGTACTACGTAGTACGAATAAAATCTTGTTTGTGTATGTAGGTAGTGTAGTACGTCATTCACAGCCACGTTTTCCTCCTTGTCCGATCTCTTGTCAAGTTCTTTTTTTTTTCTTTTCTTCCTTCCACTACTTGGTGGTTGACCATTGTCGCCTGAGCTTGTGCTGCCCCCACTTGGAGTGGTAGAACTCGGTGTGGTAGAGCACCAGGTGCAGGAAGAAGACCACTGCCTTTAGCAGAGACACCACGGTAAAGGGAACAACGGCACCTGAAAGAAAGATGGATCAGCATAGGACCGATCGAGTTTTCTCTCTCTCTTTCTTACCCCAGAAAGAGAATGCCAGCAGCAAGCCCAGGAGAGTGTTGAAGGTGAGAACCCACGTTTGCAGGAAGGTGGGGATCATAAAGTCAGTCTCCAGCTCTCCAGGACCCTGAAGGCTAAAGGAGACGAGTCGGATGTGAATAATCAAGTTTTTTTTTATCAGAACCGATTCCTTTCTCCCTCCCCCCACCGATGTTGCTTCCTCTGCCACCGGGCCACCCTTTGCACCGAGACAGCGAACTTGTCTTGTCCGAAGCGCATCATACGAACCATCTGGAGGGTCTTCACACGAATGTAGACAATCCCCTGCAAACACAGAGAGAGAGAGAAAATAGCATCCTCTACATACACCGTGCTCAGCATCAAAGGAGTGTGGTAGCAGCAACTGACCACTGACGTGAAGGTGACGAAGGCCAGCTCGTACCAGATCATCTTGGTCTCAAATCCAGGCCAGCAGCTGAAACGGAAAACGGGGCGAATGTTCTCTAAGGATGAATACTCTTTTTTCGTTTGTGTTTCTGTATCAGGGAAACTGACAACACGTCTATTCCGTCGAGTTGGTCCCAGTCGGATCCGCTGTTGGGGTCGAAGTCCTGCGGGATGTTCGTGCTCGGTCTCGTGCCCAGCGAGAGCGCGGTCAGGATCAGCGCGGGGAGGTACCCGAAGCAGAAGGCCAAGCGACAGGACAGGCGCAGGGAACCGAACAGCTGGAACACAAAAAGAGTTCACAGTGCAGGTAAGAGGCGATAGCTCTTCTGCTCCTCACTATGCTACGTTTTTGCATCCCCCTCCTTGCCCTGCACTGGACCCACCTTGACGTACCATACTGATCTCGCCCTCCTCCTCCTCTCCCTCTCCTCGGCCTCCATCCTCCGTTCGTACATGGGGCGGGCGTCTGCGCAGTCGTAGCGGAGGTCCTCGGAGAACTTGCGGTCGAAGTTCTTCTGCGCATGCGCGGCCGCGGCGGCCGCGGCGGCAAACCCGTCCTCGCTGTCAGCCAGGGTCATCCTCCGGTCCAAGTGGAAGAAGGGCTCACCTTCCTCGTCGCACTCACGAGTCATATCGTGTTGGCATTGCTGTACGCAAGAAATTAACTGGTCTCTTGGCACTTAATACCAGCAATTGTACATCTGCACTATTTTTTTTTCTTTTTTGCTTCTACCATATTCCCATAAATATCGTCTTCTTCACCTTAGCGACGAGCCTGCTGATGTGGAGTGAGACCACGAAGACCCACGAGAACGCGGCCAGGAGAGAGAAGAGCGTGGCAGTCGCCAGCGCCACGCACCCGCACACGAAGGCGTCGGCGTTGGAGTAACTCAGTTCCAGGAATTGGCACGGGAACAGCAGGAAGCCCAGACACGTGGAGAGCTCATACAAGCACAGGCAAAGACAGAGCTGTAAAGAAAAAAAAAACCAGACGCTGAGAATGTTGAAAAGGCCAAATTGATCTAATCTAGCCGCTGATCATGAGTCATCTGTCACCAGATAAAAATTGCATAAAAAAGAGTATTTTTGTAAGAATCACAACAAAAAAAATTCTCCCGTCATTCCCCAAAAAGGTACGTGTGTACGTACAGTTTTTAATTTTGTAACCCCTCAATTTTACTGAAGTGATGATATGATTCTTATAAGGAAATGTCATGTGATATGTATCAGCTGTTGGAAGCCATGGAATACCTACACTTGAAATACCAGGTGATACCAGGTGTAATACCTCGCCAATGACACTGCTACTAATAGCAGTGTCAGTACCAATGTCTCCAGTAAAGTGTTGCTATACCTGCATCTGGTAGAGCATGAACCTGCTCCTCCATCCCTTCCTGCTTCCGATCCCTTTTATCCTGTATCCGGTAAAGGCGATGATGGCCGCGAAGGCCACCACGTTGACCGTGCCACCCACCAGGTAGATGACCGACAGGGTCAGCAGGGTGGTCGGGTAGCGCTTCAAGTCGTCGCCGCAGGTCAAGCTGCCCATGCTGTCCTCCATGTTGCTGCTGCCGCTGCCGCTGCCGCCACTCATGGCAAACTGAGGGACCTGATGCCGGACTCCGCCAATTAACCCGTTTCTGCTTTGCGTCTTGACGACCTGTCTCCACCCGGCATCGCGATCAGACGAAGCCTCTTTGACAATAGTTTCGACTCCTCCCCCCAGTGATGATGATAAGGAGATGAAGTTTACTGTCGTCGCAAAGTCGCCGTGATAACAACTAAATTGCCGCAATTTTGCGAAAAATACAAAACCCAGACGAACTTGTGCTATACGTACGTACGGTAGTACACATACGTCCATCGAGTACTTGAACCGAAAAAAAAATTGCCAAAGTTTTTGTCTGTTTGAGATGTGTACATACGTCGCTCTTATTTACGTAATACCTTCCCCCCCTCCCCCACTCTCTCTTAATTGTTGGCATCGGCATGTCGCATGTCAAACGCAGCATCTTTTTATTGCCCTTCCCACTCCAACACGACTTCTGATGATAAGACGATGGGGTCTGAAACATGAGAGAAAAAGACGAGAGGATTTATGGAGTCGTTGATCCTATTTTTAGGCATCTTCTGTGCTGATGAAGATGTGGCTTTTGTCTTGAACATCTCCGGGTTTAAACAGACAATTTCAATGTCTCTTTTTCTGGAGAAAACTCCACCCCTGTTGTCTCTGTCCGTTGTGCACTTCTAGACATGCCTGCTGTGCTCCTCGTCTCCGTTTTGCTGTTGTTCTCCTACTACTTGTCCTCGTCCTCCTTTGCCATCGTGCACGAGTCTTACGGGAGGAAGGGAGGCAAACACGTCGTGGATGGGCACGGGATGCGGGAACAAGAAATGGATCCTCCTGCATTAAACAGCGAACAGGTGAGTTTAGTTACAAGTTCAAACGCATGGTTCATGAAAAAAAGGTCGTTTCCTTCCCTTTCCAGCTTTCTTTCTTTTCGTCCTTGAGGATCCTTTCCTGCCTCCGCCTCTCCCACTCAGTCAGCACTCTGGCTCTGAAGGCGGAGGAGTTCTTCAGGGCGGGGAACAGCGGCGGCGGCGAGACTCCTCTGCTCTTCTCCCCCCTCCTGCTCTATGCAGACTTAGCATTCATCTATCTGGCAGCTGACGACAAACTCAGGAGGTGAATTAAACCAAAAAAAACACTTAACCCTACGGGACTTTTGGTTATTTTCCAGGACAAATGCATATAGTATGTTTGTTTCCACGTTCTGTGGCTACAGTTTGTAAAATCAGGTGTGTGCCTGCCTGTGTACAGTCAGCAAAAAACATGTAATGACATTAATAGCATAAAATTTTAATGTTTAGAAACACATCTTCAGAACATACATTGGTGAAAGTACATGTTTTGGATAATTGAAAAGTCACATCTAGTTAAGCCCGCACTCACTTTGTCATGGTGTTGGTTGTTATGGTTGGAGCAGCAAGCTCTCTCCTCACCTCGGCTGTTCCGACGTCCTGTCCTGCTCCGCCGCCTTCCAGTGCTACAGGAAGGTCATGGACAGACTCAGCCCCAGTAGGAGGGCCCGAGGGCGGATCCGACTGTTTGTCTCCTCTGAGGCCGCCTACAGCGTCTCGGACAAGGTGGATGCCAACTTCGCCGCGGAGATGCCCCAGTTGCTTGCCTTCCACGTCGTGCAGGAAGGCGGCCACAGGAGCAACGGCAACAACGACCACTACGACGGGGGTTATGTCATTCACAACGACATTGTTGTGTCGACAGAGAAAGCAAGCACGTTGGAACAGCGACACTACAACATCATAAACGGTTGGTAGCTTGGAAAGCAAAAATCTTTGCGGTGTAAATCCAGCTTTTACTGCGACCGAATTAATTTTGAATAAATAAATATTAATGATCCTATTAAAGCCTCCTCAACCACGCTTCATTTTCCTTCTCTTCTGGAGGATCTTGGGCTGGGAGAAGCCTTCTTACCAGGCAGACAACCAAGAATGGCACATAACAAATATTTTAAGTAAGTTTTTTTTCCGAAATGAAGCAATTTTGTCGATTAAAACTGCTACTGATCCTCGTGTTTCCAGGCTTAGAAATATTACTCACTCAGTGGCACTGGAGGTGGCCATTGATGGAAGTGACCAAGACAGGAAAAGTGGCTCATCCTGGGACATCAGGCTTAGCTACCTCGGAGAACCTGGAGAACTGCCAGTATTAATCTTGATGGGGGTAGTTTCTTAAAAAAATTGTACTACCTGGGAAGTGTGACAGAAGAGTCTGACGGAAAAACGTGCTTACTGTGGTACAATACGAATTATTACAAATGTTAGGCTAAGATCGGCACAAGAGTTCGGTTCAGAGTTGGTCCCAACAAGAAGCTCTTTTTGCTGGCTATTTACACGCATTTATTGTTCCGATCTGACTTGGATGGTTTTATTCAATCTTCGCAGTCGTATGAATCGTCGCACATGATCTGCCCGTTCAGGCAGGTGCACGAGAGGCAGCCTTCATCGTCGTCCACGTTCCACACGCTCCCAGCGTCATGATATTCATTCCCTGGGAGGAGAAAGTCAGTTTCTCTGGGGGACCAGAACTAATTCTACGTAGTGAAGTACCTTTCTGATAGTAGCAGGCCCTGTGCGTGCACTCGCCCCTGTCCACGCAGACGGTGTCCCCGTCGAAGCATCCGCAGACGCGGCAGTCGTCGCCGTCGCGGCGACGAACCTCCAGGTGGCGCAGGGGAGAGGAAGCAAGGTCAGGGCGGGGGCAACTGCGATCTAGGTAAGCAGAAAGAGTGACGTTGTTTGTGGGGGCATCATGCGTAAAGCGATTTCCTCGCCCCTCCCCCCCTTCTCCCTCCTCCTCACTTTGGTTCCCGTCCTCACAAGGCCTCTTGGAGCATCTCCTCTGTCCGCGCTCGTCACAGACGCATAGGTTGCAGCCGTGGAACTCGCCATCTCGTATGGAGTCATGGCACCCTGAGGAATGGGATGAAAAAAAAAAGAACCCACCAAGCGCCAGTTAATTCATACACTTCTTCGTAGGGATGGCTTAATTCGAACTCGCAGGCTTCCAGTAAAATGTAGCATAGCTTCCTCAGTCACACTTTCTTTTGACACACGTTTTAACAGTTTTTAACGATTCTTTCATGGCAAGCTGGCTCGGACTCGCATTTTTTTCCTACCATACTACTGTAAACTGTAGTAGGTAGATGGCTTTAAAGCTTACCGCACGGAATCTTGTCACACTCCTTCTTTCCTATGTTGCAGATGCATCGCAGCCAGCAGAACTCTCCCGACTCGCCAGGGCTCAGGGGGGCGAAGAAGAGGGATCCGTGCTGGTGCATCAGACCAGAAGAGTCCAAGCAGACTGAGAGAGAGAGGGGAGGGGGAAGGGTGCTTTCTTTGTCTCGCTTTTTCCTGCCCTCCCTGCTTTCACTCACCTGTGTCCATCCTTGGTATGCAAGTTGGCAAGGGGTTTCCTTCTTCTTCCGTCACGAATTCACCCTTCTTCTGGTCGCAGCGGACCGGCATCTTCTCGTACAGGACTTTGGCGGCCAAGGCCAGACTCGTGTTGATCCTAGCACCGTCACTGCAGAACAAAGATGCCTTCTTTTTTCACCCCTTCTTTCCACTTCTCCCAGGAATGCCAGCTTGGCTTTTTTAAAAGCCAGATTTGAGAAATGTGCTTTTCTTTAAAAAAATTGCTTTAAAAAATTGTTAGTTAAATGCAGCAAAACTTAAATAATAAAGCTACGAATCAGGCCATTTGGCTTTTTTGACATCTTTTTTTACTCTCTTGCTTTTTTCTTGGACATTGCCTGGTTCTTTTTACTTTGCCAACCTGGCAGCTCTGTCTCCTCCCTCAACTGACCCGTTTCCAGCCCTGTAGTCGACTGTTCCGTCGTCGAAGAATCGCTCCGCGCTAGTCCCGTTGAAGGCGAACAGCAGATTCTCGTTCTCCAGCGAAGAGATGTTCACGGCCACCACAAAGCCAGGGTGGCAACGGAAAATACCTAAGAGACGCACAGGAACATACACAGGAACAGAAAAGCATTCCAGGGTTAAGGAAAGCTTCTGCTGAAAACTGACCTCAATTTCTTGTTCTTAACTTTGTTGATTACCTACAAATTAACCCACCGTTTTCTACAACTGCGCAGATCTCCTCTGGTGGCTGGGGACAAGTCCTGTTTTCCTCGTCTCGGATGCACCTCCCTTCTTCGTGGTTGCAAGCTTCTCCCTGCGGGCAGGGCCAGCGAGAACCACACTCCACACAACGGGAGATACCAGAGGAGTCAGGAGCAGGACGGAAACAGTGGGAAGAGTTGGACTCTATAAACACATCAATTAGCAAAAAACTTACACAGAGAAACCAGGCATATCAAAGGGTGGGAGATGACTTGCGTTAAAATAAATGCTATCACTTACAACAAATAATGAATTGTATGTAGAACGCTGCTGAAGTTTTTATGATTCAGTCGACAAAAAAAATAGCAACGTTTCCCAATCGTATCCCAAATCGTATCTGCACTAAAAGGAAATCTTCACCTTGTCTGCACTGCTCGTCACTGACGCATCCTGCATTGACGCAGCTTCCGGACTCCGCCTGGCAGTCCTCGTCTTCACCACAATCTTTTCTCCTCAGGCACTTCTGACAGCTGAACAAGCCACGTCAATAAAGCTCTTATGGTAGACCTTGTACTTCCGTACAATGTTTTTTGGCTATTATAACTTACCTGTGTCCGATGCAGGCCAGGTTGCCCGGACAGTGGTGGCTTCCCTCACACTGGACGCAGACCTTCTGCATCTCGGCCTCTTCGTCCACGTCCACGCAGGCGCTGTAGTGCGGGGCTGGACAGTCGTGGGAGTCCTGGCAGCCTAGACCTGGGTCACAGTGGCCCAGGAAGCAAGACTCGTTCTCTGCAGGGAAGGCAGGGGTCGAGGGAGAGAAGGACAGACTGTGAGGATGAAACGAAACTGATTCCTTCTTTTTTTTTTTTCTTTCTTTGCTCACTGTGGCAATCTTGAACTCGCTTGCAAGGAGGGTTTCCTTTCCTGCACTGCCCGTCCCTGCTGCACTGCAGGCCTTTGTCACATTCCTCGTCCCTCTTGCAGGGACGGCACCTAAAGCAATAAAATCTAACCCTGAATCTCTGCTGAATGAAAAGCCAGTGCTGGTCAGATTTCCTGAGAGAAAAGGAACCAAGGCTCCTTGAAAGAGAAACCAACAATAAATCAATTTTTGCCGGAAAGGAGAGTCGGGATTGCCTGTTTTCTGCGCAGATTTGACCTGAGAAGCATCCTTTGTTGTTCAAACAAACCACACAGCGATGCCGCTCCGAAGAGATGTCGCAATAAAGACCTGCAATAGACGCCATGTCTTCAGCGCTGCTTGAACACACATTGACTGAGAGAGAAAGGCAGGTCCACTCAATTTTCTCATCATAAAGATCCTATTCTAGGCAAAACAAAAAAAAATATTGCAGTTTTGCACGGTATTAAACCACATACAGTCGAGTTTCGCTATAACAATATCTTTGGTCACCCTCAAAAATATTGTTATAGCAAAAATATTGTTATAGCGAA
>JAAUYM010011717.1_pt1 | contig 14189 bp, 17 predicted proteins | sample 7278001 | NCBI WGS metagenome assembly JAAUYM01 (sample SAMN14350224, study PRJNA611818) | marine sediment metagenome | isolation source: surface marine sediment (1.8m) | place: French Polynesia: Moorea | collected 2018-08
GGCCGTGCTGGAGGGGTTGGCCAAGCTGGGGTCGGTGGGGGCGTCCACGCAGCTGAGGGAGGTGGCGGAGCAGCTGGAGGTGGCGCTGGGGGAGCTGCGGACGGACGAGGTGGGAGGTGCTGCCGGCGGAGGGGGGGAGGATGAGGAGGGGTGCGAAAAAGACAGGGGGATCCTCTAGTAGCATGTGTACGTCCAAGCAGTCGTCTCCACAAATATTTAAACCTGCCGCCCTTTTGCAAAATGTCAGAACAGATTTAAGCGAGGAATCAACTTCTGTTTACTATTATTAGTGATGCCTTCAGTTTTTGTCAGATTTATATAACGTTCGTCCTCCTTAAAACTAGTATGTTTTTTTTTACTGTACTATGGTTAGTGAATGTGTACTACCCACAATTTTCTCAAATGTCCTATCTGTCGTGCTGATATGAAACGACTTCCTCATTAAAGGGATGGTGTGGAAATGTGCAATCTTTGAAATTATGGAAGGAGAAGTGTTTTTGCGGGTCAGGTGGACACAGAACCAATACTACGTTGCGGTGCGTTGCTGGCATCAACAACAAGAACAAATGGCGGGTATGCTTTTTGGAGAGGATTGAGCACACGCCATGCGTAGAGAATCATGATCTCTGTTTTTTGGCGAGGATTGAGCACCCGCCGTGCGTATACAGTACTGCTAAGAGAGAGAGAAAGAGAGACAGAGACAGAGAGTAGTAGTGGCTACCCAACCAATATGGCTAGTGGTTGGCTTTACGTATGGCTTAGCTCCCCATATTGCTTACTGGAGAGAGAGAGGGGGGGGGAGAGAGAGAGAGAGAAAGAAAGAAAGAGAGAGAGTATATGTCCTCGCCAAAAAGCAGGGTGCTCTCAATCCTCGCCAAAAAGCAGAGCCCGCGATTCTCTACGCACGGCGGGTGCTCAATCTTCGCCAAAAAGCAGCGCTACCCAACAAACATTTGCTTTAATTGCATCACTTTCTGCTATCTATTCCCTCCGGAAAGAAAAAAAAATCCCCCAAATGAAATTGAGGCAAAGCTGGCAGACCACAGAAACGGCCTTTTTTCCTCCTGCCAGGTGATTATTACCTTCTTCCTCCTCCACCCCCCCACCCCACGCCTACATGCGCTGAGGAGAGAGAGAGAGAGGGCATGCACGAAACAAAACCAACACATACCCAGTTACTCACACAAATAACCTACCTGCATGTCCCTCCCTCCCGTCCGTCCGTCCGTCCGTCCGTCCGTCCGTCCCGCAGTGTGTGAGGAGGAGCCCTGTTTTATTTTTTCAAGGCGCTCCCCCCTCCCCTCCTTTCTTTTTGCTCTGACGGAACCTCGCCCCAAAGAAGTAAGGTCCTCTCATCGATTGCCCGCGGTCTCTCTCTCCCTCTCTCCCCCCCCCGCCTTCTCCCCGTTGCCTCCTGCCTACTTTTCGCATGTCCCGCACCCTGCAGCACATTCTAGAGCAGGGGGACGGCCGAATTTGCAAGTCCGCGGGCCAGATTTGCCCCTCATAAGAGAGCAGGAAGAACGGTTCAGCAAAAATAGTACTGTAGTTCCCTACTAGTACAACACTGTATGCCATAACTCCTTTTGAATTGGAATTCGGCTCGTGGATGCCAATTTCTCTTTTGCCTCCAAGGCCCGCTTACGTACGTACATTTTTGTGGAGCGGAAATAATTCTTTTTCGGCTGTGGCTTTTCCCCGCTTTCTAGAGCATAATACAAGCAGTAGTAGTACTGAGTCAGAGTGCGGAGTGGTCATCCCAATCGCAATTAATGGCAGAGACGGAAGAATCGGCTGTGAGATGGGGACTCAACGATAAGGTGCTCTCCATTGTTGAGGTGAGGACCGGAATCTTGGAATTTTTTTCCCTTATCGCCCAAGATTAATCTAAAGACCAGAGGTCGACCTTGTGCCAGGGAGGGAGCCTTTGCTGCTGCTGCTGCTGCTGCTGGTGGTGCTCACTCCAAGCTGAGAAATTACGAACTGCTGGCGGAGTCGAACATTCAAATCTAATTGCTATACTGTTCTCTGTTTCTTGGTTGTACTTGCTGGGCAGGTAGTTACAAAAAAAAAATTGAGGATCGGTTGTTATGTGAAATTGTCTCCCCAAACATACCGGAGAAACCAAGCCCGTTTTCCCAGAATTTGTGCTGGTGTTGACGTCATCGTTGTCGTCGTCCTCATCATGATGGACGACTGGGAGGACGAGCCGGAGACCGTCCCGGTGTTCAGGCCCTTCACCCGGGACGTCATGGAGGAGATCAACCGGAAGATCTTCGAGCAGAAGCTGCTGGCCAAGAAGAGAGAGGACAAGAAGAAGAAAAATATCGCCGTGAGTGCCAAGGAACCGCAACAGATATGGATCAGGGAACCATATCGGGATGATGATGATTTTTTTTATATGGCAGGAATTCGGCGAAGGTGCTCGGGCGAGGAAGCTGTACGTGGAGGACAGCGACGACGAGGAGGAGACCGGACCAAGCGAGCCAAACATAAAACTGGAACAAGGTTTGATGCATGCAGGGGGGGGGCATAAAAACTGCATTTCTCGAGACTGGAAAATTGATTTTTAACGTGTCGTCTATCAGGCAACGACCTCCCTCGCAAGTACGCGGACTTCCCCACCCACCTGTCCTGCATCCCCATCTGCGACATAGATCCCTACTACAGCAACAAGCTGACCTTCATTGTCGTCTCCAAGGACAAGGCCATCTACCGCTTCTCCGCCACCAGCTCACTCTACCTGCTCGATCCGTTCAATCCAGTCAGGTAACCCTGTTCCGACGGCGGAATAAATCTTATTCCAGTTACCCAAAAAAAACTGACAATCACCCCCAACCATTTCCTTTTTCTTCCCCAGACGTATCGCCATCCGCGTGCTCACGCACCAGATGTTTTCCGCCGTTGTCATCCTCACCATCCTGGCGAACTGCTACGTCATGATCCTCCCAGACTCGGCGTAACAAGAAAATTAAAGATGGACTAAAACGTTCTTTGCACTGAATTATTCCCCCCCCCTTCCCCGTCCTCCCGTCCCAATCCAGAGACACCGCGGCCACTGAGATCGTGTTCACCGCCATCTACACCTACGAGTCTGCCATCAAGGTGCTGGCCAGGGGATTCGTCCTCAACAACTTCACGTACCTGCGGGACGCATGGAATTGGTACGCACAGCACATGATGAACAGTTGTTTGTTTTAGACGTCGCTTTTGTCCACTTACCAATTGTACCGTCCAGGTTGGACTTCACCGTAATCCTGATGTCTTACGTGACGATTGGAATCGACCTGGGCAGCTTTTCAGCGCTCAGGACCTTCAGGGTCTTTCGAGCTCTGAAGTCCGTGGCCGTCATCCCAGGGCTCAAGACCATCGTGTCGGCCGTCATGTACTCCGTCAAGAACCTCCGGGACGTGATCATCCTCACCCTGTTCATGCTCGCCGTCTTTGCGCTGCTCGGGCTGCAGGTGTACATGGGCGTGCTGTCCCAGATCTGCATCCGCGACCTGGTGGTGGACCCCGACGACAACGCCACCTGGACCATCTCCTGGTACGACTGGGTCAAAAACAAGACCAACTGGTACCACTACCCGGAGACGAGCATCTACCCAATCTGCGGCAACTCCTCCGGAGCCGGGTCCTGTCCTGAGGGACACACCTGCCTCCAAGTATGTAGGTCGTATAGGAGTAGCAGATCGGAGAGGATTCGAGTAGGTGTATGTACGTACAGTAGTTTCGAGAGCTACATATCCATCCATCTTCTCCCCTTGCGTCCGCAGGGCATCGGCGACAATCCTGACTACGGCTACACTAACTTCGACAACTTCGGTTGGGCCTACCTTTGTGCCTTCCGTCTCATGACCCAGGACTTCTGGGAGAACCTGTACCAGATCACCCTGCGCGCAACCGGCCCAGCAAACATCTTCTTCTTTATCATCAACATCCTCCTGGGCTCCTTTTACCTCGTCAATCTCATCCTTGCCATCGTCGCCATGAGCTATGACGAGCTGGAGAGGCAGTCTTCCGAGGAGGAGAGAAAGTGAGAAAGAAGACTATAGATAGGACAGAGGACTCATTTGTTGACATCATCACCACTTTGATTGTGTGCTAGGGAGCTGGAGGAACTGGAGGCCATAGAGGAAGCAGAGAGGGCTGCCATCTTGGAAGCCGAAAATGCAGTGGCCGAAGCAGCAGCGTAGGAATATTAATTCTTGCTCCTCAGAGATTACCATTTCTAAGTGTATTTTTTTTATCTTGTATCAGTGCTTTAGACGGACTTTCTGCAATCGGGAAACTGGACGACGACGACGACGATGGAGGAGGCAAAGTCAACAGGGCTTTTGAAGACGATGAGAAGAATAGAAAAGGCTCCTTCGTGGTCACTAAGGTGAAACGAAAGCGTTGATGCCAAGGGGATCAAGTGATCAAGCATCAACAGCAACAAAATCATTGCAGCAGCCGAACAGCAGGGTGCGACAGCAGCAGCAGCAGGAGGACGACGACGAGTACGAGGGCCCGGACTTCAAGCGCGCGGTGTTCGAGAACACCAAGCACGTGGTCAACATCCTCTGCATCTGGGACTGCACCAGGCTCTGGATCAGAATCAGGTGAAAAAGGCCCGAAAACGATGCGAGACGACAGCTGTGATCAAGACCTTCTTACCGGTTGTACTGACAGCGAGTTCCTCTCCATGATCGTCTTCGACGCCTTCACGGAACTCCTCGTCACCATCTGCATCGTCGTCAATGTCATCTTCCTGGCGCTGGATCATTACTCCTTGGAATACGACGGAATGTAAGAGTCCTTAGATGGCATTTTTTCCCCCTCTTCTTTACCACTTGTATTGCAGGGAACCGACCTTCGCCGCCGCCCTTAAATATGGGAATTACTTTTTCACAACCATATTTGCCATCGAGTCCTTTATCAAGATCGGAGCGATGAGTCCAAGATACTTTTTCGCCGTGAGTATGCTGACCCTGCACTCGCTAAAAGCAACTTAGTGTTTCTAGTTCGTCCTAAATCTGATATCTACCTTCTGTATGTAATCTCTTCAGGATGGATGGAATATCTTTGACTTCGTGATTGTCGTTCTCTCTTTTGTGGAGCTCCTCTTTGAGAATGTGGAGGGATTGTCCATGCTCAGATCATTCAGGTGAGACAAGTTTCTTACCCATTGTGCAGTGATTTGTTAAAGGCACGGTTTTTTTTTATTGCAAACAGTTTTTCCCCCCTAATATTCTAAATCTTTACAGGTTGCTGCGAGTGTTCAAGCTGGCCAAGTCTTGGAAGGCTCTGAGCGACATCCTTACCATCCTGTCCAACACGTTTGGCGCCTTGGCCAACCTGTCTTTCGTGCTCTTTATCATTATCTTCATCTTCGCCGTGATGGGCATGCAGCTCTTTGGCTCTGCGTACTTTGAGCACGTGTGCAACGACAGGTGGCTCTGTGAAATGCCCAGGTGGAACTTTACAGACTTCTTCCACAGGTATGGAGCAGAAAAATGAGTAAATAACAATATACAGTACATTCTTCCAAGTATTTGGAAGGTGCATTCTTTTTTTTTTCTTTACAGCATCATGATTGTGTTTCGGGTCCTATGTGGGGAGTGGATCGAGACTATGTGGGACTGCATGTACGTTGCCGGTCCCACCTGCGTCCCCTTCTTCATGGCCACTGTCCTCATCGCCAACCTCGTCATGCTCAACCTCTTCCTCGCCCTCCTCCTCAGCAGCTTCTCCGACATGAACACCGACAGTTAGTTAACCAGGAGGCATTTTCAAGTCTACTTTTATGGTACTTATTGGGTTTATTTTTCCGACTTAGCTGCTGCTAAGAAGGACGACGAATCTGACAAGATGCAAGTCGTGGTGGACAGAATCAAGAGATTCTTCAGGCGACTTTGTGGAAAGAAGGTGAAAGATACAATCATGCATACTGTACTTGCTCTTGTACGTATATCAAAGGCTAGAAAGCCAAGAAATTTGCCCTTATCCCACATAGCCTCCAGAGACGGAGAATGACACGAATGCAAGCAACAACAATGACGACGCCGGAAACAACGGCAACAACGTTCGGGAGGAGACAGACGTAGTTCGCAACGTGGTGACTGGCTCCGGGATGGTGGACGCCTCCTCCATGATCGGAGCGGGATTCGACCTGAGCAACGGCGACGCCAGAAAGCTGGACAAGCTGGACTCGAAGCTGATGCAGGCCCAGGGCAGCATGGTTGCGGCGGACGCGGAAGAGGACAGGGCCGAGGAGGAGCTGTACTATGAGCCGGTGGACGACCTGGTGGTGCAGGACTGCTGCCCCGCGAGGGTCTACGAGAGGATGCCATGCTGCAAGGGAGATCCGGACTCGCCATTCTGGCAGGTCTGGTCCAGGCACAGGCTTCTCGGGCTCAGGTGCGTGACATCAGGGAAGCTTTGTGATGAAAAGTAACCTTAGACTTTGGTCTGTACCTATACTTGCAGACTGATCGAAAACACCTATTTTGAGGGTGTGGTGCTCGCCCTCATCCTTCTCAGCAGCATGGTGATGACTCTGGAGGATATCTGGTTCGACACAAGACCCATGCTCATGGACACCCTATACTACCTGGACAGAATCCTCACAGTCATTTTCTTCATCGAGACTGTCCTGAAACTCTATGCAATGGGTTTTATCGGGTACTTTACCAACGCCTGGTGCTGGCTCGACTTTATCATCGTGGCGGTGTCACTTATCAACTTCGGAGTCAGCCTTATCGGCATCGGCAACGTGCCTATCTTCAAGACGATGAGGACCCTGAGGGCGCTGAGGCCGCTCAGGGCAATGGCCAAGCTGGAAGGGATGAAAGTGGTGGTAAATGCTCTGATCGGGGCTCTGCCAAGCATCGCCAACGTGATGCTGGTGTGCCTCATCTTCTGGCTCATATTCGCCATCATCGGGGTCAACACTTTCATGGGGAGGTACCACAAGTGCATCCAGGTTTCCACTGGACAGCGTTGGAACCACGAGATTATTCCAAATCGGACTGTCTGTGACATGACGGAAGACGCCCAGTGGGTCAACTCCAAAGTGCACTTCGACAACGTCTTGATGGCCTACCTAGCCTTGCTCATGGTACTATTACAGTTCCTATTCTTGTGTTAGTGTCTTTCAACACTGACCCCCCTTTTTTTAAAAGCAAAGTCTTTACGGCGAGAGCATCGCAAACTGTTCTTGTAAAGTTTTGGAGTTATAGTGTCACAATTAACTTGCCTTTTACTCGAACCACGCATGTTGGGAACAAAGACCATTTACAATTTTTGTCTTTCAGCTGGCGACTTGGAAGGGGTGGATCGACATCATGAATGACGGCATCGACGCCGTCGAACTCAACGACCAGCCGCAGAGAGAGGTCTCCTTTCACATGTACCTCTACTTTGTCTTCTTCATCTTCTTTGGGAGCTTCTTCACCCTCAATCTGCTGGTGGGCGTTATCATTGAGAGGTTCAACGAGCAGAAGAACAAGGGAGGCAGCTCCCTGGAGGCCTTTATGACGGAAGACCAGAGAAAGTACGTGGCCGCGATGAAGAAGGCGTCGACCAAGAAGCCACTAAAGGCACTACCGAGGCCCTACTGGAAGCCCCAGGCCATTGTGTTTGACGTCATCACCAACAAGAAGTTTGACATGGTCATCATGGCCTTCATTGGCTTGAACATGGTACTTTTGAGTATGCGCAAACTTCAAAGGGTGTAGCAACAATAGCCTACGGTGTACATTTTTTTCTCCTTTCAGCTTGCCATGATGTGTGACCACTACCAGCAGACGGTCACTTGGACCTTTGTCTTGGACAATCTGAACGTCTTTTTCATCGTCATCTTTACTGCAGAAATGCTTTTAAAGATGTTTGCTCTCCGCTATCACTACTTCATGGATCCTTGGAACATTTTTGACTTCATTGTTGTGCTACTTTCGTTATCTGGACTTTTCCTAAGCGAGCTGTTCGAAAAATATTTTGTATCGCCGACGCTGCTGAGAGTGGTGAGTACAAGAAGTCATTATCAACAACATTACACCAGGAAAGAGAAAAAAAAACACTATATTGTTGAACAGGTCCGTGTAGTCAAGATCGGTCGCATTTTGAGACTGATCAAGGGAGCAAAGGGCATCAGAACCCTCATCTTCTCGCTGGTCATGGCTCTCCCGGCCCTGGTGAACATCGGACTACTCCTCACGCTCGTCATGTTCATCTTCTCCGTCTTCGGGATGTCGCAGTTCAAGACCGTCAAAATCGACTACGGGTTCGATGACGTCCACAACTTCCAGACATTTGTCAAGACATTTACTCTCCTTTTTCAAGTAAGAGCTTCCAGATTCGTGTGTCTTACACCTCAGCAGTATCACAGCTAACCGACCTTCTCCCTTTTCCACCTAATCATTAGATCTGCACGTCGGCCGGCTGGGCCGAGGCCTGGCTGGCCATCAGCAACGAGGACAACTGCGAGCCGGAGAACCCGGACGTCGGAAATCCGGGCAACTGCGGGAGCCTCATGGCCTCCGTGATCTTCATGATCTTCTACCTCATCCTGGCGATGCTCGTCATCGTCAACATGTACATCGCCGTTATCCTTGAGAACTACTCGCAGGCAAAAAAAAAAAAAAAAAGCACCTTACGGTCACGCCGTCATTGTCGTGAGAATTAAAACTAATTGCTTCGTCTTCGTTTCATTCAGGCTACTGATGACGTGCAGAAGGGCATCACGGACGAGGACTACGAGCTCTTCTATGAGACGTGGCGCGAGTTCGACCCAGAGGGGACACAGTACATCCCCTACGAGACCCTCTCCGAGTTCCTGGACGTGCTGGAACAGCCCCTCCAGATCCCCCGGCCTAACAAGTTCAAGATCATCCAGATGGACGTGCCCATCGTGCAGGTGGAGAAGGACGGACACGTGTCTGGCAGGCCGTTAAAGCCTTTTTTTTTACCGCATATTACGTTCCTCTCCCTCCATTCCCAGTTCACGAATCCCGAGACCGGCAAGGTGATGGAGGACTGCGTTTTCTGCGCCGACATCCTGGACATCCTCACCCAGGACTTCTTTGCCAGGAAGAACAACAGCAGCTTCAACTCGCCCCACGTGGAGGACGTCAAGGTGAGCGGGAGACCCGATTAAGGGCGGCCCAGGAGATAACGTGGCTGGAAACCTCCTTTCCGTTCCGTTTCAGGTGACCTCTTTCTCCGACCGCCCCGGCTACGAAAGGGTCTCCAGCTCCGTCTGGAAGCAGAGGGAGAACTACTGCTCAAATCTCATCCAGAAGGCCTACCAGTTCCACCACAGCCAGAAGTTCCAGCAGCAAGAGTTCCAGCAGCAGGAGTTCCAGCAGCAGCAATTCCAACAGCAACAGTTCCGACAGCAGGAGTTTTTGCGTCAGCAGCAGTATCAACACCAGCAGCAGCAGCAGCAACAACAACAACAACAGGGTCAAGGACCAACGCCACCGTCTGAAGACCAAGCGCAGCAGGATCAATCTGGGGAATAACTTAACTTACAATGACAAGATGAAGAAGCTTTAGAAAAGCATGCTTATCTCATCCGTGGAAGTCGAGATGTCTCATGCAACAGGTTCCGAATGCATGAGCAAAGATGTAATAAGGAATTACGTAGTACATTTCGAAGTACGTCCGTCAGAAAAAAAATAGTTGTTAGCAGGCGTGATATCAAAGCGAATTGAGAGAAATAAAACGTGGATATATTTATAAATTATAACAGACTGCTTATCGAGGTACTTCTGCACTGATTTTCTCTTGGTGACAGTTAACTTAAATTAAACGGCATTAGAAGAAACTCTTTTAAGGGGATAGTACAGTATTTAAAAACTTTCTTTGCGATCTCATGGTTCAGCAGTCCAACTCACCTCATTTTCAACGCGACAAAAAGTCTTTCTTGGAAGGGTCCCGAACGGACCTGGAGAAGAATGGGTCAGTTCTACACAGTCTCAAAGAAAGTGAAAGTCTGGTAGGACATGTACTAGCTGTGCAGTGTCCATAGTGTGCATGGTGGTAAAAATGTTTGGCAGAAGAGGCACATTTCCTTGCAGAAGCCAAAACTGGATTAAGAAACAGTGAGGAAGAAGACGAGCATTGATTGTGTACAAAAAGACATCACTTGAGGATCAACATCGCGTAGAGCCTCCAGATCAGACTCAGTCCTCGTCCTTGCAAAATTATGAACAAAGAATTACTGGTGACACGACCTTCTCCCTTCCTCTCACTCTATAGGCCTATGAGCTTCGTCTGCAACGGGCTGATCTTGGGCCTGAACAACACCTACGGAGTCACCTAACTACTAGTATACTGTACAAGCTCAACAAGCAGCTCCAGCACGATCCAAACTCGGGTACATCTTGGGGGCAAGCAAGGCCTTGTTGGAGCTGCCACTGAGGCGACCGACCGGTGATGGTGATGATGACGGCCGCGTTCAAGCTGGACAAATAAAGATGGTCGGTGGTAAATTTGAATTATTTATTTGTTTCTCCTCATTCCTGGCATGCCAAGGGACTCAAAACAAATTCCAGGTTGGTCAAGAAGAGGAATGAGGAGTGGGCAACCAGGCCGATGACGAAACTCGATGCCAAGGTCCGATCTTGACACACTGAAAAAAAAAAAAACCCACCAGAAGTGCAATTCTGGCAAACATGCAGATCAAAGTGGCTAAATAACTAAAAGTAGTTTTTATTCAATAATCAGGGATGTGACATGGCAAGATTTGTGATTTGGTGTCTTGAGGAGGTTCCCTTCAGTAGGCATGCTTGTTGATGAACTTGCCCATCTTGAAGCCATTCATCCGCACTCCTTTCCTGCCCATGACCTTGGCCAACTTGGCATCAGGCTTGAAGAAGCGTCCATTATTTGGATCTTGCAGGTTGTGTGCCTTGACATATGCCCAAATTTTCTTCACAATCTGAGCTCTTGTTGCCTCTTTCACACCAATAACATCAGCCAGAGCAGGGTCACATTGCAGCTTCTTAGCAAATGCCTTTGGGTTGCCTCTCCTCTTGCCCTTGGATCTCTTGGATTTCTTGGATTTTGTAGATTTCTTTGATTTGGCGGACTTCTTACTCTTCTTTGACTTTGCTGTCTTTTTCCTTCTGGCCATGTCAAAGGTGTCCTTTCACTGTGATTTGTTTTAAACACAAAGTGATTTCCCAGAAGCAAGTGTTGCCAGGCGACAATGATTTTGATTACCATCAAAATCAGTGATACGTACAAGAAAGGATAAAAACTGTTGCACAAAATGTATTGCATTTTCGTCCTGAACACAATGAGTGTTGTCAACAAGAGAATCAAAACTTCAAGTTTCTTAGTTTCTATTTTTTTTGTTATGCTCTGTGTGAGCATCTGGCCATAAAAATTATCTCCTAAAATATTTTAGTAGTAAATATGCTTCTTAGATTTTTTTTCCTTTTCGTACTGTTTTGTACTAATATATAATGTTTGGCGATCTTAAATTTTAAATCAGCCAGAGGAGTCGGAAAAAGACAAAAAAAGTCAAGGTTTAATCAAACGGGCAACACTTTTCAGCTAGGACAACACATACTTTCCCATATTTTTGTGGAATTTAACTTCAGTGTTACCAATTTGTAATAAAAGTTGCAATCCTTGAAATTTTGGTCCTTAGACAATGTCCAACTTTTGGCACAAAAACTTATTTTACACCAATTTTCATAGATAAAGAATCTAATGCCACAGTAAAATTCCTCTCATGAAGTGAAAGCCAAAACTGTAAAAAAATCTTTATATACCTAAGTTTTTGCCATTTTTTTAAATCTCGACTGTGACCAAATATTGTGACTCCACCCCGTTTACCTTGCAATATCCTGATTGTCGCCACAAAGAAGAGGATATAGATGAACGCCCACATAAGGTCAGTAGCCAGGATGGCATCCACCTTCGCCTCAGAGCTGCTGTTGCCCGGAGGTGCCCACAGGAAAGCGGCCAGGTTGCAGAAGCGGGCGGAGTAGGCCATCAGCAGGCCCAGCAGACAGGGCGAAATGCCGGGCGAGGCACTTTGGAAGGGGGAAACACCCTCTGTGCAGAGGCGTCCGGCTGACGAGGCTATCAGGGCAGTCAACACGAACCCGAGCAGACCTTGGGCGTTTGAAAGAATTGTTGCATGAGCGGCGCTAGTGGTAGTTTAGTTATCACGCCCAACCAATATTGGTATCGCTATGAACACACTCTCGGTGGCGACACTAGTGGTATGTAGTTAGCGGTGGGGTTGACATTTGGGTTGCTCTAAGGTTGTCATATCACTAATATATCACTTATATAGCATTAGTATGCCATGGCAGGTGTTAGAATAGTGAAAAAAAAACTTAGGGCAACCCATCACTAAATTCACGCTAGCGATATTGGTTGGGAGGTCAAAGATGTCCACTAGAATAGTGATTAACCTCATTGATCACGGTGTTCTACTGTGCATTTCTGAACATCAGTCCTACCGAGAGAGGCGCGGAAGCACATGGCGTAGAACTGGAACTCCTGCTCGAAAAATTCTCCGGCTGACGGGAGCGACGCCCAGGCTACGTAGCCATCGCAGATGACGGAGAGCAGGCACATCTTCAGGATGAGCCGCCCGTAGCTCCCGTTCAGCAGGACGTGCCTAGAAAGGAGGGCGAACAAAAATAAAGTGAAGGAGATAGAATATAACTTTCTAAGATTGTTCTAAATAATGATAATAACTAATAATAAAGACGCAAAATTTTATAAGGATATCCTGCCCCTTATTGTGTCAAATAGATGGTTTCTTTTTATAAGTTTCCTGGCCTGTCACATATGCCGCGCACCTGTACGCCTGCGTGCTCTGCAACACGAGGTCGATGAGCACTAGCACCCCGTCGTATTCCACGTACTTGTCCGCCACCTCCCCGCAGGATCCGCAGTCCAGCAGCCTCAGGATGTTGGACTTCCCGTAGAGGTCCTCGTCGTAGAGCTCGGCGGCGGGCACGCCTCGCCGGGTGAAGACCTGCGCGCCACAGTGGGTGCAGTACTTTTGCACACCCATCATTTTCTCCTTTTTTTTGCACTGCGTCCACCCCGCGCTTTCGCACTGAACTTGTAACTAATGACTAACACTACTATGTATAGACAGAGAACGTCTTGACTAGCCCGAAAGGGGTCTGTCTCTCTCTCTTCCTCAAAGCTTCTTCTTCCCTGCCTTGGTGGAGACGGTCGGAGCCTCGTCCTTGACCTTGACGAGCGGGAGGAGCATCTTGTTCATCTCGTAGAGCATCTCCAGCCCGGTCAAGGTGCCGGCCTTGAAGACGATTGGCTTCGCGTCCAACTCGTCGTTCATTTCGACCCTGAGGATCTGCTCGCCTCCGTCGCTGCGGATCTCCGTGCGGACGATGCACTTCGGGTTGGTCTCGCGGACCTTCCTGCAGCTCATCGTGTACATCACATTTCTGAGTCCCCTGCAGTCGGCAGAAAAAGGGTTCAGCTTGAAGGTGATTCGCTTGACGGGCTACGGAAGAAAACATTAAAAAAAAGCTTTTATTTTAATCTTCAGAAGGAATTATCAGTTAGTGCAGCACTCACCTGCAGGTTCACCTGTCGCACCTGATTGAGGTACTTGTTCTTGGGGTTCAACTGTCCCGGGCCGAACCTGCCCTGGAAGTCGATGTAGCCGGTGTGAGATCGGGAAGGGACGAAGAAGAAGAGGGAACAGGGAAGAAGAGGAGGGGAGGGGGAGGAAGCAGGGACGATCCTGCGGGCCAGGAGGCTCATCTTCCCTCGGTACTGTAGTAGACTCAGACGAGGACGTCGAATCCCATCGGCTCGAGGACGTAGGGGGCGATGTTGATGGCGGCGACGACCACGCCGAAGATGATGGTGTTCCCCATGACCGCCCAGTTGGCCAGCTTCCGCTCCAGCTCTGGGTCGTGCGGGGGGAGGTTCCCCGAGGCCTGGCCACCGATGCGGATCATGGTCGGGGAAGGGAGGGGCGGAGGGACGGACAGATGGGGGACAAAGGTGAGAGCAGTGTGACCAGATGAAATTTTTCAAAATAGCGAGAGGGAAGCCCCAAAATAGCAGAAAAATCGCGAGTCAAACTTTGACCAGCCTCAAAAATAGCGAAAAAGTAGCGGGAGGAAGGTTTGCCAAATAGAAGTTCAAAAGTAATCTTTAAAAAAACTAATTTTAAATGGCTAGTAGCTAATAAA
>JAAUYM010038740.1_pt1 | contig 14184 bp, 15 predicted proteins | sample 7278001 | NCBI WGS metagenome assembly JAAUYM01 (sample SAMN14350224, study PRJNA611818) | marine sediment metagenome | isolation source: surface marine sediment (1.8m) | place: French Polynesia: Moorea | collected 2018-08
CGCGGCAAAAGGGTGGTCAAATCGGGGTAAAACGGCAGGGACGCCGTTTTAGGTCCAGCCGCGGTTGGACCCGCGTCTGGACCGACCGCGATTTGGCCGCGCTTTTGACGAAACAAGGGCTTGATCGGGGCGGCACTTCTTGGTTACTTCTTGTTGCTGTAGAGAAGAAGTAACTCGCACGCGAACTCGTCAGGTACTACGGAGCAAGGAAAGGTTTGGCGTGTGAAATCCATACGAGTTAGAACAATATACTTATGAGTTAGCACTCAATAACTGTTCAATCGATTTCGCCAGGGTAAAATCCTTCTCCGAAATTCCCCCGGCCTCATGCGTGGTCAACTCGATAATGACCTTATTCCAGACATTGAACCACTCCGGGTGATGGTCCTGCTTCTCGGCCAGGATCGCGACCGAGGTCATAAACCCGAAAGCGTTGACAAAATCAGCAAACACGAAATGTTTATGCAGTTTGTCGTTTTTGATATCCCAGGATTCCTGGGCGATATTGTTGAGCTCGGCCAGAGCGGTCTCAATTGCGGCAGAGTCTAATTGATTGACCATATTACGCCTCCATTGCTGGTGTGGTTAACCTGACCAGTATGCCTCCAATTGACGGTCATTTCAGCTTATTACCGACGTGGTCTTTGTTACCGTCAAGGATTAAGCTAGTGAGGTCTACGGAAAACCGCTGGGAACCAGCCGATTTACCCGTTAAAAGCCTGCTTTCTGTGGTTGTAAGTTTCCACCACTTCATCCATCCGCGGCTTGTCGAATTCGCGCAGGCCACTCAAAACCATGCGTTTGCAGCCACGGCCGATGACATCGCCATTGTTATGAATGGTGTAGCGTAGGGTGATATCGCCGCGTTTGCCATTGACCTCGAGCTGCTGTTCGCTGAGTTCCAGGTGGATGTCATCGATGTCCAGGGTATCCAGTTCAAAGCTCATACTGTCATAGATGACCAATGGGCGATCCGGGTTGATCATGACGTTTTGCTGTTCCATCAGCGGGACCAGGATGTGCGGGAAAGCCTTACTGGAAAACTCGACATAATGAGTTGCCAGCGAGTCGATGAGTTTGCCATTGTGGCTGCTGTTGCCGCTGCATTCGACGGTGAGGTAGGTTTTGTCGTTGTGATCACTGATCTGCAAGCTACCACCATCGAATTCGGGTAACACCAGGTCGACACCATTGCCCACCATGCCGGAGAAGTTGAAGTCCATCCTCTGGTACAGGCCATAGTGATGCAGGATTACCGAGAACAATAAATCGCCGGGCACACAAAATCGCTTGGATTCAGGATCGTGGATCGGGTTAAAATCGCCAGCCACTTTTTTTGCAAAATCACTGGCTTGCTGCGGGGTAAACGACAGTCTCGGAGCATCTATCCGGCAATATTTTTCAATATTCATGGTCTAGCAGTGGCATAAAAGGCCGGAATTTTAACATGTTTAACTGGATTAACCGAAATAACCACTTGCCGAACTTAACCGCACCATGATCAAACTTGAAAACCTGGCGCTGCGCCGAGGCCCACAATTGTTGTTCGACCAGGTCAGCCTGGTGATCCATGCCGGTCAGAAGCTGGGGCTGACCGGTGCCAATGGCTGCGGTAAATCTTCTTTGTTGGCGCTGTTGCTCGGTGATCTGCAGGCGGATCAGGGTGACTGCCATGTGGCCAGTGATTGGGTAATCGCCCATGTCGCCCAGGAAACCGAGGCCTCCGCACGCGCGGCGATCGATTTCGTTATGGATGGCGACTTCGAGCTACGTGCATTGCAACAACGCCTGCAGCAGGCCGAACAGACCAATGATGGCCATGCGATTGCCAGTTGTCATGAACGCATGCAACAAATCGATGCTTACCAGGCCAACAGCCGTGCCGCCAAGCTGCTAATCGGGCTCAGCTTTAGCCAGGATGATTTGCAGCGCCCGCTGGCCGATTTTTCCGGCGGCTGGCGGATGCGCCTGAACCTGGCGCGGGCCCTGATGTGTCGGTCCGACCTGTTGTTGCTGGATGAGCCGACCAACCATCTGGACCTGGATGCGGTGATATGGCTCGAGCAATGGCTGAAAACTTACCCGGGCACCTTGATCCTGATCTCGCATGATCGAGATTTCCTGGACTCGGTGGTGACCTCGATCGCGCATATCGAACAGCAGCATATGCGCCTGTACAAGGGCAATTACTCGGCCTTTGAACAAATCCGCGCCGAACGTTTAGCCCAGCAACAAAGCAGTTACCAGAAACAGCAAAAAGAAATCGCGCATATGGAGAGTTTTGTCCGACGCTTCAAGGCCAAGGCTACCAAGGCCCGGCAGGCACAAAGCCGGATCAAGGCGCTGGAACGCATGACCCTGATTGCACCGGCGCATGTCGATACCCCATTCCATTTCGAGTTTGCCGAGCCAAAGGTGCTACCGGGATTCCTGATGCGATTGGAACAAACCGCCGCGGGTTACGCTGACAACCTCGTCCTCACGCAGATCGGGTTGTCGTTGCTACCAGGCCAACGCATCGGTTTGCTGGGTTTGAACGGAGCCGGCAAGTCGACCCTGATCAAGCTGATAGCCGGAGAGATCGAACCCAAGGCGGGCAGTATCGAAAAAGCCAAGGACCTCAAGGTTGGCTATTTTGCTCAGCACCAGTTGGAGCAGCTGGACAAGCAGGCGTCGGCGCTATTGCATTTACAGCGGATCGATCCAAAGGCCAGTGAAAAACAGCTGCGCGCCTTTCTCGGTGGTTTTAATTTCCATGGCGATCGGGTACTGGAGCCGGTAGCGCCATTTTCCGGCGGGGAACAGGCACGGTTGGTGCTGGCATTGTTGATCTGGCAAAAACCCAACCTGTTATTGCTGGATGAACCGACCAACCATCTTGACCTGGAAATGCGCCTGGCCCTGAATAATGCGCTGCAGGGCTTTGCCGGTGGTGTTATTCTGGTATCGCACGATCGTCATTTGTTACGGACCGTTTGTGACGAGTTGCTACTGGTCGATGCTGGCAGGGTCGAAGAGTTCAACGACGAGGTCGATGCCTATCCACGCTGGCTGACAGAACGGAGGAATCATGGACCCGGTCAGACCCCGAGTAAAGGGGCCAAAGTTGATAAAAAGGAGAGAAAGCGCCGCGAAGCAGAATTTCGCAAGACCATCCAGCCGCAGCTCAATCGGCAACAACGGCTGGAACGCGAGGTAGAGAAAGTACGTAAGCAACAGGATGCTACCGAGGCGCGGCTGGCCGATGCCGGTTTGTATGACAACACCAGAAAAGATGAACTCAGAGATGTATTGTTCAGCCAGGCCGAACATAAAAAACGCATCGAGCAACTAGAAAACGAATGGTTCGATATCAGCGAGGAGATCGAACAGTTGCGTGATCAATTCGAACCACAAGCCTGAGGATAAGTGAGGCAAAGCATGACTAGAACGGTGTATGTAAACGGAGAATTCCTGCCGGAGCAGGAGGCAAAGATATCGGTATTCGATCGAGGCTTTCTGTTCGCCGATGGCGTGTATGAAGTAACCTCGGTGCTGAATGGTGGACTGATCGATAACCAGGCTCATCTTAAACGATTGCATCGCTCCTTGAATGAGCTGGAAATGGCCGCACCGACCACTGATGAGGAAATTATCGGAATCCAGCAAACCCTGGTGGAAAAAAATAATCTGCATGAGGGTATGATCTATCTGCAGGTAACCCGCGGTGCTGCCGATCGTGATTTCAACTATCCGGAAGACGCTGAACCTTCGCTGGTGATGTTTACCCAGGAAAAAAACATTTTGCAAAATCCGTTGGTGGAAACCGGGATTTCGGTGATCACCACCGATGACATCCGCTGGCGGCGGCGGGATATCAAAACGGTCGGCCTGTTGGCGGCGTCAATGGCCAAGATGGTGGCCAAGAAAGCGGGTGCGGATGATACCTGGATGATCGAGGATGGTTTCATCACCGAGGGCAGTTCCAATAATGCCTATATCATCCAGGCTGACGGTACCCTGGTGACGCGTCATCTGGGCAATGAGATCCTGTCCGGTATTACCCGCCAGGCGGTGCTGAAACTGGCTGAGGAGACGGATATCAACATCGAGGAACGGGCGTTCACGCTGGATGAAGCACAGCAGGCCAGCGAGGCTTTCATCACCTCGGCTACGACCCTGGTGATGCCGGTGGTGGCGATCGATGGCAAACAAATCGCCGATGGCAAACCTGGTGAACTGACCCGCCGCCTGCGCGAGATTTATATTCAAAATGCCCTGCAGGCCAGCGCCGCAGCCTAACAGGAAGCGAGGGTTATTCATGACCAGCGATAAACTGAAAGAGTTAACCGCTACCAGAAAATGGGCACATGGCAAACTCATCGACCAGGGCTCGGAGACCTATCGGGCGTTTGTTGAGATGGAGGCAGCCACGTTCAGGGATGGCGCGCTGCCAAAGCAATCCAAGGAACTGATCGCGATTGGCATCTCGGTGCAGATCAACTGTGAATCCTGCATGCAATGGCATATCGAGCAGGCCGCAGCAGCCGGGGCCAGCTACGATGAGGTGCTGGAGGCGGTTGAAGTGGGGATAGAAATGGGTGGCGGTCCAGCTACCGTATCGGCGCGTTTCGCCCTACAGGTAATGGATGCAGTCTACTCGGAATAAAGGATAGTTCGTCACTCTTGAAAGTGATGATTTGATTGAACATGCAACAGGCAAACCAACAGGGGATAAACTAATGAGCGAGAAAAAAGTGGTATTGATTGGATGGCATCCGGACGTTGTTGACTACAGCAAATGGCCGGGCCTGACCCCGGAAAAGTTGCGTGCTGCGCTCGAGGGCGACCGTGATAACCTGAATTCAATGGGTTATGCGGCTGAATTATTGTTCATTGAAAGTGCTGACACAGCATACGATACGGTCACCAGCAAGCTCGGCGAACAGGATTATGCTGCGGTGCTGATCGGCGCCGGGGTCAGAACGGTCGACGAGCACTTTCTGGTATTCGAACAACTGGTCAATGCGGTCCATGCCAGTGCGCCAACGGCGAGGATCTGTTTTAACACCAATCCCGGTGACACTGCGGCAGCAGTCCAACGCTGGGTATAAATTAACTGTCTTTGTCCTGTGCTTAGCGATTGATTTCCGCGCGTGGGGTAACAAACACCCGCATGATCTTGGCCGACAGTTCGCCATCGGCGGTGATCGCCGCGGTCCATTTGGGCAAGGCCTGGACCAACCAGATCAGAAAAACGATCAGGATCACCTTTTTACTGGTGGATAGCCTTTTATAGCGTTGATACAGGCCTTGTGGGCCCTGTTCGGGGGTGCTTTCAACCATGTCCATTCTCCCGCTGCTGCGGGGGTTATCTTTTTTATTGTTCGAGTTATAAGGATATAACTGGCAACTGCCGTATGGCTAATCTCGCATACCCCTCGATTTCAGTCAATCCATGGGGTGTCGATTGAAACAAGGATCTGACGGCCATCGCCAGCAATTTATAAAGATGTTATGCGACCGGGAACGGCCTGAGCCAGATTTTGTGGTTGGTGTTAGATTACGGTGTTACTGCTGCTATTTATTGGCGGCGATTCTGGCCTTCCATTCGGCCGGTCCGGTGTTGTGGACCGAGGTGCCCTGGCTATCGACGGCGACGGTAACCGGCATATCCTGCACTTCGAATTCGTAAATCGCTTCCATGCCCATATCCTCGAATGCCAGAACCCGTGCCGATTTGATTGCCTGCGACACCAGGTAGGCGGCGCCACCCACTGCCATCAGGTAGGCGGCCTGGTGTTTCTTGATCGCCTCGATTGCGACCGGTCCGCGTTCAGCCTTGCCGACCATGCCGATCAGGCCGGTCTGGCTCAGCATCATCTCGGTGAATTTGTCCATGCGCGTGGCCGTGGTCGGGCCAGCCGGGCCAACCGCTTCGTTACCCACCGGGTCGACCGGTCCGACGTAATATATCAGCTTATTGGTGAAATCGACTCCGTCAGGCAGGCCCTGACCGGATTCCAGCAGTTCCTGGATTCGTTTATGCGCTGCATCGCGCCCGGTTAACAGTTTGCCATTCAATAACAGCCGATCACCCGGCTGCCAGCTCTGTACTTCCCCGGGGGTCAGCTTGTCCAGGTCGACGCGTTTGGCATCGGGACTGACGGTCCAGGTGACCTCTGGCCAGTCTTCCAGACTGGGTGGGGTCAAAACCGCGGGCCCGCTGCCATCCAGGGTGAATTCGACATGCCGGGTGGCGGCACAGTTGGGAATCATCGCTACCGGTAGCGAGGCGGCATGGGTCGGGTATTCGGCGACCTTGACATCGACCACCGTGGTCAGCCCGCCCAGGCCCTGGGCGCCGATGCCCAGGTCGTTGACCCGGTTGTACAGCTCCACGCGGAGCTTCTCGGTTGGCGTTTCCGCGCCCCGTTCGATCAACTCCTGGATATTTACCGGTTCCATCAGTGACTCCTTGGCCAGCAGCATGGCTTTTTCCGCGGTACCGCCGATGCCGATGCCGAGCATACCGGGCGGGCACCAGCCTGCACCCATCGTCGGCAGGGTATTGAGGACCCAGTCGACCAGGCTGTCACTGGGGTTGAGGATGGTGAACCTGGACTTGTTTTCCGAGCCGCCACCCTTGGCGGATAGCCCGACTTCGAGCTTGTCGCCGGGGACGATATCGGTATGGATAATTGCCGGCGTGTTGTCACGAGTGTTCATCCGCGCGCCGATCGGTGGCGATACCATCGAGGCGCGCAGTTTATTGTCAGGATGCAGGTAAGCCTGGCGTACACCTTCGTTGATCATGTCATGCAGGCTCATGTCGCCCTGCCATTGCACCTGCATGCCCAACTTAAGAAAAACCACGACGGCACCGGTGTCCTGGCAGATCGGACGATGGCCCTCGGCACTCATGCGCGAATTGGTCAGGATCTGGGCCAGCGCATCCCTGGCTGCTGGTGACTGTTCTTTCTCCCAGGCTTTGCCGACTGCCTGGATATAATCCAGCGGATGGTAATAGGAGATGAATTGCAGCGCGTCGGCGATGCTCTGGATCAGATCGTCTTGTTTTATCGTGGTCATGGTGGGATACCCTGGGTCAATTCGAGCCGGCCACAATCAGGGCCGGTAGCTACTCAATATAACGATAATGAAGGTTTGAGCGGTGAATCGCTAGACTTTTACTGAATATTCATATTCTGCGCTAACCGGCAACGGATAGTTCAGGTATTCAATCTGCCGACCGATTCTGACCGTGGAAATAGTCGGCAAATTTGCGATCTTCCTCTACGGTGTGATGGAGAAACCAATCGCGCAGAAAGTCAATGATACTCTCCGCCTCGGCCTCGCCATGACTTAGTTCGAGCCGGCTCTCCCTGACCGATAGCTGGTCCGTCAGGTCATGATGGAGTTTTTTATGGTGTTGCAGGCCCGGGTAGCTGGCCTGCTGCATCAGGTTTTCCTCACTGATGAAGTGAAAGCGGGCATAGGCATTGAGTTCAGAGATCAGGGCAGCCTGATACTGTAGATTGTCAGTTTGTTTTAGCTGAGCTGACAGGCGATTGATCAGGTCGGCGAAGTACTGGTGCTGAAGATCGATAATCTCGATATCGAGCTTATACTTGTCCTTCCAGTGGATGGTTACGTCGTTCATGGCAGGGTTGAGTGTATTGGCTGTTGGCATAATAACCAATAACCCATATTAATGAAGCGTTGATTAAAACTAATCTGAGTTAATCGGAGCCTTGGAGATTAGACACGCAGGCTGGCGCGTACGCAGTTAAGTAGGTTGTAATCATAGGCGCCATCGAGAGATTCGAATACGGTGCGCATTTTAAAAGGTTCATCTCCGGCCGCCAGTTCCAGTGCATAGGTAATCTTTTCCAGGTCCGGCTTTTCAATGCTGAAGACCTGGTCGAATTGCAGTGCATCCGCGGCAATCGCCGCGCTCAGGTGGTTGTAAACAGTGGTCAGGGTTTTCTCTCTTTGCTCAGCTATTTGCTCGGCAGTTAGCCCCTGTTGAAATAGCTGCAGGGTCTCATTGACCGTGTTACTCAAGTCGTTATCTAGTGCGGGGTCCAATGGGTGTCGCCCGACGATGTCGAGCAGGTCCTCGCCGTACAGTTCCAGCTTTCTATTGCCGATGCCCGATACATGCTGCAGGGCATCCAGCGAGGAGGGTCGTTGGGCGCACAAATCATGCAGGGTCTTATCGTGCAAGATGACGAATGGGGGAACACCTTGCTCATCAGCCAGTTGACGTCGATGTTCCCGCAGCGCCTCAAACAAGGCCTGGTCGGCCAGGCGCAGTTTTGTCTTCTGGCTTTTGTCTGCGGTCCTAGTTGACGATTGCTTGATCTTGACCTGTTTACGCAAATGCAGAGTTTGTTCGCCGCGCAAAAGAGGTCTACAGCTATCGGTCAATTTCAACGCGCCATAGTGATGGATATCGCTGTACAGGTATCCTTGCGCGATCAACTGGCGGAAAATCCCGTGCCACTCGTTGTTGTCTAAAAAGGTTCCAATACCATAGGTACTGACCCGGTCATGACCGTTTTGTGTGATCCGCGAGTGCTGTTTGCCGCATAACACATCGATGACATAGTTGACGCCGAAGCGCTGGCCAGTGCGGTAGACACAGGACAGGGCCATGCGCGAGGCCTCGGTTGCGTCCCAGGTCTGTGGTGGACTGACACAGTTGTCGCAATGTCCGCAGGGTTGATCGAGGATTTCATCGAAATAACCGAGCAGGGTCTGGCGACGACAGCTGGTTTGCTCGCAAAAGCCGAGCATTGCCTCGAGCTTCTGGTGGACGATACGTTTGTAGCTTTCGTCGGCATCGCTGTCCTGGCTCATCTGGCGCAGGGTGATGACGTCCTGCAGGCCGTAGGCCAGCCAGGCATTGGCTGGTTGGCCATCACGGCCGGCGCGTCCGGTTTCCTGGTAATAGGACTCGATATTGCGGGGCAGGTTGAGGTGCGCGACGAAACGCACATCCGGCTTGTCTATGCCCATGCCAAATGCGATCGTGGCAACGATGATCAGGCCCTCCTCACGCAGGAAACGTTGTTGATGCTGGGCCCGGGTATGCTTATCCAGTCCGGCATGATAGGGCAGGGCCTCACGTCCTTTCTGTTGTAGCCACGCCGCGGTACTCTCGACCTGTTTACGTGACAGGCAATAGACGATACCGGCATCCTCTGAATGCTTGTCCTGAATAAAGTTCCAGAGTCGCTGCTTATTATTCGCGCCCTCGGTGATCTGGTAATAGATATTCGGACGATCGAAGCTATGAATATATTGTTGTGCCTGTTGCAGTTGTAACTGTTGCTCGATATCGGCCCGGGTGCGGGCATCGGCAGTAGCGGTCAGTGCGATACGGGGGGTGTCGGGAAACAGCTCATGCAGGCGAAACAGTTTCTGGTAGTCTGGACGAAAGTCATGGCCCCATTGCGACACACAATGCGCCTCGTCGATGGCGAACAGCGCCAGCTGGCATTGTTGTAACAACTTGAGAAAATCTTCGGTGGTTGCGCGTTCCGGCGCCACGTATAGCAGGTCCAGTTGATTGGCCAACAGTTGCTGCCTGATGGCCTGTTGTTGTCCTATGCTCTGGGTGGAATTAAGGAATGCAGCCTGCACGCCATTTTGCGCCAGGGCATCGACCTGGTCCTGCATCAGTGCGATCAGCGGGGAGATAACCACGCCGACTCCAGGCCGGGCGATGGCCGGAATCTGGTAACAGATCGATTTGCCGCCGCCGGTAGGCATCAGCACCAGGGCATCCTGGCCCTCGATCAGGCAATCGACGATCTGTTGTTGTTGAAAACGAAAACTGTCGTAACCGAAGCGGTCACGCAGGATATCCAGGGCTTGAGACATGATGTACGAAAGAGTCCATTAATTAAACACACGACGGATAGACATCCACTGTCTATCCACCTGCTCGTGTTTATATCATATCTTTATGACAAGGGTCGGGCTAGGCGACTTTTTGCATGTCCCCGCTGATCGAGCGCACCAGTGGGTAGAGTTGCTCGGTTTCCGACTGGATCCGGTTGAGCACCAGTTCGAACATGTCACTGGTCTCCTTCAGGAACTCATCGTGATTGGAGATCACCAACTCGCGTTTGCCGGGCCTGGACCATTTTTTCTGGTAATCCTGGAAGATCCGCTTGATCTCTCGCGAACCGGACAGGAAATTGTCCGCGACCTCTTTGGCTGCGGCATCTCCGCCACGCAGGATCGTGGCGTAGATGTTCTTGTCTTCGATTTCCAGGTGATGCTTGACCTTGTCGACGTAATCAAAAAACAGGTCGCAGGTGATCTGGGTGTCGCAAAGGTTGCGATTTTCGATCAGGTACAGGAAAACATTGGAGATTTCCGTGATTTGATGGATTTGTTTATGTAATTGCTCGTAAGTAACCATGCTTAGTCCCTCAGTTAAAACTGATTTTCTGTTCTAGTAGTTATACTGACATTCACCTGGCTAATCCCTCTGCCGCTGCGGGTTCGACACGTAGGGGATAACCACGCGATGCATTGAATGTTATAAGATATAGGTCTCCAGACCTGTTATTACCGATTTCACACTATTTGTGCGGTTTAGATTAAACAGAGTATTTTTTATTGTCCATTGATTTGTCGAGAATCAGACGAATAACCTGATTTATATCATGCTGTGTCCTTGCTCATCCGGTCTTGATTATCAACACTGTTGTGGCCCATTCATCGACGGACAGGCAGTGCCCGAGCATGCCGAGAAGTTGATGCGATCGCGTTACAGCGCCTATGTGCTGGAACAAACCGACTATTTGATCCAGACCTGGCACCCGGACTTCCGTCCTGCCGGGCTGGAGCCGGACCGGGCGTTGCAATGGATCGGGCTACAGATTCTGCATCACGAGGAAGCGGCTGATACCGCCACGGTTGAATTCGAGGCGCGCCTGTTGGCGCGTGGCAAGGTGGATGCCCTGCACGAAAATAGCCGATTTGTGCGCGCAGCGGGGCGCTGGTTTTACACCGACGGGGAAATGTTGCCGGCCAGTTTTGCGGCCTGGAAACCCGGGCGCAATGAAAGCTGTCCCTGCGGCAGTGGTAAAAAATTCAAGCGTTGTTGTGGGGTCGGCGTCTAATCCTGCTCGAAATGCGGGAAGATCTTGTTCTCCTCGAAATCGATCCGTTCACACACCAGCTTGAACATATCGCGTGATTCATTGGCGTATTCTGCATGCTGGTTTTCATTGTGCGGCTTGCGGCACCAGTCTCGGCGGTATTCGTTGAAGATGCGGCGCAACTCCTGTGAATTGCCGAGGAACTTGTCGGCCAGGGCGTCGGCTTCCGCGGTATGTTCCTGCAACAGGTCACGGTATACCGAGCGATCCTCATGCGACAGGTGCGCGGTGACCCGATCTGCGAAGCGATCCAGCAACTCGCAGACAATACTGTTGTCCCTCAATGCATAATCATCGATCGTCAGATTGAGGATGTTACAAAGATCGCGTATCTCGCGGTTTTCAGCCTTGAATTCGTCCAGTGGGATCATTTCTGACTCCTGCAATGTCTTGCGTCAATGCAATGAATCTACCATCGAGGCCGAGGCAATAAAATGATCCGTATCAACGGTTCAAATCGTTGATAATCCCGGCCAGTTGTTCCAGCGCCTGCTCATTTTGCGGGGTCCATGGGTAACCGCAATTGATCCGGATGTAGTTGCGGAATTTTCGCGTTGATGAGAACAGCATGCCGGGCGTGGTGCCGATATTCTGTTCCAGCGCGCGGTTGTATACCTCGAAACAATTAATGGCTCGGGGTAGTTCCACCCACAGCACGAAACCTCCCTGTGGGTCGGAGATCCTTGTACCCTCCGGAAACAGGCGAGCGATCATGAAGCGCGCCTTCTCCACCTGGGCACGGAAGGCCTTGCGCAGGCGCGCGAGGTGCCGGTCATATTGGCCGCTGCGCAGGAATTCGGTGACCGCGAGTTGTTGCAGGGACGGGGCCGCCGACGAGGTGGCCTGTTTCCATTCCAGCAGTTGCTCATGGTAGCGGCCGCCGGCAACCCAGCCCATGCGAAAACCCGGCGCCAGGGTTTTGGAGAACGACGAGCAGGACAGCACCATGTCATCCTGGTCATAGCATTTGGCAATACAGGGACGCTCGTCACCGAAATACAGGTCTCCGTAGACATCGTCCTCGATCAGCGGGATCTTGCGGCTGCTCAGCATCTCGACCATTTTTTGCTTGTTGGAGTCGGGCATCAGCGAACCGGCCGGATTGTTGAAATTGGGCACGATCAACATCGCGGTAATATCCATGGTATCCAGGGCGAACTCCAGCGAATCGAGGTTGACCCCGGTTTCCGGGTCACTGTCGATTTCCAGTGCCAGCATCCCCAGCTTTTCAATCAGGCGTAATACCGAAAAGTAGGTCGGTGATTCCACCGCGATCACATCACCGCGGCGGGCCACGGCCTGCAGGCTCAGTGATAACGCCTCGGTGGCACCGGTCGTGATCATGATCTCATCCGCCGGGATATCCAGGCCCAGGTCGGCATAGCGCAGGGCGATTTGCTTGCGCAGGTTCTCATGGCCGGGCGGAAAGCAATAATCCATGCTCGCCGCCGGGCTGCGGCCAATAATACTGCGGGTCTCGCGCATCAGCGCCTTGATCGGCATCAGCTCCATCGACGGCTTGGCCGCGGCAAACGGCGCAATACGCGGATTATTGGAAATAGTGAAGATCTCCTCGAATAACTGGCCAAAACGCACCTTGCGTGGCTGGCAGCTGGCGGAAATGATCGGTTTGGGTTTTTCGATGTTCTGGTTCAGGTCGGCATTGATGTAAAAGCCGGATTGGGGGCGAGCGCTCAACACGCCCTTGTCTTCCAGCGCCAGGTAGGCCTGGTTGACGGTGGAAATACTGACCTTCAGGCTTTGACTCAGTTTGCGCAGGGAAGGCGCCTTGTCCCCAGGTTTCAGGGTGCCGTGATCGATCAGTTGCATGATGTAGCTGGATACCTGGTCGTATTTATAACCTTGTCTATCACTATCGAGATTGGATGGCATAACAGATTCTCAACTGTACTGGTTCAATATTTCATTAATTGTAACTGTTATAGTGACAGTTTGCCTACTATTATTCAATCATCGTTAAAGGTCGTGAGAAATCACATATTTTATAAGGAGTCTGCCATGTCAACATTAGTTCTGAATCACAAGTGGGAAAATCTGTCCCTGCTGGAAAAACTGCAAGCCGTCCTGTCCCTGTTGCAGGTCTGGGGCGATCGTCATTATCAGCGTAAGCAACTGGCCAAACTGGATGCCCGTCAGCTCAATGACATGGGCCTGACCCGTGAACAGGTCGCTGCGGAAATCGCCAAACCCTTCTGGAAGTAAGCGCATTACTAGCCATAATCCCCTCCTTTGCGTTTGCCTTTAAGCCCCGGTCATCCCGGGGCTTTTTTGTACATGGATGTACTTATACCGCGTAGGCCAGGGATGGCCGGGAGCGGTGCTTGTACATGGATGTACTTATACCCGATGGCCAGGGATGGCTGAGAGCGGCGCTTGTACATGGATGTACTCGACAACGTGCTCCTGCGTTGTCTACCCACGGCCGTCCTTGGCCTGGTGCGACACTGTGCTCCTGCAGTGTCTACCTACGGCCGCCCGGTCATATTATTTCTCTGTTGTTGGTTTTGAATCGGTAAAGGCCTGCAGGATCTCCATCGGTAATGGAAAAACAATGGTGGAGGCATTTTCGCTGGAGATGTCATTCAGGGTTTGCATGTAGCGCAGTTGCAGGGCCTGCGGATTCTTGGATATGACCTCGGCGGCCTGCAGTAATTTCTCCGAGGCCTCTAATTCACCCTCGGCATGAATTACCTTGGCGCGTCGCTCGCGTTCGGCCTCGGCCTGCTTGGCGATAGCGCGGATCATGCTTTCGTTCAGGTCGACATGCTTGATTTCGACATTGGTGACCTTGATCCCCCAGGATGCGGTTTGCTCATCGAGGATGTCCTGGATATCCGCATTGAGTTTCTCCCGCTGCGACAGCATTTCGTCGAGGTCATGCTGGCCCAGCACCGAGCGCAGCGTGGTCTGCGCCAGCTCGCTGGTGGCGATGAAAAACTGTTCGACCTGGATGATCGCGCGTTCCGGGTCGACCACGCGGAAATACAGTACCGCGCTGACA
>JAAUYM010116415.1_pt1 | contig 14183 bp, 13 predicted proteins | sample 7278001 | NCBI WGS metagenome assembly JAAUYM01 (sample SAMN14350224, study PRJNA611818) | marine sediment metagenome | isolation source: surface marine sediment (1.8m) | place: French Polynesia: Moorea | collected 2018-08
CCCCCCCCCCCCCCCCCCCCCCCCCCCCCCCCCCCCCCCCCCCCCCCCCCCCCCCCCCCGCGCCCCCAGTGGGCGAACAAAAGAGGCCGTAGAAAGAGAAAAGTGGGGGGAGGAAGGAAGGGCGAAGAAAGCAAACAAGGGAGGAGGGGAGAGTGGGTCTTTTTTTCCTCCTCTTTCCTCCCCCTTTTCCTCTTTGTGCCGCACTACCACCTGCACCTCCGCCCACCGTGCGGCGCATTAGTAATTGCACTTTGTTGTTGTCGCCGAATTGAGTAAGAGAGAGAGGGGAAAAGGGCCACTTCCTCTGTGGCTTTCTTGAGGGGTGGGGAGGAGGAGTTCGGTTTGGCTGGTTGCAGCGGTAGGGGGGAGGGAGACATTTGATTTAGTTTCCGGCGCTTGAAAGCAAAAGCGTTTAAAAGGGGAAGAGGGGGAATGGAGACTAATTGTGTTTGGAGAGATGGAAAGCAACTCCGCCTATACAGGGGAAAAATAGTACAGGGATGGCCTTAAATGCGTGCTTAGATTTCTGATGCAAGATCTATCCAAGTAAAGGCTAGTAAGGAATCCCACAACACAAGAAATAATGGTATGTGGACCTTCTCTGAGATGTTTAAGATTTTTAAAACATAGTAGCGCTTTAATTTTTTCTGTGCGCTCTTTCCCTGCTTGGAAAGCTGTTAGCAAATTTGCTCACTTAGGTGAGTCACGGGTGAAAAGAGAAAGCTTTATGAATCTTTAAAGGTCAAATATGTTTCAGTAAAGTGAGATGACTTCCGAACGTCGGCCAAAACATTCTCTTTTCTCTCGCTCTTTGCCAAAAAATGGATTTAAACTACCACTAGTGGAAAGTTTTAGTAAGCACAATTTCACATTTGTCATTCCTATTACAACATCATCTACTACACAACTGTATTTGTATTACTCTTAATAAAACCGTTATTCTCTCCCTCCACCCGTCTTTCTTCCTTTCCCGCTCTTTTCCAAAGGCCGCTCATAGTAACTTAGTACCTCTAAGAGAGGAAAGGATGAGGGAAGAGGGCGCACTCACTCAATAAGCCTCCCTTCTCCCCTCTCCAATCTCTCGTCTGCTGCAGTCACTGCCAAATGTCCTGTCCGCCTCCCTCTCGTCATAGCATGCCAAGGAGGTAGGAGAGAGACAGAGAAGAGACACACACAATCCGAGGATGGTTCGACCGACCAACCAACCATAGCGGCGTGCATGCAAATCGGATCGACTTGCTCTCTTTCTCTCTTTCCCCCTTCCTCGCACAATAATGGTGTGACAGCGGTGAGACAAGTATCGACTCGGATCAAGGCGGGGGAGGAGGGCGGGAGGCCGAAAGAGAAAAAGTCCGAGTTGGAAAACGAAACACAAACTGGGACATCGAACAGGAAATGGAAATTGCTCCTAAGAAAAGAAGAAGAGAAAGAAGAAATCGGGAAATCGGTGGTTGATCACATTTTGTTGTGCGGATCAAGACGAGGCAGAAAGAAGGAAGGAGGGGAAGACGATTCCTTGGAAGAAGAAGAAGGCTCTTCTTGATACGAGAGAGGAAGTTGCATGGGGCTGGTTAGTTAAGTGAGAGACGTTCGCGGAATAAGAAGCGTCGAAGTGGATGGACCTTAGGGGGGAGGGGAGAGGCAAAACACAGAACAAAGGATCCTCCCTTCCTTCCTGTGATTGACTCTGCAGAAAAAAAAACAAAAGGAGGAGGAGAAAGCAAGATGGTGGTGTATCGATGCCTCCATCCAATGAAATGAAGACTGACATTTGCCTAAAAGGGGAGTTGGAGAAAGAGAGAGAGAGAGAAAGGGAGAAGAAGAAAGGGAGAGGAGACACAAGAATTTGACGGCAAAGGCGAACAAGGGAAACTTTATCATTCTTGAGACGACAACGACGAAGCAAAGGTCGCACAGAGAGAGGGAGACGTGGCCTTCCCCCCATTGTCAGCGGTGCTTGGGATAGGGGGGCATGAGGAAGGCACATTAATCAAGCCAGATCTCGGTGGGAGCAGGTAACGAACAGTCGGCGGTACATGGTGGGCACTACTGTACTACGTAGCAGTAGGTGTGAAGGGAAGTGGGGAGGAAGGAAGGTGTCGATAATACAAGCTGAGCGATGAAAATACCCAAGTCCCAAAAGAGCTGTACAGAGCCCTCCTTGCAGATTGTCCTTGTGGTGGGTGGCAGATTTTGTTGCAAACAGCAAAGTCTCAAGGTGGCAAAATTTAACAATGGTACGAGGGTGTACATGCAAACGCATTTGAGCCACATGTGTGGTTCATTACATTGGCATAAAACCACTCTCTCTAACGTGAAAACACCTTACATTTTCATGATTCTTCGTTCTTTTAAGAATGTGGAATAGAACCTCCCATTCCTCCCTACAACAAAGCAGTTAAAGAGATTGGCATCGTCATGTCCGGAAAAAGTGGCATATATATGCCAAATGTTATTCACAGGAAGTCATAGTTTCCAGACGCCCGCATTTCTCAGTTTTGGACCGAACTACTGTAGACCTAGAAAATGGTTTCAACTGTCTGAATGGAAGACATTTTGAGAGTCTAAAAATTAACATCACATAAATTAGAAGTAGGTAATAAATTAATATCAAGTTAATGTGACTTGACGATTATGTGCGTATGCAGGAACATTCTGGAGTATTACGGAAAGTCCTTTACCTACTATGGTAGGTTCCTAATTTTTCAGCTCAAATTTAAGGTTCAGTTTGTTCCGCAATTTTTCCCCAAAATACGGTAATTTCGCATGCATCTATTGTGAAACGACAACCGGAGTTAAAGGAGTAATTACGGTACTACTATGTGCTGTCAAAAAGGCAGGAGGAAAGGTGAGGAGAGGCTCCGTTTTGTAGGCATTTTATTGCCCCCAATGCCAAGGTTGCTCTACTGTTTGCTTAACTGATGTGAAGGGCAAAAAAAGAGAGAGAAAGAAAGAAGTGGAACGCCATTTCCCAAGGGGGTTGGTTATCCTGCTATTTGCCCTCAACCACAAATTCCTCCTTCGGCCCCTGCTGCACTACTACTGTACGTACAGTATACTCTGCTACAATTCACAGAGTTGTATTTCCCCCTCCTCTCCTTCGTTTACACTTCCAGGGCGCGTGTGGGTGGGCTCCCTTTATGAGGTGGACCAGAACTAGTACCGGTGTAGCAAAGTGATTGGTTCGCCGTCGACCATTCAAGCTAGAATAGAGGGTGAGTTGAAACTGCAATTGAATTAGTCTAGTGGATAAAGTGCACCACACTAATTTTTGATACAGCACAGTAAATTATTAATTTACCAAACATGGGAAATTTCAGTGTGTCAGTGTGCTTCTTCTACCTTTTAAAAAATGAAGTTTTTACGTCCGTGTGTCTAAAAGAAAAATCGTGATAACACTAAAAGTGAGCTACCAAAATGGAGGCAGTCCTGGTTGCATTGGTGCTGGCATTTCTTACCATAGTGGCAATGGTCATCATGGGGCCAAAGAGGACACGGATCCAGATGGTTTTTGGACTCTTAATGTTCCTCCTCATCCTGTCCGTCTTCTTATGGTCCGAACTAAATCCGCCTCAGGCAGACGTACTAGAGGCGAGGCCAGGAAAGGCATGGTGGATACTTCGCATTTCGATCGGCCTGGGCCTGCCTCTCCTGCTTTTGGTGGTGCTCGGGTACCTAAGAGTGACCTCGCCTGCCGCTGGTGAACCGGAGAGGTCTTCCAGGACCCCCAGGATGGACCGACTGCATGCCAACTTGCGATGCGGCAGTTCTGGCACCCTCTTCCGCAAGCAGTGGCGAGCTGCCAGGGCTGCCAGCCAGGGGGCCAGGGAAGGCAATGTCTGTCCCACGCCGCCGCCACCGTCAGAGGCGGGGGACCTGCTGCTCCATCGAAAGGGACATGCACAGAGGGCCGGAGTCGCCTTCGACTCAGACAGTTGCATATCGGTGGAGCACATGGCCCGCATCAGGATCTTGCCCCCACCCAAGAGGAGGGAGGGCGAGGAGAGGTCCTCGTCCCTCGCCAGCCTCGCCCCGAGCTCGTGTGACGTCAAGCACCAGCAGTGGAAGTCGCCCCTGGCGGAGCCCGATGAGCCCATGCACCTGGAAGGGAAGGTCTGCTACCCGGAGTGCAGCAAGCAGGAGTGCCAGGAGGAGTGCAGGTGGGGGCGGGAGCACGCGGATGAGCTCTTCCACAAGGGGCTGGCGAGCAAGCGGCCGGCCCCGCTGTGGACCACCAACAGGAAGGACAGGGACGCAGGACAGAAGAGTTCGCTGACCAATGTCTACGTGCGAGGTGGCACAGGGGTGGACAATGATGCTGCCGCTGCTCCACCTCAACACAGCCAAGAGCAAAATCGGTACGAAACGTTGGAAAAGATTCATGCTTTTTTGCATTCCCACTCGAGGAGAGTTAGAAGAGTCAATTATCCCATCAGGGTGGAGGTGTCGACCGAGGAAGACATACTATTGCAGCAACAGGGAGGAGACGTTGATCCTGCTCACGAAAAGGAGCATCGCCTTAGCAAGATGCCAAGCAGGCCTCCAAGCAGGCCTCCAAGCAGGAGGAAGTCCTCTGCAAAGCTACCGGAAATGGACACGAAGGGACCGCAACAGACCAAGGCTTCTTCCTCGAGCAGTGACACCTCAGGGAAGGTATCAAGCGGAAAGAACAAGCCTAACCTTTTGAAGAAAAGCTCGAAGATGAAGCCGGGGCAAACAATGAAAAACTTGCCCCTGAAGACCCGGAAGGGTAAGCACAAGAGCCCAATCACTCTTGCGGCAAGAAACGATTATCAAGGAGCACAGGAGGGTACTGGTAGAGACAGAACGCGAAAGGAGTACGAGATTCAGATAAATGCCGAGAAGATAAGCGTGACCTGCGACGAGCCGACTCGACCACAACCTGGTGAACTGGAGCAGACCTTGGAGGGGGAAGGAGAAGGCCGCGCACCGTCTCGCGTCTCCCCAGCAGCCCCGGCCAGCCACAAGGTGGAGATGCCCATCGCGATGCCTTCTCGGATGAACCAGGTGTGTGGGTGGTCCTCCGCCCACAACTACGACTATGCACACTTCAAGGCCAAGTGCAAAGATCGCTCTTCCCGTCCTTCAGTGATAGAGGACTGCGAGTGCGGGCACAACACAGGCTATGGACATAAGGGAGCGGATGCCAATAAGCCAAAGAGGCCGAGGTATGTGCCAAAAAAGCCCGTTCAAGACTGTGGTTGGTCGTCTGCTCATAACTATGATTATGGTCACCTTGCGTCACCTGTTCACACTCATGACGTGCCTACAGGAGGAGGAGCTCCTTTGCAGTGTCACTCGGCCAAGAAGTCTCTTAGGGGCACGGGAAGAAGAAGGAATCTGGAAGAAAATCCTCAGAAAATTCAAAGAGTGCCACAACGTGCACAGGGATTTTTTGCCTTTCCTAATGAAGGGTTTCATAAACCAAGGGACGCTCGGAACTCTGCACTTCAGTCAATGAGAAACCCCGCAGCAGCAGTATTCTCTCCATTATTGTGGTTTCAAGGAGGGCTTTACCTTCTGTTCCTTCTGGATTTTGTCGCCATAGTCAATCTCCTAATTACTTTCTCACAGTTCTATAAGTCAAAGGCAGTTGATCCTACTTTCATTGGATTTTCCTTGGCAGCCACCATCTCCCTTCTATGCTGTTTGGGTTGGAGAATGAAACAGACCAGTGATGGAAGAGCCTTAGCTTCAAACAGCAGCTCACTGATCAATGTTGCCCCATCTAACGCACAAGTTCCAGAGAGCATGAGGTTTGTAGCAAAAGAAATTTGTCCTCTCTCTCCGGCCCTTTCTTGCTGCGATAAATGATGCCTCTTATCCCAAATATAGTGTATGTACCACCAAGAACTTTAGTTCCTATCCACATTTATCTGAGGATTTTGCAAGACTTTACAAGCATGTGAAGATCATATAATAGCTAGAAAGACTCAATAGTGAAAATAGTTTTTTGCTTTATCTTTTCAGATCTCCGTTTTAAGATAGGTGCAAGATGTCAGGGACTGCCTCAGAGACCTCATCTTACTTCACAGATGATAGCAGGCGAAGAAGCATTAAGAAGACCCACCAAAATGGACTCAAGAGGAAAGACATTCTTAACCTCTTCAATCTTTCTCGCACAAATCAGATCCTTCAAGGCCACAGCCCCACCACAGCAGACAGCCTTTCACCCAGACCCTTGGTCGCCACTGACACGGCCAGGACCTTCTTGTCTAAGGCACGTGCCAAGGCACAGAAGAGAAAGAGGCCCAAGAAACCCCTGGTGTCTCCAGCTGCCAAGAGGTGGATGCAGCTTATCACCTCGGAACTCTTCTCTGCCAGAGTCAGCGTGGTGCCAAAGCCGGCAGAGTTCAATGCCAACATTGTCTCCACTGATCCTCGGAGAGGAAGGTACAAGACTATGAAGGACTACGGACTTCCCAACGTCCACCTCTGCAAGCTGATCCGGAAGCACCTCCTAAACAGCATCATGACTAAGTTTTCAATTATCCGTCCGAAGGTGGACAGCAACTTGGGAAAGAAGAAGCCATCCAAGAAAGATCTCGACGAATGGAAGCTGCGGAGGGGGCAAAAAGCCAACGAGAAAAGGCGGAGGAAGGTGATCAGCACCAAGAGGAGGAAGGTCTCTAGCAGGTACAGGGCTTGCCGCACCTGCGGAGATTTCCACTTCAGGAGGACCTGCAGGGGGACCAACAGAGATCTAAGGATCAACCTCATGGTCAAGCAAATTTACCAAAAAGCTGAGGTGATCAAGGACAACATGAATGAGGCCTGGGAAAAACTGCACAACTTGGAGTCAGCTTTCCACGACATGCTGATGAAGGTCCACCGGCTTCAGTCCAATAGGGTGTGCCTGGGTCTGCTGACGGGGGAGGACTACCCAGGGGAGGAGCACCCGGAGGTCTGTCCCTGCGTCGAAAACAAGGAGAAGGAGGAGCTGGACAAACAGAAGCAGGAGGAGAGGGAAAGGGAGGAAGAGCGACAGAGACAACTGGAGAAGGAGAGGAAGCTCATGGAGAAGCAGAGGCGAGAGAGGATACTGGAGATGAGGAAGAAGAGGTTCTACAGCAGGATGCATCAGACGGAGAGTCTTGTCCACTTTCAGGATGACACTGACGAGGAACAAGAGAGGATCAAGTCATCTGAGGAGGCAGAAGGGGATGAGGAGGTGTCGGCCTCCCTCCACACGTCCTCGGGAGGTGGAGACAGCAGCGGCGTGGATGCCAGGAGGCAGGCCGAGGAGGAGGACGAGCAGAGGCAAGCGCTGCTCTTCAAGACTGGACTCAACGACCTGACGAGGCTGGAGGCCTCTCGGAGAAAGAGGAGCAGTCGGGCACTGGAGGACGCGTTCGAGCCTCTCCGCGGACCAACGGTAGCACGAGGAAGACCTAGTCTTCTCACCAGGCTGATGGAGAAGGTGGAGGGGAGGCCCATGGACCTTATCGTAATGGACGGGTCCATTAAAAAGATGGGCTACAGCTTCCTGGAGGACGGGTCCATGTTCAAGGTAGAGGAGACAGTGAAGTCCTTTGAGTTGGAAGAGGAGGAGGAAGAAAAAGAAGCTGAGAAGGAGACCACGGAAGGACTAACTGCAGAGATGGAAGAGGAGGAGGAAGAGGAGGAAGAATTGGAGTTCGAGTTAACGGAAGATGTAATCAAAGAAGAGCCAGAAAAGGAGGAGGAAGAAGAAGTTTCCTTCGGGGATTTTCTAGATCTGATGGAAGTGTTTTAGTACCTTTGTACACTTTTTCTACACTTACTAGACCGTAACTGTTGCATGTAGCAATAGCACCTATTGTGTTCATCATTTAGCCAAGGACTTGAAATAATATAGAATGATATTATTTCAAACGTAGGATGGGCATCACTAGGTATAGGTGTACGTAGTAGGGGTCTAGAGACGTTCAGCGTCTGTGTAACCATTGCGGCGTAAATTTTTATCCTTGTTTTATCAAACAAATCTACATTTTTAAAGCAATTTTACAAAAATTTATAACGACATATTTACCTTGAATGTGCAGTAGTTTATAGTTTTAAAAAATACATTTTTACGTGGTGATGATGTGAACGTTATATTTTTTTTATTTTCTTGACTGAAGAGAGGTTTTCATGTGACCATTTTGACAAAAAAAATTGGTGACACATTTAAATTCAAGAAAGTGTCTAATTTTTTCATCTAAACGATAAAATTATGAGTCGCCATGGTTACTATACGTATATCTTCTTTATTGAGACTAAAATCTGATAGCAGCAGTATGTACAGTACATGTACCGGTACCTAACTAGAAGGACAACAATTTAATTCAATTACCTGTACTTTCTTCTTCGTAGCGATTTGCAGATTAATAGCCTTACTTTTTGAATCTTCGTTTCTTAGCTCACAGCCGTTTTTTTCTCCATATTCTTCTAGGGCCTCTTAAGCCTTTTCCCTACTTAAGCAGTTGGCGATCTCTTCCTCTTCCGCTTCTTCCTGGTCTTCTTTCACGTTCTCATATTGGCAACAGGCCTCGCCCTCCTCCCCGTCCTCCTCCTCCTCTTCTCCTTTTCGGCCTCCCTTCGCTTTGGACCCTCGATAACGACGACGATAAAGGCGATCCCGGTGAAAGCGTCGAAAGTAGAAGAGGATTACGGAAAGGCCTGCAGAAAAAAAGTGGGCGGAAATGGTTGAGATATGTACTAATAATACAATAAGGCCCGATAGGACGAGGTGTAGCGATAAGCGTCTCGGCACCCACCAGGAAGAAAGAGCATGGTCATGGCGGCGCCCTCCGCCAGCGCCGGTACGGCCAGCGCCAGCCTGAGCATGGCCACCCGGCGTCCGCCCAGTGAGTCGAAGCCCTCCTGCGCCCAGAGGAGCGGCAGCACCAGAGGTCGGCCACCGTCCGAGGGAGTGCGCAGGCGCCGCAGCGGAGGGAAGGAGGTGTCGCGGCGTAGCGCCAGGTTCAGCTGGAACCGGACCTGCGCCGCCACAGGGACGCCAAGCACGGGGTCCAGGCTGATGAAGAACTCGTGGGGGGAACGAAGTGAGGTTGAAGGAAGAGGAGGAGGAGGTGGTGGTAGACCGTCCAAGTGACTCAGATACCTGAGAATGGGAGGTCTACTATCTATATCGTGGCACATGTTAAGTCATTATAGTCTGTTACCTACCATTGGTCGGCGTGCAAGAAGTATGGGAACGACGCCATGATTGGAGCGCCCTCGTAGCACGGCGCCAGGTCCATGGCACCAGGGGGCAAGGGGGAGTCGAGCACGGAAGGGACAAAGCAGGAGGAGGAGGAGGAGGGCGATGAGGTGAAGTTAAAGGTGTCCCTGGCCGCCACGAGTCTGACCGCCGAAACCCCGTCCACTGTCTTGCTACCAACGCTCTTCAGACGAATTTTTCTGTTCATGGTATAGCAAAGATAGAAGCTTGTCATTACAAAAAGTGTGCCAGCGAATGACAGCAACAGCGACTGGTTTTTTTTTAGCCTCACCTGCACATTATGCCTACGAATACGTCCAGTTCCACCTCTTCCTCCTCCTCCTTTTGCCCAACTGGCATGGGAGGAAGCGCGGTGATCTCCGTTGCACCGCTCAGCGAGTCGCACCCGGACCCGTTCTTCCAGACGCCTAGGTCGGGATGGGAGTCCAGGAGGAGCAGTCGGCCCTTATCCACTACCTCGGACCGTCCGGCGCCCGTGGCGATGGTGGCGGGACGACCCAGGGTGGCGTTCTTGTGCACCAGGAGGCCGAAGGCGCACCTGCCGTCGGGACGACGGTAGCTGGGCCTCGGACGGCGGCGGCGGCGGCCCAGAGAGGGATCGTCCCTCTCCGCCCTGCCCACCGCCTCCTCCTGCCCGAAGGTGACCCAGTCTTCGTCGCCTCCGAACAGCTCCTCCTCCTCCTCTTGTTCCTCTCCCATGCAGGCCCGTTCGTCGTGCTTTCCCCAAAGCAGTTCGGCCACGCTCATCTGAGTGAAGACGTCGGTGCCGCTCCCGTCCTCGTCGTTGTCGTCTCCCTGCAGGAGGGGCCAGACGACGGACTGCTTCACGAAGTCAGGCTGCTCCCTCACCTCCGCGCCCAGCATCCCCGTCAGCGGAAGCAGGTTGGGCACCGTCAGCACCGTCTCCGCGTCTGAAGCCACGGACTCTGAGGGAACGAAGTGGTATGTAGTGCGAGATCTGAAACAGGGAAAAAAAATCATTAGTAGTAATTCTCTTCTTAATCATTCATAGTAATTCATAGTAGTTCATAATAATTCGTAGTAATTCAAAATAATTCATAGTAATTCATAATAATTCATAGTAATTCATAATAATTCATAGTAATTCATAATACAGTAATTCTCTTTTTAATACTTCTCTTTTTCCTTAATTTGTAATTTGTTGCCATCAATAATACACGGTAGGTTATCCACCTAATATCTGGCTATAGTACACTAGAGTTTCGACATCAAGTGACTTTTTAGGATAGGCAATGTAATAGCAGTATTGACATGAGCTTCGCTGACCTGAACGTGACTTCCTCCCTCTGACTCGGCCCACCCCAGCTGTCCACCACCCTCTCCTGCTCTGCCTCGTAGACGAAGGGACCGACTTCCTGCAGGCGGGGACGAGAGGCGACGCCGGAGGAGACCAGGGCCGCGTTGGTCACGTTGAACACGAAGACCTGTGATAGAAAAAAAAGATGATAAATGGCCTTTTCTGGTTAAAAAGAAAAAGAGTTACCTTTAGTCTCGGCTTGAGGGGCGGTTCGGTCCAGATGGCCAGCGCGCTGGAACCCGGCGCGAGTGCAGTCCACTGGCGCATCATCGCCCGGACGGACCCGGAGAGGCGCCCGGAGAGCAGCGCGCAGCCCACAAACGCGGCCAGCAGAAGCAGAACGGCCGCCGCCACCGCCGCCGCCGCCCCCGGCCCCGCCTCCGGCCCTCTCCGTCTCCGCCTTCGCCGCCGCCACGTCGTGTCACCCTTGCCCACCGTTTCCAACTCCGCCATCTCTATCTTGGGGGAGGGCCTAGACGACCACGTGGACGTGGAGGTCAGGAGGAAGACACACTTGTCGTCGGACCCACTCGCGACCATGCCTCGTTTCGGAATATTCTTCTTTTTCTTCCTCCTCTTCTTCCTCCTCCTCCTCTCTCCTTCCTCGCCTCTTGCTCGAGACTATCGTCAAAATCTCCTCCCTTCGTCTGGCATTTCACGAAAAAAATAGGAGAAAAGCCCCCTTTCCTCGTCCTCTCTCTCTCTCCCTCCTCCTTCCTCTCACGTCACAACTCACTGACAGTCAGATCTGGCAGAGGTGTCGGCGGTCGGGTCATTCCGCTCCGTTCCGTCCCTCCCCACACACCCTTCCTTCCTTCCTTGCTTCTTCTTCTTCTTGTCTGTGGGGCGGGGGAGGAGGAGGAGGAGGCACAAACATTACCGCTATTTCGCGGAAAAAGGCGTCACTCACTTGCTTAATAAATCTTCTTCTTCGCCCCTCCCTTCCTCCCTCCCTGTCTCACAATATGTCGGGACTGAGAGCGGGGGGGGGGGAGGGAGGATTGTTGTGGTAGTGGTACAGAGTACCTAACTAGGTGCACTAACTACCGGTATTAAGGAAAAAATGTTGAGTGTGGTGACTCCGCCCCGGTCGCAGCGTTTGACACGAGAAGAGGGAGGCTCCGTCGGATCAATCCAGAACCGCCTCTCCTCCCCTTCCCTCTCCTCAATCGCCTTTTGTATTGGCACCTTTCTGGCTGGAGCGCACGCCGACGATGACGAATGGTGATGGTCGAAATCCACACGTCTCGAGAAGCCAAAAACTTTCCGCTCCCCTCCCTCTCCTCCCCATTGCCCCTTTCTGAGCATGCTACGCGTACTAGCATGGCGTATAATAGCAATAGCGATTTGCTATTGCTAGTATTATAAAATGTGGACTAAGAACTCAGAAACTGAAAGGAAGCAACAACAGCTCACTGGTGTTCCACCAGGGCCCCCTTGGTATCGAACATTCCTCCTCCTCCTCCTCCTCCTCCTCCTCCTCCTCCTCCTCCTCCTCCTCCTCCTCCTCCTCCTCCTCTTCCTCTTTCGTCTCACCTTCCCGAGAATGAATGAATTCCCCTTCTCCCTCTCCGTGTGTGAGTGTGTGCTCTTGTGTTTCCGATGCCGCCCTCGCTCCCCCCTCCTACCCCCTCCACCCCCTAGGCCTCCTCTTCCTCCTCCCATTCTGTCGTCTCCGTCTATTAAGGGAGAGCAGTAGAAAAATCACACACACTAAAAAGGTATGTCAGAATATGTCATTGGAATGTTACAAAGAACAACTTTGCAATAGAAAAGGGGCCTACCCTAGATACATATGTACGTATGTACATAGTACTAGCATCTTCGAAGTAGACACGCGAATCAGTACGAAGTGCCCAGCATTCTGGTATGGTATACAGTGATACACAAGCCATTTGTAGTACATACGTACTACAAATGGTGGTGGCGGTGGCGATTTACTACGACTATTTTTGTGTCGGTGTCCGGCTCCGAATCGCTTTTTTTTTTAGACGTCGTCGTTCGCTTCATTGCTCGCTCACACTTAATTGCGGATGAAACAAACACACAGACACACTAACAGCCGCCAAGCAAAATTTAAGCCAAGCCTTACTTTTCCACTCCATTGAGAAACAGGGGGAGGTGGGGGGGCGAGGGTCAAATATGCGAGGAGAGGAGGAGCGAAAAGAACGAAATTTTGTCGCCTACGTAGTACTGTACAGTACAACATAGCGTAGCTCCCACTGCATACGTAGTACTACGTCCCTCTGCCACCTGCGCCAGTGCTGAGTTTGCGAGCCTGGCTGGGAGGAAGAGTGAGTGAGGGGCGTGGAGGTGGTGGAGGAGGAAGAGCCCACCAAATTTCGGGAATTCAGTTGTAGTAGTAGTAGGTGGCTGGCTTGGCCTCCCTCCTGAATTTGAGTCTTCGTAAGATGACGGCAGCGCATCAGCAGCATCATAATTTCCCTCCCCACCTCCTCCTCCACTCTATTTTACAACCAAATATTATCCCATTTCAAGGAGGATTTCCACCTCCACCTTTTCCCCTTCCTGTCTCTCTCTCTCTCCTCCTCCCCTTTCTTATCCCAAGTCTGCAGTAAGCGTGAGTGGGCCGATCCTTGTCTAAAGGTCCCTCCCCCCCCTCTTCCCTTTTGCCGTAATGTTTATGCCTTCCTCCAGTCGTTGCCGTTCGTCCCCTTTGCCCTGTGAGCAGCACGAAGGTGGTGGTGTTTTTTTTTTTTTTGCCCAATTTTACGAATTTACCGTCGCACAAACCAGCCAGCCAGCCAGCCAGCTCCACCCTCCTTTTTCTTGTGCTCTGCTCCCTCCCTACGGCTGCCTTCCTTCTTTCTCCGCCTAAACTCCGACCGACTCTTTTTTTTAGGCGCCTTTCGTCTTCGCCGTCGGTGGCACCTCCCATTCAGACTCGGCCGACCAGAGGAGCCTCCTCCTCCTCCCTCGCCTTCCCACACTGACATTTAAATGAAGTTTTGGCGGTATAACTTCTCCTCCTCCTCCCTCTCCTCCTCCGCCAACACCAACACAGCCTCGTCTCCTCTCTCTTTCCCTCCCATCCTTATCTTGAGGTACAATCAAGGGAATGTGACACTCCAGGCGGAGGAAAAGGAAGGAGGAAGGCGGAAAAGTGTTCTTTGCAGTCCTAATCTTTCCACTTTTCCTCAATTTTCGTTCCCCTTCCATTAGCGAATTCTCTTTCCGCGTCCTATTTCGCACCCGCGAAGATCCACCCGGCAATTGCTTCATCTGTGCAATTATGTTGCTGTTTTGTCCTTCCATCTCATGCACGAGGAGTATAGGTATTTGCATTGCTTATTTGTTTGTAGAGGAAGGCTTTTCGCGATGCAACGAGATAACTACTCAGTGCAAAAAAATTTTTTGTCAACAAATCCCAGGTTCTAAAAACTGCTTGGGATCAAACAAACAAACTGGGGCTTTGGACATCACTATCTGTGTGTGTGAGAGAGGAGAAAGTGCACAACAACACAATACGACCCCCTTAAAGTCTAAACGCACTCTCCGCAGCGGTGGATGACAAAAGGTGGGGGGGGGGGGGGGGGGGAGAGGGGTATGTAGGTAGGATAAAATAAGCCCGTTTGGGTGGGTCTGGGTGGGCAGGGGAGGGGAAGGGGACCGATTGAC
>JAAUYM010009710.1_pt1 | contig 14151 bp, 16 predicted proteins | sample 7278001 | NCBI WGS metagenome assembly JAAUYM01 (sample SAMN14350224, study PRJNA611818) | marine sediment metagenome | isolation source: surface marine sediment (1.8m) | place: French Polynesia: Moorea | collected 2018-08
GACCCCCCCCCCTTAACCCTAAACTCTGTCGCATGTTTCAGGCATGCTTCACAGAGATAATAGTATACTGTAGTAGTACAGTTTTTCTTGTGCCCCCAATTTTGAGAGAGAAAACCCAATCAAATTTGTTTCATCGCATTTTTTGTTCTAGTACCTACTACGTATGTACGATCTTCGTTATCCGCAAACCAAAGTAAAAATAAATAAGTAAGCAAAACTTCTTCCCCTTTTTTTTCCAACTCCGCAGACACGTGTGACCACTGATTTTATTGGCCAGGCTAGGCAGGAGTGCAAAACCACAATTTTTTTAACGCTTGGCACAAAAGAACGGAAATGCCTGTACAGTACAGTGCACCTCCGCTATACGTACTACGTACTTTGTAAACTTTACATGTACAGTTGCAGTCAAAATAAAGTTCACCATGCAACTCGTAATAGAGATGACCTAAATTAGTCGCATTATCTTTAAAAAAAAACTCTACTATACCGTGCATATATAGCAAACTTTTAGCTGACTTTGCTACTCACACGTGCTACATGTCGGAGTTCTACTGTACCAATACTTTACCTTGATTTTTGCAAAAAGAAAATATCGTAAAATCGTCAATATCTCAATTCCGCCATCACCGATTGCCCGTGACAAACGCATCCGGCGAAGGAAGGAGGTGCAAATTCGCTACAATCTTCTAACCCGGACTCCCCACCCCCCTTTTCCAAGTTTTGAAAAAAAGGAAGGAGAAGGGGAGAAAGTGACCCCTAACTTTCGCAAACGAGCTAGTGCATCCCTCTCCTCTTCTTCCTCAGGCTTTCACCTTTCGCACTCTCCCTTTGGACTTTGGGGGAGGAAGGGAGGAGAAAGAAACGGACAAAATCTCTCTCTCTCTCTTTCTTTTCTTCCCCCGGAGCTATTTGTGAGTGAGGAGGAGGCTAAGAGACAGCAACTATAACCTCCTCCTCCTCCTGCTTCACCTATCTCTTCTGTTCCTCTTACAGGTTGCGCTCTGCCCGCCGCCGCCGCCGCCGCCGCCGCCGCCGCCGCCGCCGCCGCTACTACTGCGAGGAAAAGAGGAGGCATTTCGAACGAAATTTTCTGATCCTCGAGAAAGTCGGCATCTGAGTGAAAATCCTCCTCTCCTTGGTCAGCTCTTCCTCTGGCATGGGTGTCTGCTGCCTGCCCATCATTCCCCTCCTCCTCCTCCTCAACAAGAACAAGCGCGGCCAGTGAATCTGTGTGGAAGAAGGAAGGAAGGAAAGGAAGAAAAGTGTGCACACAAATGCCCCCTCCTCCTTCCCCTCTTTTCCGCACTCCCCAGCGACTGCGAGGAGTAAGGAGGAATGAGCGTTGGCACCTTGCCCACCTTGTGTAAAACTGTGTGGCCTCCTCTCTCCCTCTCCTCCTCTTCCCCTCTCCCATGCACAGGTCCACATTTTGAAGTCTTTTGAGCTTCCTGCGCTTGTGTCTCCGTGTGTTGTAGTAGGGGCAGCAGAGAAGGAAGGGCAGAAGAAATCACGGCCGCCGCCGCCGCCTCAGTCATGTCCTCCTCCTCCTCCTCCTCCTCCTGAGCGCGCGTGATATGCCCGTTTTTACTTTCTTGGCTCGAGTACCTGAGGCTCAAGAAGGAGGGGGAGGGGAGGGGAGAAAGGTCGCGTGAATGGACCACGTCCTCCTCCTCGCTGAGGCCGCAACCGCCGCCGCCGCCGCCGCCGCCGCCGCTGCTCATCCTCATCTCCATCCTGGAGGGGACGGAAGACGACGACGACGACAGCGACGACGCCGCTGGCAAGGCGGTCGGCGGCGGCTGTGACGACGGCGACGGCGACAAAGACGAGGGTTGTGTTGTCACTGCTGCTGTGCGGGTGGAGGAAGAGGACGAGGAGACTGTCCTGACACCACCTCATCCTCCTCCTCTCGTGCCCTTTCTAGTAGCCACCGCGGCAATAGCGAAAGACCCCGAGGGAGGAGAGAGGGAGAGAGGAGGAGGGTGGGAGAAAGAGAAGAGAAAAAAAGCATCTTGAGTCCAGGACATCTGGTCGGAGTGAGTGTGAGTGTGAGTGTGTGGCGGGGAGAAGCAGGCGGAGGAGGAGAGGTCAGCCATCCTCAGCGAGATAAGGGGGGACTACCACCAGAGGGAGGTGGTGGTGGAGGAGGAGGCGGAGGCGGAGGTGGAGGAGGAGGAGGTGGAGGAGGAGGAAGGCTCTGTGCTTGCCTTGCCTGCCAAGATCATTACACCGAGGAAGAATCGGTAGTCCAGCCACCTTCCCCCTCCCTCCCGTCCGTCATCATGGCGCCAGGCCGAGGCGGCAGCCGCAGCGGCTGCCGCTGCGGCGGGGGCTTGCTGCCGCGTGGCGTCCTAGTGCTGGTCATCCTGATCTCGGTGGCCACCACGGTGTCTGCCCAGGGCATTGGGCCGAAGGTTGAGAACAAAACCGAGGAGGAGGAGAGGCCCGGCGGCGTCCCCAAGGGCGTCAACTGCGACGACGGGCTTATCGTGCCCATCTGGAGGCCCTTTGAGAACCTGAGCAGCGGAGATCGGATGGCCCGCGGCGTCCTGTACGCGCTGCTCATGGTCTACCTCTTCATCGGCGTCTCCATCGTGTCCGACAAGTTTATGGAGTCTATCGAGATGATCACGGCGCAGGAGAAGGAGGTTACAATCCGCGACCCAAAGACGGGCAAGAACCAGATCGTCATAGTAAAGGTGTGGAACGAAACCGTGGCTAACCTGACGCTAATGGCCCTCGGCTCCTCCGCCCCGGAGATCCTACTCTCTGTCATCGAGATCTACGCCAAGGGCTTCTACGCCGGGGATCTCGGTCCCGGCACCATCGTCGGCTCAGCCGCCTTCAACCTGTTTATGATCATCGGGCTCTGCCAGTACGTGATCCCGGATGACGAGGTGCGCAAGATCCGCCATCTGCGCGTGTTCTGCATCACCGCCTCCTGGTCCGTGTTCGCCTACATCTGGCTCTACCTCATCCTCGGCGCCATCTCCAAGGGTGTCGTAGAGAGCTGGGAGGCGGTGCTCACCTTTGTCTTCTTTCCGACCTGTGTCTACTCAGCCTACGTGGCGGAGAGGAGGCTTTTCTGCTACAAGTACATGTCCAAGACGTACCGAATGGGCCGCGGCGGCGTCATCGTGCAGACGGAGAAGGACGACACCCGGAGGAAGGAGGAGAAGTTTGCCGACGACCTGGAGGGAATGGACCCGGCGCTGGCAGAGTTTGAGCGACACCGCCGCGACTACATCAATGCCATGAAGCGCATCCGCCTCGAGAACCCGGACATCGACATGGCCGAGCTGGAGATGAGGGCCAGGGAGGAGGTGATGAGCAAGGGGCCAAAGTCTAGGGCCTACTATAGGATGCAGGCGACGCGTAAGCTGGCAGGAAAGCAGAACATCGACAAGAAGATGAAGGAGGCTCTGGCGGCGGAGGCGGAGGCGGACAGGGCGGCTGAGGAGGCCGAGAAGGAGGAAGAGGTGGAGAAGAAGGACGACGGAATCAGCCGCGTCTTCTTCGACCCTCCTCACTACACCGTCATGGAGAACGTGGGCACCTTTGAGGCCACCGTGGTCCGCGAGGGCGGCGACATTAACGTCGGCGTGCAAGTGGACTTCAAGACGGAGGACGGAACTGCCTTTGCCGTCAACGACTACATCGAGAAGAGCGGCACCCTGTACTTCGCCCCGGGCGTCACGGAGCAGAAAATTGAGCTCGAGGTGCTGGACGACGACGTCTTCGAGGAGGACGAGCACTTCTACTGCCGTCTGTCCAACCTGAGGCGCAAGGACGGCATCGACATCGCCGAGATTGAGGTGGAGGACGAGAAGACCGGCGAGACGACGACGCAGCCGTGCCTACAGCTGGGCACGCCGCATCTGGCCACCATCATGGTGCTGGACGACGACCACGGCGGCGTCTTCCAGTTTGAGACCCACGAGAAGGAAGTGACGGAGAGCATCGGCGTCCTGGAGCTTATGGTGCAGAGGCAGTCCGGCGCCAGGGGCAAGGTAGGCATCCCCTTCTCCACGGAGGAGGGCACGGCCAAGCCCGGACAGCACTACGAGCACGTCGAGGGGGAACTCATCTTTGCAAACGAGGAGAACGAGTGAGAAATCGAAAGAGATTGATTTTGGGGGGAAACTTTTCGACTGATATTTCATTTCCCCCATATAGGAAGACCATCGAGATCCCGATCATGGAGGAGGACACCTACGAGAAGAACGTGGTGCTCTACTGCAGCATTGGAGAGCCAAGGCACATCGCAGGTAAGGAGGGAAGAAGAAAGGAAGAGGAAGAAAGATCGCAAAAAAAGGAAACTAAATCTGGGAAACTTCCGTTAGGAGCCTATGAAAAAAAAACATACAGGATGTTCCAGTAAAAACTGGCAACCTTATTTAGTCCTACTTAAAGTTGCCTTTTATTGTATTTAATATTGAAAGAGCAAATGTATTTCTGGGGCATCCTGTAGAGCATATTTCTCTCTTTCACACGTACAACACCAGAGGTTCTTGGAAAGGTGTTGGTTGGTTGGTTGTGTCCTTCAGTTCTTTGACGTTAATTCAGGCCGACAGGATAAAAAAAAGCATTTCCCTACACTATTTTTTTTACAAAGGGAAGTTTTTTCTACTTAGAAACACTAACTAATAGTCGTAGAGAAGTATTTGAAAAGTTTGGAGAGAGGCAGGGAGTGTAAGTGTTGGTCCCGCCCGTCCATCCAAGCATGCAGCTGCAGCTGCGACACTAACCGGAGAGGACGCCGGTGGAGGCGAGAAAGGAGGAGCAGGATCAGCTTTTACTTGTCTGTGCACAACAACGACGACGACAACAACGACGACGACAGCCACGCCACCGCGGCCGCCGCGGCCGCCGAATGTGATGGTGGCTGCTGCGTGGAAGGCGATGCTCACAAAGGGAGAAGGGTCGTAGATCGGGTAGAGAGTATCGTAGCTGCGGGGGGAAAGTCCTACGTACTAGAGTGGTTGGGATGACGGACGCACAACACAGCTTTCTGTAGTACTGTAGGTAGGTGCTAGTAAGTAGTGGCTAATTTGTTCGATTACCCGAATGTTGAATTTGTATTTTCCTGTTTTCTCTCACTCTTTTCTTTGTAGGACCACCCGGAGAAGGAGGTAGCGTAACTATAGTGTACTAAACTGCATTGTTTTTCAATTTCTATGTAAGGTACTATTTTTGGGAAGGGTGCCATTACTTTTTTTCTCTTTTAAGGCACTTTAACCCAATTTCGGTGTTGTCCCGTCCCTTCACTCTGATTGGAAATCTGATGTGGTTTGATGTTTCTTCTTCTTTACTAGTACTACCTACAATTGTGTAAATTCCCGTACATGACAATGGGAACCGTCGCGCCTAATGTTCTCACTAGATCTTTATGGTAAAATAGCTATGAGTAAATCAACCCTACGTAGCAGACAACGCGCGGATGATCTCGGCACCCTCTCTGCTACTGTGAACAAGCACCTTACTAGCGTACCTACTACATACTACGTGTTATTGCAGGATGGAGATTAATTAAGCAGCCAATGATAGCATAAGTGATAGGTAGGTAGGTAACTAATGTGCACATTTCTATCCCTTATGTGCTTTTTACCTTAAAATTGATATCCAACCAGCTGATTTTGCACATATGCTATGTACATAGGTACATGTAGGTAATATAGTACGGTATCTAGCAGAATCGAGACTCTGCTAAAAAAAAAGTAAGTAAAGCAACTGCTGATTTCCCAATATATATTTTTTAATTTCTCCCTCCCCGATTCCGTGCAGAGGGCGTAAACTACGACGAGATCGACGCGAAGGACCCTGAGACGCTGACGGAGGTGGAGAAGATCGCCCTGCTGGGCAGGCCCAGGCTCGGGGACGTCACCAAGATACAGATCAGGATCAAGGAGAGCAAGGAGTTCAAGGTGAGCAGCGCGGTGCAGGTTGGAAGCCCTTCCAAGTGGGCCGTAGGAGAGGTAGTACAGTACAGTTTTGGAAACCTCTGCGCTACATGTAGATCGCAGAACAAGTTGGTCTTGGCATCAATTTGTCTCGCTTCCCGCCTCTCCCGCCCCATCTGCGAGCGGTTCAAAATGCCATTTTGGTCCTTTCTTTTACGTTCTTGCTGTTTTTTTTTTCTCGTGCAGAGTTCCGTGGACCGTATGATGCAGAGGAGCAACGCCTCCATGATGATGGGCGCCTCCTCCTGGAGGGACCAGTTCCTGGAGGCATTCACCGTGCAGGCCGGTGAGTCAAGGAGCGAAATACGAAACACTAGTAACGTGGAACTTCATAATACACCTTTATCTATTAAGTGTACTACGTAGTGGTGGTGGCTGGTTATACGTACGTTATGTGTAAAGTCTGTCCTGGAAATTCAGTCGACGGTTGATGTAGGCAACTTATTCAATTTTGACAACTTACCAAAACTTGACACTTTTCCATTATAGGTAGTAAGAAAAATTACTCACTATGGGCAACATATGCGATTATATGCGATATACAACATATGCGATTTAGACAACTTTTTATTCCTTGCTGGAAATTTGCTTAAATCAAACGTTGACTGTACATAGTAACTTTGCCTGCATGATGCTTGTCGGTCTCCTTTGACGTTTCTTACATACTTTCTTTCGGACACCCTGTCCTACATAGCATGGTATAGTACGTATTGTGCCGCAAGCTAGACTTACCACGACGTTAAGGTCAACGTAATGATGAAATACGTGAAAAAAATGTCCGTTTCCTTTTTCCAAAATGTCCCCAATCCTACTCATGTTGCAGGAGGTAAGTGAGGAATTCCTGGCGCACACCGTAGCAGCAGCAGTAGTACAGTAGATTCCGGCTTCTTTTGATGAGAGAGAGAGGGTGGGGATGGAGAAGTTGGAAATGCTCGACTAGACGAGTTGGACCCCCTCCTTTCCTCCCTCTCTCTCTTAAAAAGAACATCCGAGTTGTTTTGCTCCACCAACGACTGCTTTCAGTAAAGACATACGGACACGCTTGATGTACATACCGTTTACTTTACCGTATGTGGCGGAAAGACAACGATATCGTAGTACAGCAGGTCCACAAAAAAGCATATATCTTCCCATTAGGCTTGCCAGTGTGGTCGCTAACTGGCCAGATCTAAATAGGCTATAGTGAATTTTGACTTCCCAGACCTGGCAACCGTGTTGCCCAGTAACTTGAAATGCCACATAGGCAAATTTAATCAGTACAGAAAGACCTGTTTTTAGACACACTTTTTTGGGGGACATGCTGTACCTAAAAGAAATACTGCCTTGTTTTCCTCTTGGTAAAAAGCTTGACGCAATGTGAAAGTCGCTAGACGGTTTTCTTTTGCAGGTAAAGTACGTCCGTAGAACTCCGGTATAGTAAAGTCACTAGTCAACAGTTAAAAGTTTACTCTGGCAGGTTTCTTACTAATGTATGCTAGCAGAGGTAGGTTATAAAGAAAATGTACTAAACATAATTAGTACAGCAACCTTTACAATACAGGAGTCTACTATAGCGGAGGTCTACCGTATTTTTTCAAGGTTACACGGAAAAAAACCACCTCAACTTGTTTCATGTACACATAGGCGACGACGACGAGGAGGAGGAGGAGGAGGGCGAGGAGGGCGAGGAGAAGATGCCCACCTGCGGGGACTACATAATGCACTTCCTCACGCTGGTCTGGAAGATCGTGTTCTCCATCATCCCGCCATCAGGTAAGGAGGAGGGGGAAATAGAAGGAAATCTGAATCAACTGTTCTCTTTCAGAGGAAAAAGATCTTTACATTAGTAAATCTCGTCGACTTTTTCTTCTTCCTCTTCGTCCACATCGCGGAGATTGCGCACTTTCCGGTTCGGCGATTTGGCAAAGTTTTGCTGCTCTCCTACGGGACCGGCTTTCTCCTCCCTCCCTTCATCACCAATCGTCTCTCTCTCTCTTTTTCTATTTCCAAATCGTCTTTCTCCACCTCCTCCTTTGCCCTATTGTGTGTGGAGTCGCTCCTCCTCCTCTCCTGTTTTATTCATGGAAAGTCTGCCTCTGCAAGAAGAGAAGCCCTATGAAGAAGGAGGTTGCAAATTCTTCCCTCTCTCTTCCACTTCCTCCTCCCCTCTCACTGTTGTTTAGCATTCCCTGGAAAGGAGGAAGGAAGCCCTATAGGTTGAGGGTAACCTCCGCTTCTTGGCGTACTGTATACTAGGAGCACTACTACATCGTACTATTACACGTACGTACACTAAGAGAAAAAACAAGAAACTGAGAAACTGAAAAAGAAGAAACTGAGTGCTAGGAAAAGCTAATTCTAAGCATAGTAGTAGCACAGTAGATGATGCCCACACTAATATTGAAGTTTGTCCCAGGTACAGTAACTAGAATTCACCCCCATCCCCTACACACAAATCCACTCCATGTCCTTTGCAACTTTTTTTTTGTTTTGTGCTGTACCATCACCACCCAATTCCCCATATTTTTGATAAATCTCCAAGCGATTTTTTACGTAGAGCTCCCATACAGGACTGACACGAGCTTTGCAAGCTTGAAGAGAAAAAACTGGTGATACAGATTGAATCAGGACACAAGTCATGCTGAGTTTTCTTGGACCCCCTGCACACACAAAAAGGAATGTACGGGGGCTACGCCACCTTTGTGGTCTCCATCCTGATGATCGGCGCCTGCACAGCAGTCATCGGCGACGTGGCCGGCCACCTTGGCTGCTTCATCCTCCTCAAGGACACGGTCAATGCCATCGCGTTCGTGGCGCTCGGCACCTCAGTGCCCGGTAATGGTGGTGGTGGCGGTGGTGGCACTCCTCCCTCACAAAGCACCGCTTTCGATGTTCAAGCCTGGGACTGCGCGCAGAGCATTATGCTTTTTGATGTAGTACACTCAACTTTAAGCAAAACATCACTATGTTGAAAGCATCTTGTTAAGAAATTGGTTGTCAGAGACTTCACCATATTGAAGGTCTCTACTACATCAAAAGTTGAGTGTACTATATTTGCTGTAAAGAATATAGTAAAGAGACAGAGGAACACCATGACCTGTTTCAAACAGTTATTTCCTTCTTCTTTTCACTTTTCTTCACATTTTCTTCTAAATATGTGTATTATGAAATTATATGGACATTTTAAAATGCTCCAAAAAGAAATATGTTGCTAATTTGTTTACAGTATTTTTACCTACTACTGCATCACCCTTCTTACACCATCATTTCCTGTCCTCTTCCCTTCTTTCTTGAACTTGTGACGATGATCGATACCCCTGTGCAGCACTGATGAAAGGCTACCCGAGCTTTGTGGTCTCCATTGCCATGATCGGCCTGTGCACAGCCGTCATCGGCGACGTGGCTGGGCACCTCGGCTGCTTCATCTATCTCAAGGACACCGTGAACGCCATTGCCTTTGTTGCGCTTGGCACCAGCGTGCCAGGTCCGTGTGTGTGTGTGTGTGTGTCTTCACCAGCTGAGCAGCTGATGGCCAACTGACAAAGTGTGCATGTGCACAGATGTGTATGGATGTGTGTATGTGTGTGTGAGACTGTCAAAGAAACAAGCTGTACCCTTACACAAACCTGACCCACAATCTCAATTATCACGAGTTTATCTCCATCAAATGGAGTGCTTGTTACTACCGGTATGTGTACCTTATGGACTACGTGCGTACTAGAGTGCAACTTAAAGTAGTGTGCAAGTAGCAGAACTATGTGTATGTAGCTATATTAGTATGTGTATGCAAATAATGAATTCCCACAGTTTCCTAGGCCCAACTCAAACCAGTCAGCCCAAAAAAGTCAGGCGGTGTCTCTCTTCTCTCCTTCTACCTCATTCAGGCCTCATGAACGGCTACCCATGTTTCGTGGTCTCCATCGCCATGATCGGCGTGTGCACGGCTGTGATTGGCGACGTGGCCAGCCACCTCGGCTGCTTCATCTTTCTCAAAGACACGGTCAACGCCATTGCCTTCGTGGCATTGGGCACCTCAGTGCCCGGTACAGAAGATGAGGGTGCTCTTTTCAATGGCGCTTCTTCCATGCACACAGTCACTGTGGAAAGAGCCAGAGAGGTCTCGAAGGAAATCTACCCCCTTCTCCCAATTGCCTTGGTTGAAATGCACCAAAAAGTGCCCTCAAGACATGCGTGCATTTCTTCTGACGAGCATTAAGCATTAAGCCATGAAGTTTCCCCCAAACCGCCCACCCATCCTCCCTTGCTCTCAACCCCGACAGGAATTGCCAACGGCTACCCTTGCTTCGTGGTCGCCATCTGCATGATCGGCGTCTGTACCGCCGTCATCGGCGATGTGGCCAGTCACTTGGGCTGCTTCATCTACCTTAAGGACACGGTCAATGCCATCGCCTTCGTGGCGCTCGGCACTAGCGTACCGGGTACAGTCAGAGTCCTCCTCTCTTCTCAACCCCAAAAATGATCTTTTTTGAATTGACCTAAAGTACCGTAGTAGTGGACTATTCCCCATGGAGTGCCAAGTCACTAGTTAAGTAGAGTTGAAGAATTTTTTGTAGAATGGTTTTTTTTCCCTTTACACTTAAACAGTTTCCCTTTTTTAATAGACTCCTGCAGTTCGAGTCTGTACCCCGTTCGTAGAATCAACTGATGTGGTTGTGGTACCAATAGTACGTAGCTTAGAAGGGTTGCATTCTCCTAGATATCCCATAATGAGTTTTCCCTCAGTAGTAGAGATCATTTATTCTCCAATGATTGGCGGTATCTGTTCCACCTTGACTGTGATGATGACATAATGCGAGACTGCTGTGCTGTTGCTGATCCTTAATCCACCTCCTCCTTACACCTACCCATCAGAGAAAATGGGTCTCTCTCTCTTGAGAGCAGAGTGTTCAAGTTGCCCCTCACTCCCACCTCTCAACTTTCATCCCAGGACATGAAAACAACAGCGACGACGTCGCAGAGCAATAACGCAAAACTTTAACAAAGTACATAATTAACAACAACAAAAAGCCCTACCGTACAAGAGACCTTTAACTGCCTCATTTGCCAATTTGAGTGTCGCGTGTTGCTTGCTCTATTTTTTTTCTCATGCTTTTTTCTCCCTGTTACTAACACCGACGCGCAGACAGGTGGGGCGGTTGGCCGACCTTCCTGGCCAGCATCTGCTTCATCGGCCTGCTGACGGCCGTGATCGGCGACGTCGCCAGCCACTTTGGCTGCGTCACCCACATTAACGACAAGGTCACCGCCATCACCATCGTCTCGCTCGGAACCAGCGTGCCAGGTGTGACTCATCCACTCTCAGCCGACTAATAATTAACAGGGTGTTTTTGAGTTAATTTTTTTGTCTACTAGTACAGTGTTTACTTGAACAATGGCCAGAGTGACAAAAACCTACAAACACAAAACACCCTGTGTTTTTTTTAAAGAGAGACCATGTAGCACTGTTACAGGGTGTTCTTTTTATTACCTCATTATTTTTGGACAGTGCCAAATTTGTTGTTGCGCACAAACTAAATTTTTCCCTTCCCCGTCTCTGGGTCTGATCACGAAGCTTATTCGTCTTTTTTTCTCTCCCTTCCCTACTTCCCACCTTCCCAGACACGTTCGCCTCTAAAGTGGCCGCCATCCAGGACGACACTGCCGACAACTCCGTGGGCAACGTGACCGGTTCCAACGCCGTCAACGTCTTCCTGGGGATCGGCATCGCCTGGTCCCTGGCAGCCATCTTCTGGGAGGCCCAGGGTTTGCAGTTCCAGGTCTCTGCCGGCAGGTGAGTGACTAGGGGGGGAGCATGTATTCTTGGTGGTTGGATCATTATTGTGGCAAATGGTTAGGGTACTCATTGTGGCAAGTGGTTAGGGTACTTATTGTAGTATTGGTCGGGTGAGGTAGGAATGCACGTTGAATATACGAGTACAGTAGTTGTCGGGTATGTAAACATCGCTGGTGGTCAAGGCGCGTTGAGAACACTAGTCATGTTTAGAATTTTGTTAATTTTTTTGCTCTCCGCCCCCGTTCCAGCTTGGGCTTCTCCGTGACGCTGTTCTGCGTGGAGGCCGGCGTAGCCATCTTGACCTTGCTGATCAGGCGGAACCCCGGAGTGAGCGGCGGCGAGCTGGGCGGGCCCAAGGCCGTCAAGACAGTCACCTCAAGCCTCTTCGTCGTCCTGTGGTGCACCTACGTGCTCGTCTCCGCCATGGAGGCGTACGAAGTCATCACACCGGGATTCTAAGAGGAAGGAAGCATAGCCATCCCCACCTTCTCTCAACACAAATCTGTCTTCCGATGTGACTTTTCAAAAAGGAGGGAAATGAGGGAAAGAAAGAGTGGAACACACAACATCCCAGAAGAAAATCAGTTCGCCAAGAAGACCAGTTCGCGCACAAGTCAACCCTCACTCCCCAACCTTTCCCAAATCTCTCGGCCGAAACCACCAACTCAGCCGAAAAAGAAGAAGAAGCAAAAAAAAAAAAGTCGCTCATAGTAGCGAACACACACACATTTTTTTTCACGTCACCACACACACAAAATACCAAAGAAACCATCTCATTAAAGCAGCGGTCGCTGAGAGCAACAGCAAGAAAGCGACAGAGTTCCGGAGCAAAAAGACCACGAAGGAGAAGAAGAAGAAGGAGTTCTTTGACCTCCGTCCGCCCCCATCCCCCACCCCCGCGGAGAGAAACGGTTGTCGTTGCTTTTTCTGCTTGCTACTTCCCCGCTTCGCAATGGCCATCAAGAAAGCGGGCGGGCACCCTGATGGCGACAGGGCCGATTGTGTCATCAGGGGGGCCGACAGCAACGACACCAGGAGCAGCAGCAGCAACAGCAACAACATCTCAAGGCAGGGACTGGGACAGGAGGAGAGATAAGTTTTTGTTTTCATCGTCTCCCTCGCAGGTGAGATTGCGAGAAAGGAAATTGCCTCTGTAGGCTCTCCCTTGCTGTTTGCAACAGAGAAATCGCAGAATCTCAAGAAACATACACAAAAAAAAATCAACAACATGCTTGACGTAAAAATTAAAGTATTCAGGTCGGTTCTTTCGAAGAGTCTTATCCCGTTTGCCAAAGAGTTACCATCACCTCAAAGAAAAAAAGATTTTCTCAGAAGAACCGCGAGAAATGCCTTAAAAAAGAAGTGAAGCATTGCAAAAAAAAGAGTGAGGAAAAAAATCGACCGTGAAAATATGATAAAAGCCGCAATGAGATTGGACATTGCTAGTTTTTATACTCTGAGACTTGACCTACACACAGGTGCACACTACGATGATGATTGATTGCTTTGCTGCTAATTTAGAGTTTAAAAAGAAGAAGAAAAGTATGGACTTTGCCTCTTTTTGTTGACTGTGGTGCCTGTTGCCAAGAAAGAAAGAAAATTTTTGAGTGAGCCAGACATCTTCATCACCCCCCTCCCCTCTCCTACACACACCCAAACGAGTTATTATTATTGCCATAATCACCACGCACACGCAGAGTAAGAAAAAAATACAGCTTGATCATATTCAGACACACAAACGCCACCCTCTCCCATGATGTATGATGTATGATGCTGTGTGCAGAAAAAAAACCTTCTTATTTGCTTTGTGCTCTACCTACATCTCGGTTTAAGTAAAGTTTTGTTTGAAGTTGCGATATACCACTACATGAATAAAAGTTCCCTAGAGAGTTACTGGAGAGTTCCACCTTCATTTCCATGTGTGCAGAGTTGCCAGTTATCCCGCTCCACTCAGTATTAATGACAAAAGGCCTACAGGATGTTCCAGAAAAAAACCTGACATGCAATTTTGGGCCCTGACCCACGTTACCTGACAAACAAAAAGAGTAAAGGTTGTAAAGGAGGAGGACAGCTATATAACTATATGCAAATGAGCAAGGTCCTGGCATATTAAGCAACTCCCCTCCTACGTTGCTAAAAAAATACAGTAGAATGCTACCGTAATAAGTAATTGACTGGATCAAAGCTGCTGGATTCAAGCCAAACTGGACTGTATCTATGTATAAAGTCTGACTGAAAAGTGGATCATTATACAAAAATTTACACACCAAACTGTATACAATGACCATATACCGGCCAGATGGTGGTTACTAACTAACTTTAGTCATTTTGAGAACCACTTTTTTATCGGAGTGTGCTCAGATCGATGTTGGCAGGGTAGGTAATTGAATGCCTCAATGACCATGATGTTCCACGTAC
>JAAUYM010004202.1_pt1 | contig 14147 bp, 8 predicted proteins | sample 7278001 | NCBI WGS metagenome assembly JAAUYM01 (sample SAMN14350224, study PRJNA611818) | marine sediment metagenome | isolation source: surface marine sediment (1.8m) | place: French Polynesia: Moorea | collected 2018-08
CAGGAACATGGTCAAGGTAACCATGTTCCTGTTGCTGAGGATCTTGTTCAAGTTGATGCCAAAATCAACAATCTGGCTGCTAGTGCACCTCAGAGAAGGATTCAGCTTTAAAAAGAGGTATTATGCATTATTGTACCTTTAATATTAAAGCTCCAAATTGAAAAAAAAAGAGTTGCGACATAATTTTTGAACTGTGGGGTACAGTACTATCATACGTGTTTGCTGAACGCCTAAGTCCCAAGGCGAAAAGGTTGTTTGCCCCCTCCGCCTCGAACAAGAACTCCTCCTCTCCAGCTTGGCGCCTCCTTCTGGCGTGCAGCGAGGTCACCTCCTCGAAGGGCAGGTCTAGCCTGAGGGAGTCCTCCTCCTCGTCCCCTGTCAGCGACAGCCCGGCCCTCCTCTCTTCGCCGTCGCCGCCGCGGAAGCTCGCCCCCACGCTCCTCCTGCCTGGCTCTCGCGCCAGGCCGAAGGTGGCCCGCACGTCCTCCAGGCCCTCGTGCGGACTCCTGGCTGCCACCGACACCCGGTGGCTCCCGCCTCTCGAGGTCATCCGCGCGTCCAGCAGGTAGGTCTCGTGGTCCTCCTCACCCCCCAGCGCCACGAGGAGTCGAGGTTGGGGTCCAGAGTCCCATTGGAGGGCGGCCCTCCGCTGGCGGAGGACGGGGCTCTCCACCTCGAGACCGTGGAAATCTCCTCCCTCCCTGCTGTGGTAGGCGAACCTGTGCTCCCCGTGCTTCGTTCTCAGGAAGAAACCGGCCTCGCCTCGCGCCTCCCCGTCCAGGTTCAGCTCCACCTCTCCACCGTGCTGAGCTGAGCTGACCCTCACGCCAAGGCCCCCGCCGGCGTCCCTTCGCACCCGGAAGAAGCTGCCCTGATAGGAGGCCGTCACATTGAGCTGGGAGATGGCCAGGTCCAGGACAACGTCCATCTTCAAGGGATTTCCGTGCCATGCCACGAACGTGGCCTCTCCCTCCACGCGCTTGTTGCTCATGTCCGCCGTGAAGGTGCCCTGCAGAGTCTGGTGATGGCTTGGAAGCCTGGCGTTGAACCTCACCGTGGGCTGGCTCCCACGGTGCCCCTGGACTGCCGCCTCCAGGACGAGATACTTCTCCAGCAGGCCTATTGCAGGAACCCCATGGGTGACCTCCATGGTCAGACGAGGCTCTCCGGGAATTCCGTACTTGGGAACCTCGACCCTCGCCCGGCTCGACAACGTGCTGCCGCGGAAAGTCAGCTCGGAGACGGCCTCAGTGGCCACCTTTGTCGCGGCCTCATAATTCCTCTCGGACCTGTGCTTGAACTCCACGAAGTGCCAGTCCATCCTCCGCCCCAGGCTGGCCCTGATCCCGAACTCCCTCACCCGGTGCGTCCTCCTCCTGTTCACAACCCCGTACTCGAATCCGGTCCGCATCCCCCTCCTACCGAAGAACAGTCCGGCGCCCAGGTTGAAGTCGCTCAGTCTGCGGAACCAGTAGGCAAGCTCAGCCTTCCCGTGGAGGTCTACCGATGGCAGGTTGACCTCCAGGAGGGCCTCTGACCTGGTCAGTCTTAGGGCAACGTCGAAGACCAGGTCGTAGGCGTCGTCTCTCTCCAGGAGCGCCTTCCCACGGACGTCGATTCCTTGCTCGATGTTCCCCGTGATCTCAATTCTCCCGCTCTGGGCGTCCGGCATCTCGAACGACAGCAAGACGTCACACTTTCCTGCCCCCTGGAGGCTTGCCCGGAGGATGGTCGAGGTCTTCTTCCCGTTGACTGTCAGGGAGGACTCGTACTGGAAGAGTGCGTCCTTCGCCTCTATCGAACTGGTCGAGGAGACTTCTTCTGTGCCCTTTGAGGCCGTCCAGGTCCACTCCAGACTCTTGCCGTCGGGAAGGATGACTCTCAAGAGTCTCCCGTTGAACCTGACCTCCTCTGAGTTCACGTTTCCGGCGGCGGCGACGGTGATCGAACCGACTTCCTCGGATCCCGGGATAACAACAGGCTCCTCCACCCACGAGCCCTCCAGCTTCACATCGGCAAAGATGTCGAGGCTGCTCGTGATCTCCAGACTCACAGCGTTCGCCTCCTTCAAGGTAGTGAAAGCACGGAAGAAGAACTCCTTGGCCTTCACGTTGATGGTGAGCGCCTTCTTGGACAAGTCGGCGTTCAGCACAAGGTCGGACTCCTTCTCTTGGCCGACCCAGAACTCGCTCTTCAGATCCACGTTATCGGTGCTCTTCCCGTTAAAGGAGAATTTAACGGCGTCTCTGTGGGGCAGTTCCAGGTCCAGGGTGGCGGCAATCTCCGTGTCAGACTCGCTCTCTCCCACCAACCTGGCGCTCCAAGGTTCGCTTAACGTGGACCTTGTCTCCACCGTGACCGTCCTCGTCACCTTCGTCGCCTCGAAAGAGAAGTTTCTGTTGGTGGGGAAGCCAAAGCTGAAGAGGACCTCAGCCTTGCTGCCCCCGAACTCCCTAGAGGTCTTGAAGTGCATGCCGTATTTTCTCTCCTCCCAGGTGTGGCGGGTGACGTCGACCTTGAGCTCGAGCTGCTTGTCGCCGTAGAAAGACCCGGAATCGATGAAGAGCACCTCCGCCTCAAAGAGGATGTCCTCGCCGTTCTTGTACTCGAGCCTGTGCCGCGTTCCCTTCCTCGTGATCACCAGCACCTGCTCTTCCGGCACGAAGGGCCCTTCGAGGCGAGCTGTCAGTTGCATGCCGCCCTCCGGGGTGCTCCTGATCACCGCACTGGCCGTCGTCGTCCACCCGCCCTTCTCCTCCACGGTCACCTCCAGCGTCCTCTCCGGCAGGTTCAACAGCACACTGGCGCCGTACTCGTTGAACGGGGTCGACACGTCTCCGGAGACAGTCAGCGGGTTTCCCTTGTTGTCCCGCCAGTGTCGCCCGTTGCAACTCAGCGTGAAGGTCCACTCGTCAGAGTTGGCGTGTTCCTCCCTTCCGGCAGTGACGGACAGGGTCTCTTTCTCCCCGTCCTCTGCCAGGACCACCTCCGCGCGGAGGAAGGGGGCGGCGTCGTTCACCTCCACGTTCCAGAACTCGAACTTGCTGGAGACGTCGAACTCCGACCTCTTGGCCCTCGTCGTCAAGACTGCCTCCATAAAGTCGTACTTCAAACTCGCGTCCAGCCTGACCAAGTGGTCCGCGTCGGCCCTGTTGGTCACTTCAAGGCTGAGCTCGGGACTAACCTCGAGGTAGTGGTGACCACTGATCGCGGGGGAACTCATCGAGGCTTCGACCCTGAAGTCGTCCAGGCTCCTTATGTCGTTGTTGCTGACAAAGGAAAACAACGTAACTGGCGCCTGCATCCTTGGATGCTTACCCGTCAACTTGTAGGACGCCGACTTCACGAAATCTTCCCTCTTGCCCAGAAAATTGACCTCCGCCTCCTGAACCTTGCACCTGATGACGATGTCCGAGTCCCTGGGCGTCCAGTCCGCGGTGGCTGCCAAGGAGAAGTCGAGGAAGGCTCCGGCCTGCAGGGCCGCGGAGAGCTGCTTGGTCGCGCTGGCCACGTTCCAGCTCAGGCGGACCGCGGCGGTCGGCAGGTGGGGCTCCGTGCTCTCGAACGTGACTCCCACATCCACCCTGCCCGGGCCGTCACCGGTCTGGGCGCTCACCAGGAACTCGTGCTTCACGTTCTCCAGCGGTTTCTCCAGGAGGATCTTGGCCTCCCTCTTGTCAATGTCGTAGCCTACGGTCAGGCCGTACTTGAACTCTTCGCAGTTGCTCCTTCCCATCAGGCTGCACCTGAACTTCGGCGTCCCCTGCAAGGTGTACCGGCACAGCATCTTTTCTCCCATCTTCAGGTCCATCGACTCCGTGTAAGTGAGGTCCAACAAGTCTCCCTTCGCCATCAGAGTGGCGACAGAGCGAAACTCCGAGTTGCTGTTGCTCAACTCCGGCTTCCACTTGTACTCCATCTTCTGTCTGAAGGCTGGCCTCTTCGACGAGACCTGCAGGAGGCACTTGTACCACACCGGTCCTCCCTTGAGCGCCGCGGCGGCCTTGGCCAGCTGCTCTCCGTTGACCTCCAGGCTGGCGAGGACCTCGAGGTCGTACGAATGCTCGTCTTCGTCAACGGCGTCTCTCCGGACCCTGCTACCTTTCAAGACGACCGAACTCGCGCCAGGCATGTTTGAGGCGAACTCCAGCCTGGCCGCCTTCTCCCAGTCCGTGGCCAGCGTTAGCGATCCCTCGTAGCTCGCCCCGGCGGCGGGTATCTCCACCTTGAAAGGAGCCTCGAACCCGTCGCTTTTCTTCTCCACGGACGCCGACAGTTCCACCATCCTGACGTCGTCTTGCGTCACCACGTACCTGACGGCGGTCGGCCAGCCCGTGGCCGGGTCCTTCTCTATCTCGTAGTCGAACACCTGCACGGCCGACTGGCCCGGGAGGTTGACGGAGTTCACCGCGTGATTCTTGATGCTGTCTGGGTTGACGACTGTGGTAGACGTCTGCCTGACGTAGAACCCGTCGCTGAAGGCCACCTCGTACTGGTACGTGGCGGTCGTTCGGTCACCCTCCTGCCGAATGTCCCAGCCGAACTGGATGGTCGACACGTCGTAGGTGGTCTTTACTTCGAGGTGTCCCTTCCTCCACTGCCTGATCTCCGCGGCGATCTCGACTTGATTCTCGTACTGGGGCAAAGACAGCTTCCACTGAAGGCTTCCTGCGCCGACGGCGTTGACCTCTAAGACGGCGTCCATCTCCGCCAGTCTGTGGCTGCCCAGGAGAAGGACGCTGTCGACGCTGTGCGCGCCGTCGTCCTCGCCGTACGTCGCCTCGAAGACCAAGTCTTTCAGGTCGATTTCTTGGTAGGCAGGGACGCCAGACAGCCGCCCGAGGTTGGCCACCGAGTACGGGGTGTCCAAGGTCATCCTCAGCGTCTTCTCTTCCTCCTTCACCTCACAGGTGAACCTGATCTCCTGCTGCGGCATTCTCCAGAGCGGGTACGACGCCAGGACGGAGGTACTGGCACCGAGGGTGGCGTCGACCTCGTACTTGCCGCCAATCATGGGAGTGTCCACACTGGCGGAGAGCTTCAGGGCGCAGGGATCTGCCAGCTTTTTCAGCTCGACCTTTGCGTCCAACTTGTGCGACTCGTCCACGTCGAGTGAGACCTGCAGAAAGCCCCTCTTCTCCGGGCCGTCGTCCTGTCTCTCCAACCTGATGTTGAAGGTCGGCCTCCTCGACCACGAGGGGATGTCGGAGTAGCCGCTGACGCTGACTATCCCGTCCGAGCAGTCAAAGTCGTAGTTGACGGTCAGCCTCGCCACGAGTCCGCTCTCGTCCTCCTGGGTTAGCTCCACCTGTCTCTTGGCTCTCCGCAGTTTCAAGGACCTGAGACCCTCGAAAGGCGTCCTCAACCCGATCGTTCCCCCCTCGTCACCCCGTTCGTACTCAAAGCCGAGATGCCTCCTCTGTCTTCCTCCCTCGCCTCCAAAACTGAACCCGAGCGAGCTTCCGACGGAGGTGGTGCCGGTCTTCCCCACCAGGAGGACAGACTCCAGACCTTCTATGGGGGTGTCCAGGCTAAAGGCAAACTTCTGCTCGTTCACAGACAAGTCGCCTTTCAGGCGATAGATGTCCGCACTGTCTTGGTAGGAAACTTCCAACATGTACGGATCCTCCCAGCGGACCTGCGTCTTCAGTCCCATGTTTATGTCCTTGCCCATCAGGACGCTCAAGGACGAAAGGAGCTTGAAGGTGGAGTCGCCGAGAACCACCTTGTTAGCCATGTACACAAGCTTCCTGTCGTTGATGGTGATGTGGAAGTCGAAAAGACTCGAGTCCTCGGTGGTGTGGTAGTTGCCCCTAAAGACGACGTTTTCGAATCCCCTGAAAGTCGTGGTGAGGCTTACCGTCGGGATGACGCCCTCCAGGTTGACCCTGACGCCGATGGTGTTCTCGCTGCTGCCCCTTTTAACCGTCAGGGAGGCCTCCGGCTCCGCCTTGATGACGTAGGACGCCCTCACCTCGATGTCGTCCAGAGCTGGATGGTTGCTCTGCACCTTTGCGACGCCGTCGAACTCGTCCCTGGTCAGTTGGAAGTCGAGCGCGAAGTCCGCGGCGAGATCATCCAAGTCCAGCTGGACGTACGCAGTCTTCTCCCTTCCGGCCACGTCGTAGGAGGCCTCTACGTTGGCGGTATGGGAGAACCAGGCGGCGGTGGTTGCCCCCGTCAGCGCAAGGTGGCCCCTCTCGGTGAAATGCTTGAGGTCCCACTGGACGCTGCCCTCCACGATCCTCGCGCCGTGGGACTGAACGAGGATGCTGCCCGTGCCGTGGTGTTTGCTCCACTTCACCGTGGCCTCGTGTGTGCCCGTCCACAGCGTGTCCACCTTGGCGGAGGCTTCCCCATCGGCCAGCGCGACGGACAGGACCGTGGCGCCACTGACCACCGCTTTCACGCCCAGTGACCTCGCCTCTATGTCCAGCTTCGCCGAGGCCGACCACTGAGGCAAGTCCAGGTCTGGAAGGTTCAGTTCAATCCGCGCGCTCGACAGGTGACCTTCGGACCGCTCCTCGATCGTGAACGCGTTCCCGTTGTAGGCCATCTGAGCCTTGGCCTCGGCGGGAAGGGCGGGGGCCCACGGGTTCTGCTGCTGCTTCAAAAGGAGCTTCAAGTCGACGTTGGATGCGTAGGCGTCGGTGTCTGCGACCAGGGACAGGCTCGCCTCCTTCTCCAGGGCCGCAGAGGCCCACCTGCCGGACGCCCCGTACATCCCGCCATCGTGCGTGAACGACGCGACGTACGTGTTGTCTGGCTCCACCTCCAAGACGAGGCCGGCGCTCCCGAGTCCGTCGATGGGGGTCTTTGCGGACGCCTCGAACCGTTTGCCTTCTCCAGCCCTCTTCCACTCCAGCTCGTACGTCCTCTGTCTGTGGTTGTCGACCGTAACCTTGCCCCACAGCGGCATCACCTTGTAGTCCACCACCAGGTCCACGTCCTCCTCGATTAGAGGGATCCTTCCTCTGACCTTGACAGAACCGTCGGACAGACCCACGACGCTCTCCACGTTCAGCAGGTCGCTCTCCAAGTAGAAGTCCATGGAGAAGTCGTTTCGCCGGGAATAGGAACCTCGAATTTTCGAGACGGCCTCCTGCCACCGTCGAGGTCCTCCCGTTCTCGACGAGACGACCAAGTCGGCTTCCACGCGCTGACTGGAAGGAATGTACCTGCTGCTTCCCACCAGGGTCGCGCCAAGCGACTCACCGAGGCTGCACTCTCCATGAAGCTCACTTTTTTCCAGATCCACCTCGGCCATGACCTCCAGCTTCTCTTCTCCAAATATCGGGAAGAGGTCGGACTCGACCGACAGGGCCGCCTTCTTCGTCTTGTCGCCGAGGTTGAGCGTCGCCTCAACCTTGAACTGCTCCTCCGCGCGCCTGAGATCGAAATCCGCCATCCATTTCTCCTCTGTCTTTTCAGCCTCGAACTTTGCCCTCATCTCCTCCCACCCTTCGAAAGGAGTGTTCACCTGCGATTCGAAGCCCAGCCCCGTTCTCTCCGGTGTCCACTCGTAATCGGTGATCTTGGCAAAGATGTACACCTCCTGGTTGTTGTCCAACCTCGTCACTTTGAACAGCACCCCGGCCAGGGGCATCTGTCCGGTCATCCTAGCCTCCGCCTTCAGGGGCGGCAGGCCGAAGACCGGAAGGCTCAAGCGAGCAGCGGCCTCTCGCCGAGAGGCGGGGTCGATCTCTACTTCCGCGCCCAGGATCAGGCGGCCTGGAGGGGAGGACATGTCGAGCTTCCCGTGGAACGGGGCTGTCTCCAGGTCCATGTCCAGCCTCTCGCTGCAGGCGGGACACAGCCTCGGCACCACGTTCGAGTCCACCTTGAGCTCCATTCTGCTGCAGCCGAACCCGCCGGCGGCGCACTGCATCCTGGAGACAACCACGGTGTGTGTTGCCCCGCCCTCCTGCACGATCTTGTAAGTCTCCAGCCGTTGGGCGGCCTCTCTCTCCGCGTGTACCCTCAGCCACTGCGGCAGGAGGCTTCCCGCCGTGTCGAGGGTCCTCAACTCTCTCCCTTCGGCGGTCCGACCCTTCCGCCAGTTCACTTCGAGGTCGTCTCCCTTGTAGTTGGCGACGATCGAGGCGCTGCTGCCATTTTCTCCTCCCTGCCCGCCGGCCGGCACGGTCAACCTCGCCTCCATCTCCGCGCGGCTGATGACCTCAAGACTGGACTCCACCTTGCCGGCGGCGAAGAACTCGCTGCGGTCCGCGCGCGCGTCCTGCCTGTAGTCGCCCTCCACGCGCAGGTGGTCCGCCGCCGTCTCGATCTGCCCGCTGAACCTCCGGCCGCCGCCGGCCACGCTGCGCACGGAAGACGAGACCCGCAGGTGGGGCTTGGCCGCGTCCGTCGTCTTCAGGACTGCCTCGACGATCGTGTCCCTGCCCGGGCTGCTGACGCTGACCGACGCCTCCGACTGGAGGATGCCGGCGCGGAGGTAGGTGCCGTTGTACGCCGTCCTCCCGGAGGAATGCAGTCCGCTCAGGCTCACCTGGTGGGAGAGCACGGCCAGCCTGGCGGAGGAGCCAGAACTTGCCCCTCCCCTCCCCTTCTCTAGGCGGAGAGAGAACACCTCGCTGTCGTCGTAGTTCAGCCAGCTTTCGAGCAAGTTCTCCAAGGCCGTCCTCCTCAGGGCGACCTTGAAGTCCGCGGGGGTCACTGGAGAAATCTTCTTCGCTGCCACCTCGAAGTCGCCCCCGGCCTCTCTCTCGGCCGACAGTTCCACTCCGTAATCTCCGAAGGAGGCCGCGAGTCTCCCGCTCCTTCTGGCGGCGGTGTCTTCCAAGCTCGCCTCCCCGGCCAAGTTCGGTCCGAAGGAGTGGTCGGCCTCGACCTTGACGCTCCTCACTCCTCCCCCGTTCTCCAGGGACGCCCTCAGCTCGGCCCAGTTCTGCCTGCCGTTGTGGTCGAACTCCGCCTCCATCCTCGCCTCATTCCGGACGTCATAGCTCGCCCGCAGGCTCCTCATCCTGGAGAAGGGCGTCCGGGCGGAGGCCGTCGCGCTCAACAGGGTGTCCAGCTTCAGGCTGGCCATCAGCAGCTCCATCTCTTGGTACCCGACCTTCAGGTAATTCTCGGACCGCCACCTGGACGCGGTCGAGGTCTCCCTTCTGAACCGCACCAGGATGTCGTCGGCCACAGGGTTGGTGGACTCCGTCTTCAATCGGGCCTCCATCACGCCGGCGCTGTGGGTTCTCGCATCCAAGAAGACAGAGTGCTTCATCTCATTCCATTTCAATGCAAGCTGGCAAAACAAAAAATTATACATAGTTAATAGCAATAACAATGACAACAACAACAATAATAAACAATAATAAATATATACACTTGTCCTCTTCGCCCATACCGTGCTGTCCACTCTCATTTCCCCTCTTCTGGCATTTCCCCCTTCCTCGTAAGAGTGACTTGCGAGCACTCTGATCTCTCTGGCCTGAGGAAGAGAGCTGTTGAAGAACGCCTTGACACCGTACGAACCCTCCTCTCTCGGCCTCAACTCGCCCTGCGTCTCCGCCCAGAAACTGTTGCCGTAGGTTACCTGTCGTGCAAGTATACAGTAGGAAAAAAATTGTACTCGTATGAAAGGTTTAAAATAATAATAATAATAATTCTCTCACCTTGGCTCCGACCCCTCTAGGAAAGAGCCACGCTTCGGCTGTTCCTCTATGCTTGAGGAGGCCAAAGGCCGCCACAACCCTGTCGTCGTCCAGTCTGGCGCGAAGGGAGACCTGCTTGTCGTCGTCGACGCCCTTGTCCCAGAAGAAGGACAGGTCCACGTTCCGCAGGTCCTTCCGGCACTGCGCAGAAAGAAAGACACGACAGTGTTCGTCGGTGCGGTACTACGTACGAGTACGTAGTCTAGAGTAGCAAGCAGTTCACCATGACGGTGAGGGAGAAGTGCTTCTCGGTCTTCACGTCCACGGTGACGGCGCTGATGATTTCGTCGAAGCGGTAGACGACCACGCCCTCGTATTTCATCTGAAAGTGGCGGATGTTTACTTCTTTCTTTTTTTCATCATAAACAGCCACTCCTGCATGTGCCAGTCACCTGGTTCATCTGAAACGTGGCCTGTACGCCGTACTCCAGTCCCTTTTCTATCGGGGCATGCTCCACTTGGAGCAGGTACGTCTTCAACCCTGCAGAAATAAATGTACAGATGAGACGTGTGTCAGGCAAGGTAACTACAGTACTGTAGTACGTATTACACACCGTAAGTCCAATGCAACCTGGCCTTGGAGGCGTCGTGCCTGTGGTAGAGCACCCCGTCGGCCACCAGCGGCGCCCAGTCGAACGGACGCAGCTCCAGGTCCACGGAGTACCCGGAGGAGAGGGAGTTGCCTCGCTTGAAGTTGAACTCTGCGCTCACCGACTCCGCCGCGGAGGAGCCCCATCGAGCAAACGTCTTCCCCACGTACTCCTAGTAGTAGTACAACGCAATAATTATTTGTCTACAGTATGTACATAGTAAATTAAAATGTTTTCCTTTATCTTTACCTCTCCCCCTCTATCCCCAAGCTCGACTCCCGCCTCGACGGTCCTCCCCGGGTACCTGACCTTGGCCTCCACGTTGTGGTACATCGGCGACGACCTCCGCTCGTGATTGAGGGCGGCCTCGAAGCGGAAGTGGCGGCCATAAGAGACGGCTAACTTGTTGGCCCGCACAGGAATTGAATCCTTTTGGCAGCAAAAAAAAAAGGACACTTGAGCGATAACTCAAGTATGTCATATAAAAAAAACTTAAAAAAAGCTGAGGATACCTTCTGGACGTAGTCGATCTTGTACTCATGGCCGCTGAAGGGACTGGCCAGTGCCACCTTGAACAAGATCTCCTTGTAGTCATCTCCGTTGTCCTGCGAAGAGAAGATCTGCTCCAACTCGTAGCTCCTGGCGGATCCGACGGTCAGCTTCCCCATGTTGGATAGGTAGTCTCTGCTCAGTTGGGTGTCCCAGGTCAGCTCCATTGGAAAGTCGCGATGCTGAATTAAGGAGGCACTTAACAAACGCGCCAACTTGACATAAATAGGTATGTGAAAGTACGTGCTTACATCAACAGCAAGAAAGAAGCTGTGCTTGTCCAGCTGTCCGAGGGACGCCGCCACGTACTTCCCGTCCACCCCGAGGGTCGTCCACTCCTGCTGGCCGTCGAACCCGTAGGATGCGTCGGCCTTCAGAGTAAGCGAGTCGTGGCCCTTGCGGACCTGCCCGGACAGGTCGAGACTGAAGGGGATGGAGTCCACGGAGGCAGTCAAGGTCACAGCATCCCTCGAAGCGACCCAATCGCCTAGAGGAAAAAATGTCATTAAACTGGTGCGTAAGAGTAGTAGTAAGGCTTAGTGAGGATAGATTGGATGATCTTTTTTCACCAAAGCAATACGTACATGACTTAAAGGACACACTACGATGTTGGTATTTTTTTTTTTACAATCTCACCTGAGAACTGAATCGGTGGATGTAGGAAGCTCTCCAGCTTTGCACTGGCACTCGCCTTGCTCCCCTGCAGGTGAATGTTGCCTGTCCAGTCGACCACCTGCACGTCCAAGTAGCTCACTTGGGCTGCCAGGTCGTACCTAGCGTACGAAAGTTCAGGTACCATGAAAGTGGCTGAGTACGTGCCGACACACGCATAATAGGTTTTATCCATAGATGTTGGTTTTATCATGGCCAATATCGGCGAGGTATCGACGAGGTTTTATCCAGTTATCTGTCTTCAATCAATAAGAGGTATAGCTAAGGATAAAAGTAAAAAGTCTCAATTATGTCTGATCCCTGCCTCAGCGTTTACCTCTGAGGTCGCCAACATTGGTCGGTTTTTTTTCCTTGTCACTAGAAGGTCCATTGTCAGAAGTTACCTTCCTGGCATTTCAGTCTTGACTGCGGCATTGAGCGACCCGATGTTTCCTCCTTTGGCCCGCAGGGACCCCTTGACCTGCTTGGTCCCGTCCGTCCACTCGTACCGCACCGCCGCCTGTATCTGCTTGTACGGCAGCTGGGCGTCCGCGCTCAAGTAGCGGTGCTTCCCGTCGTAGGCCAGGCTCAGGCCCGTCCTGTGCGAGCGGTAGGAGCCGGGCGTGTCAAGGGCCACCCTCAGAGTGGTGAGCGACAGGTCCGGCTTGGTGTCGTCGCGGGACCAGGCGTAGACTAGGCTGTACTTGTCGAACGTGTCGGTCTTCACCATGTTTATGCTGAATCGCAGTGGACCTGGTGGGAAAGATTGACACTTACTGGACATGGGGGAAAAATGCTTGCTCTAAAATTCCTACGTTATACCAATTGTTGGCATGCTTTAAAAACATTTGAAAAATTGACCAGTTGACCTTTCCAAGACAGTTTATTATCAAAAAATAGTCTCTGTCAACACTGGAAAGATTTTTGGTAAAGTTTAGTGTGGGGGAACGGAGGCGCGCGCGGTAAAAACAGAGGATGCTTTGCCAGACGCCACCACATTTTTAATTTTTTTTTTAATGTAACCTGGCCTGACATAACCTAACCAACCGTATTATTTACATTTAAAAAAATTAATACCTGACCTAACATAACCCAGTGACATAGTCAATAGTTTGCATACAAAGTTTTATGGAGCTAGCATTGCATTGTATTGTCCACTAGTCAAAAGTATCTTTAAAAGTACACTTTAAGATTACTTTTGGACTTATTCCTATTTGGCAAACCTTCCTCCCCTCTTGCACGCGAGCGCTTCGTACCCCCACACTAGAACTTCACTAGATTTTTACCATAGCTTGCTAGTAAATGACCTCATTGTACAGGTAGGATGCCAGCAGCCCAGTAGCAACTGCAGAACCATAGATGTATGGGTGCAGTTGGGCTGGATTCACAATGGCATTGTCCACACTGGTGTGCACTCCAGTGTGCCTAGTATAGGCATATGCATAGTAAGCCGTAAAACAGGCAGCAGCAGTAGCTGCAATCCCAATGGAAGTTGAGATAATGCCAATTTTGAGCCTGTTCAGGACGGAGGCTACTGCACAAACACCCACTGCAACCAGACAAGCAGCACCAATAGTACCAGCAGTGATTTGATTTCCACCAAGGGCAGTAGGAATATACTGAGTCATTTTTTTTTCAAGAAGGAAGTCAACAGTCCACCTTTGAATTTGAAGTAACTTATCACACTGATGATTTCCCAAGTTTAAATTTGAATAAATTTGTTAAAATAAACTATTGATGATATCAAGCTAACCCCTAATCCCAGGGCAATTTTCTATTGAGTACAACTAACTTTTGCCAATTTCAAAGGCCTCTAGTGTTCAGGTCGGGCTTTTGGGTTAGGTTCCAGCCGAACTCAACTGACCTGCAAACATGATTTTGTCGACAGAGTTTTCTCCTTTTGGCTGATGCCAACTGCCAGTGCCGCAAGCCTGCACTGCCAAAAGGTCACTGATGATGTCCGGAGAACATACAGATGTCGTCCTCTCCTCGTTCTGAGACTCCAGGGCAGTATACTCTTCATTTTGGAGGGTGAAGAAATCCACTGACACCTCCAACACTTCAGCCGATTCCCTAAAAAAAGGGGGCAGATTAAGACAGGACGCCACATAGTATGAGTAAAAAAGGTTTAAAAGAACTTTTGAGATCAAAACTGTACTTTGGCATGTTGACTGCCGCTGTGACAGAGTCCCCGTATCCCCTGACAGTGACGGACGCATCTGCAAAAGTGCTCGAGTGGATCCGGCTGACGGACTTGAGTCCGGTGCGCGCGACGGCGGCGTCCACGCTCATGTGGCCCACGATCTCCACCGAGGCCGTCGGGTAGAGGGAGACGCGGGCGTCGGCCTCCCCGGAGCGGAAGAAGGAAGACACGTCGGCAGAGAAGGAAGACCTGAAACCAGTAATGGCAGGTTGGGTCCCGTTTACAATGCCGTACAGTCATGCTTACAAACTTGGGAGGGTGAGACTTCTTAGAAGTTAAATTTTTGCTTAGAGTCCCATTTGCCTAGTGACCGTACAGAACTTGTCTTTTTGGTGCGCTATGTGCACCATAAAAAAACCAGCTTATGTAGGAAGGTGGCACGAGTGTTACGCCCTCCGAGTTATGCGCCTCTGCTAGAGTTGCGCCCCTATCTAGTAAAAGTAGACTTGCGCCCATTTATAGTAAAAGGTAGAGATGCGCCCA
>JAAUYM010021670.1_pt1 | contig 14146 bp, 15 predicted proteins | sample 7278001 | NCBI WGS metagenome assembly JAAUYM01 (sample SAMN14350224, study PRJNA611818) | marine sediment metagenome | isolation source: surface marine sediment (1.8m) | place: French Polynesia: Moorea | collected 2018-08
CCTCCTCCTGTATAGCCGTATCTCTCTGTACAATAAATCAGTTGATCAAGGGAAACCGCCGCGTACGGACGTTTCATACTCTCTGGCGAGCTAGGCCGCTCTCTACTTCAGTTGTGCAGTGTGTATGCAGTAGCACCTTCCTTCCCACTCTTCCTCATTGCCTGCAGGAGGCCAAGCTTGTTTGTACCACTAGGAGGAGGCCTTACTCTCACACTTACTTACAGCTGACTCAACAAGCACTTCTCTGTACCCAGTGCGACTATGGACGACCCCGACGACGTCCCTTTCGACATCGCGGAGTTCTTGTTCGGCGAAGAGGCGGCCAATGAGGAGGAAGGGGACGACAGCTCCAGCTGCGACGTCGCCGCCACCGCCGCCGCCGCCGCCTCCGCCGCCGCCGCCGCCGAGTCCTCGACTTTCTCTCAAGACCAACTGGAGCTGGATGTTGACGCCGTGTCCGAGGAGATACTTCGCGACCTGGGACTGGATGACGGCCGCTCAAGTTCTTCTTGGTTCCTCACCCCGTCTCCCTCCACCACCGAGTCGGAGGGGGAGAGCTGCAAGGAGTCCTCCTCCTCCTCCTCGCCGTCGTCGTCCTCCTCACCGTCCTCGTCCTCGCCGTCCCCCTCATCACGCTTCTGCCCCGTCTGCGGCAGTCCCACCGGCAAGCACGCGTACTTCGGCGCCCGGGTCTGCCTCAGCTGCAGGGGGTTCTTCAGGAGATCCGTCCAGACCGGGCAGCACCCGTACTTCAGGTGCGCAGACGGCGACGGGAGGAGGAGGACCGGGTGGTGCCCCATCGACTCAAAGTCTCGCAAGAGCTGCCGCCGCTGCCGGTACGACAGGTGCCTCTCCGCCGGGATGGTGGCCGCCCTCGTCATGACGGACGGGGAGAGGAAGAAGAGGATTGCACGGCAGCACCAGCACCACGACCAACAACAGCAGCAGCAACAGCAGCAGCAGCAGCCCCGCCTGTGGACGCCGAAGAAGCCGTTGGAGTTTCCCTTCACGGACGGGGAGAAGAGTTTCGTCGTCTCACAGTTTAACGTGGCAATGGTGAGGGGGTCCAAGACCTCTGAGACTGTTTCATACTGTAATTTTCGGATATGTGGCCTTGCTTGCACTTCAGGAGGTTTGCTGCCGCAGCCTGCTTCGCTGCCTGTCCGCGCGCCCGGGCCTGTTCCGGTCCCTCCTGGAGACGGCGCGCGACCTGCGCGCCGTCCCGACCGCGGTGCTGGAGACCATCGAGAGCAGCGACGAGAAGGCCATCAAGAACGTCATGTTCGAGGCCCCCGCGCTGGAGGGATTCTCCTCCTACGACCGGATGACCCTGGTGGTGGGCAACTACGAGCGACTGTGGGCCGGACTCTACGCGCCCCTCTTCTTCACCTTCGGGGACTTCCTGTGGAGCACCGAGGAGGTGGTGGCCTACCTCAGGAGGAACGCGGGCACGCACCCGACGCTGGAGACGGTGCTCAACGAGGTGATCAGCAAAGCAAGCAGCAACGACTGCGAGAAGGTTGAAAAATCTTGCTGTTTTCCTATATCTACGCAGGTGGGCCCCATCAACTTTGCCGGAGACGTCCAGAAGAACGACCAGGTGTGCCTGTACAGGCCCGAGTCCGGCTACGACGTCGACACGGCGAGAGAGTTGGTCCGACTGCTGGGCAAGATCGCCCCCTGGATCAAGATGGCGGAAGGCGAGACCTCCTCCTCCTCCTCCGTGCACAGGCCGGATCCGGTGGTCACCATCCTGCTGTGCGTGCTGCTGGTGGCGACGCCCGAGGGGCTGGACCTAGAGGACCCTGGGTCCGTGGATCGGACGAGGGACGCCCACCTGTGGCTGCTTCACCGCTACCTGGCTACGCGCCACGGGCGAAAGGAGGCGGCTGGCAGACTGCACAAGGTGCTCATGGCCCTGGCCTACTGGGAGGAGATCGTCAGGAGCAGGAAGCAGATGATGACGTTGGTAGCAGGATCTTCCTCCTCCCAGGCTTGAGTCGATTTAATCAGCAAATTGATTTTCTACTCACCATAGTGTACTGTACTACCACTAATATAATAAAGGTATAAAGAATTGGTGCTCACCGCATCCTGGTATGTCGCAGAACTGCCACCTGACGGCCGGGTCGGTGGTGTAGCACCACGGCCCCGGTTCGGTGCCGCCCGGGTTGCGGCAGAAGTTGCGCGCCCCGTTCATCTCCGGGAAGACGCCCTCCGGGGTCGTCTCCTTGTGCGGGCTGTGCGTGAACCACGTCTGGCACGTCAGCCCGTCCTTGGTGGTGTTCACCTTCCCCTGGTAGAAGCGACCGTCGCCTCGGGTGCAACTGGCTACAAGAAATAAGACGTTGATGACCACTTCCATGCACCAGATCGTTTCGAAATTAATATCTGATTAATAATATTGTATACGTATATAGGTACGGGTGTATAATATTATACTACTAAGTACACTCACTGGTGGCCCTTTCCCACTTCATCTTGGTGACCTCCGAGGTGGTGCACTGCTTGGTGTCGTTCGCGTGCGCCGGCAGCCGCTCGCAGTCGGGCAGCCTGAAGTGCCCCCTGGAGGCGACGAAGATGCCCCTGCGCTTGTTGTCCTCCACCAGCGCCCAGTCGTTGAAGCAGAAGTGGTTGCGCACGGCCACGCAGTCCTCGGCGCAGAGCGGGAGGCCCACGGCCACGCCGCCGTCGCGGAGGATGCAGTCAGGGAAGGCGTACTTGCACAGCAGGGCCTGCACGCACCAACAAATTAAAAAAAAACAACATTAAAAAAATTAAGAGGTCTACCTGTACCTACCTCTGCTGCCGATTTGCAGGGCTCGCCCAGGTTTCCAATGAGGTCTCTGTAGAGATCCTGCGTGATCTGCTCATTCAGCCACCCGCCGGAATTGTCCTGAAAAGATGTACGTACATAATAGGTAGCTTCACTTGTAACAATTTCCTTCTCCTCCTCCTCACTTGTGAGATGTTGAACCACACGAGTCCCCTTCCCTGTAGGAACTTTTTACATATCTGACCGTTGTAGGGAGCGCAGTAGCCCTTGCTGTAGTCCTTGTCAAACGCGTCCTTTTCTGAAAATAGGGAACTTACTCGTAGTATATTCAATGCATAAATTTGCATGGTACCATCATTTAATGCTAACCTTTTTCCGTGTCTAGGTAGACCATGAAGGACCTCTGGTCTGAGGACTGTCGCCCGCCCACCATCTGGTTGATGGCGTAGCAGGTGTAGTTGGCGGAGGCCTCGGTCACGTTGATCCTCAGCACGGAGCGAGAGTAGAAGTTGAAGGGCTTGTACTCAACCCCCTCTCGTATCTGCGCGTGAGAGGTTGTAAGCGATTCTAAATATGTATGTGTGTGTACAGGTACTACGATGGTAGAAGAAAAAAGGGTTGTTGTCCTACCTCCGACTTCCAACGGTGCAGAGGGAGCTTTAGTTGCGGTTAATTGCGAGGGTGGGGTGGGGCGAAGGAAGGACAAGAGATCTTGTTAGTGGTGTTAACAGTGCACAAGCAGGTGAGAGTGCGAACTCTTTTTTGTCTCTCACCGGCGTGCCCCCCTTGAGCCAGCTGATGAGCGGCGGCGGGTCCCCGGTGGCCGAGCACTTGAGGTCGATGCGGGAGCCCAACTTGCGCCGGATGACGTCCGGGTGCTCCATGATCCGGACCTTGGCCTCCACCACCAGGCTGACCCACCCGGAGGAGGCCGCCGCGCCGACGCCGTTGGCGGCCTCGCACCTCAGGAGGCCCTCGTCCGACTTGGCGGCCGCGCGGAAGATGAGGGAGCCGTTGCCGTGGACGCGGTGCTGCGGGCCCACCTTGGGCAGCTTCCTCCCCCCTCCTCCGCCGCCGCCGTCCTCCCCGTAGAACCAGGTGACTGTCGGCGCCGGGCGCCCCTGCGCGCCGCAGGTCAGCTCCACCCTCTCGTTCAGGTAGGCCGTGGTGTTGCGAGGGGCCTTCAACAGGCGCGGGGGGAAGGAAGAGGAAGAATTCGAGTTGTCTGAAAAAAAAAAAATTCCTAAATTACATAATAAACCCAAAATAAGCTTGAAAGACACATTCTTTTTAGAGACATGTTGAAAAGAAAAATTCTTTGATTTTCATTTCTCCCTCTTTTTTAAAAGGACCGGTTATGCCATTAGCAAAATCGCGTCAGGGTTCACTTTGCCAGGTGCTTAATCATGCGATCACGTTTCGCAATTAATGGGCATCTGTCTGGCCCCCCCATTATACTGTCCGCGTACCTAGCTAGATACTGCACAATAGTGCCTCGAAAAAAAAAAGAATGATTTTTTTTGCAAATAGTTTTTTTCCCCTCCCGGTTCGGAAAGACATCTTTTGGGCATCCGCCAAGGCAACATTTGCTCGGACTCTTTTCACGCTGATTTAGGGCAGGCAGGCAGGCCGCTCATCCTCGTGACCTGAGCGAGGGCGCGGGCGTGCGTCTCAACAACTCCAACACATCACAGTATAAGCCCCGCTACTAATAGTAGTACAGTATAATACCTACGTAGTAGTAATGTCCGTTAAAAAAAAACTGAGCACGTACTTCCTTCCTTTCTGAATCAAATACGTACAGTGTATACCTATTTATTCGTATATTTTTTGTCAATCTAAATGTTTTTTTTAAATATTTCAAATGTTTTTTTAAATATTTCAAATGTTTTTTTTAAATATTAATCTCGCAAATTAATCATTTTGCCATATTATAAATGCGTTCTTAATTACACAAAGGTACTAAATGGAGGCATTCAGTTTTTTAATGGACATGCTGTACCGGTGCACAAAGCCAAGTTCAAGGATTGTCTCGCGCAGGAAAAAAGAAACAGATTCCTGCTGCAGACATCTGTGCAACATTTCCACTCCCCCCCCCTCATTTCGGGCAAAATTGAAATACTAAAGTACCATATACTACGCACGTCCTCCCCCACTCTCTCTTTTCTCGCCGAAGTCATCAAGTTATCACTCTCTGAGTCAATTTGGTTGCCGTATCTTTATGCTGAGTGAGAAGATGGGGGCCCAACCAATGTCACTAGTGGTCATTTATCTGTATTTTGATGAATTTTTCGTGCCATTTATTCGCACTAGAATATCGATAGATCGGCACCAAGGATATTGGTGGGGTGTACGAGTAAATTTAGTGATGGATTGTCATAACGCTAGGGCAGGTGTTGGAATAGTGAAAAAAAAACTTTTAGAGCAATTCCCAAATTTTGACCCCATCACTAATTACCACTAGGGGTGTAGCCATTGCCCCCATTAGTGTGGCTCTAGTGGTACCAAAATTGGTTGGGCTAGGTCGCGTGGGAGCAAAACCAATTTTTTTTTCAAAGGTGGAAAAAACGTGGTTACACAATGCTGTACAAACACAGTAAAAGGACGAATTTAAATGACTGTAGCATCAAATTTATAACTATATGTTAAAGTGGAGCTTGCCACCTCCTGCGGCGTGAGGGGCAGGAGGCAGCGGGGTTGTCTAATTTATGCAGCATCAATATACCCCCCCCCACTGACAGCGAGAGTCCCTCCTCCTTCTTCATTCTTCTCCCTCGCTCCTTTTACGACTGACTATAAATTTCTCACTAAACAAAAACAAAAAAAAAGGTGAGCGACTCAAAAAAAAAATCTTGGCGCGTTCAAGAACAAGACTAAGGAAGAGACCTTTATGAATAATTGTTTTTTTTTTTGTTTCTTGCCTTCCACGTCGTCATTCTCCGTCGGCGGCGCCGTGACTGCCCCCGGCGCCGCCCCGAGGGGCAGCGACTGCTTGGCCGCGCCGATGGACGCGGAGGCGGAGGCGGAGGCGACCCAGACGACGTAGGAGGCCACCAGCAGGAGTTGGAAGGAGGCGGCGCTTTTCTTCCACTTCATCTTGGACGTGCTGGACCAGTGGCAGTGGCTTCTCTAGACGTCCAAGAATCAGACCAAAACATCATTCACTTGGTTTTAGGAGACGTAGCACCTAAAAAAAAACCCCAATCTTTTTCTGAACACACTGTTTGTTGCAATGAGTGGCACACTATACGGTACTAGAATGAACACAGTGAAGGCACCTTTCTTGTTCTTTGACCGATATGATTGTGAAATTTGTGCAAAAGTTGTTTTAACCGTCTAAAGTTTTCTGTTCTCCCATACTACATGGCTAGGTTTGGCTATGGCTGGGGTGCGTTTCTTTGTCTCGACTTTTCCCCGTCTTGCAGCTCTGCGCTGCCTTCGGAAGCAAAACTTCTTCCTTCACTCAGCAATCTGCCTGCCAAATGAGCGCAATCTCACTTTATCTTTTTTTTTCTTTCTTTCCTTCTTTCCTTTCTGAGGCTGCCTTGAGAACGAAGGCGGAGAGAAGCTTCTACTTCTTCTTTCTCCTCCTCCTCCTCGCCCACTGCGGTGATGTTTGCATGTTTTTCCTCCCTCTCCTCCCTCTCCTCCTTCTCCTCCTCCTCCTCCCTTTTCTTTCTTTCTCGCCCTAGTACAAGACTTTACTGCAGGGGAGGAGGAAGAGTCGGTGTTCTTCTCATCATCATCCGTCTCTTCTTCTGCCTCCTCCTTTTTCCTTGTGCACAGTTCAGGCTAATGTAGTACCTCCTCCCCCTTCTTCGTGCCGCTTGAGAAAAGAGAGAAAAAAAAAAGACGAGAGTGGTGGGAAGGGTGGGGAGGAGGCTAGCACGCCTCCCTAACCCTCTCTCCAGCACTTGTTATACGAGATCCGTCCTCCAGAGGCGAGATGGCGACCAGACCTTCTAATTACTACCCTTGATTGGCTCCTCGGACTCGTTGATGCCGGCGACCGATAAGGGAGGCGATAAAGAAAGCAGCTTCCTCAACTCCTCCTTCTGCTCTTTCCCCCCCCCTTGGGAAGGGGAGAGGAGGGGGGAATTTCTTGCGAGAAGATGCTCTCAGCTGTCTTCCTCACTAGTACTTTTTCTAAACGCCGAACGCAGCAACAGCAGCAAGGAAGGGAAAGGGAGGAAAGCCAGTTTGGTTCAGGAGAGAGAGAGAGAGACAGAGAGGGGGGGGGAGGGTGACGACGAGACCGAACTGTTTGTGGCCCCTCCTTCCTTCCTTCCTCGCCAAAAAATCGATGCCAGAGAAAAGCCGGCTGGGATGGAGCGGGAACAACTTTTTTTTTTAGGACAAATCGATACCTTTCCTTCATAGCACGTAGTATTTATGCCACTCCCCTCTCCACCCCACTTTTTTTTGCCCAAAAACGCTTCACTATACTACTACAGTAGTTGGCAAGAACAACACGCGAGAATGATGGCGATTCCTTTGTTAGCGGAAGATGGACGTGTTGAAAGCATCATCCTTGGTGAGGTAAGGGTGGGAGAAGCGATGAAAGAGTACGAAGCGAGTTGGGAGAGGGAGGGGAGGAAAAAAAACCCGAGAGAAAGCAGTTTTCAATTGTAGTAGTGAAATCTTCTGAGGTAAAAGACACATATTCCGCGAAAAAAAAGCTCAAGACTGCGTGTCTGATCAAACGTTTGCAATTCATAGTGTGTACATACATAGTATTATTCTGTTTCATTAACCACCTGTACAGGACGACGAAATTTTTACCTACTGTACCATAATAGAGCACAACTGGAAAAAAAATACACAGGTTAACGGGTATATTAGGTAAAGCACGCCCACATACGGAAGAATAAAGCAAAATCAACAAAATTAGGAAAAGATTTCATTATTTCGTTCTTTTTTTTTTCTTGCCTACTAGAAGAGAAAGTCTTCCTTGGATGATCTTTTTCTCGTGATTCTAAGTGTTCTTTGTCTTCGGTGCAAGCAATTCTCTTGACAAGAATGGGCATCTTGGAGAATCCTTGAGGAATGATTCACATAAGAATGGATGAAGAGAAGAGATTTGGTTGGCTTGGTCCACCTCGGTTAGGTTGGAAAATGGGGAATAGCCGGTGAATCTGGTCAAGCAGCCCCACACGGCCACGTTGCTCTAGGCAAAGTACATGACTTTCTTGGTGTCTGCATGCACTGCAACAGCTCTAGCCATGGCGGCGGGTGCTCGGTCTTCTGACCCACCGGACAGGTGGCTTCCCTCGCCAGAGTCATGCTCCTTCTCCACCAGATGGTAGCGTGCACGGAAGGCGACCAGATGAGCATAATAGGCTGGTGCTGGGATTGAAACAGAGCGGGTGCAACGCACGTAGGTGTGGCACAGCTGGTAGGTGAGCTGCTGCAGTTCATCAGCATCGAATCGGTTGTCGTCCCACAGCACGTGGTAGTGGCTGGGGCGTGATGTACCCTGGATGCCCTGATGCGAGCACAGGTAAAAGTCAAATTCAGTGGGGTGAGTGATGCCAATGTCAACAGTGGTGCCAGCTGGAATGTTCCCAGACTTTCCTGATTGTTCTTTCTTGTCAGAGCAGAAGAGACGAGTGTGGTGACGCTTCTGAACCACAATGAAGGTAATGCCAGGCTTGTAGTCATTTTCAAGCTTGATGCATGCTTCACGGATAGCTGTCAGTTCATGCTGCAGTATGTGTAGAAACTGACCCTCGCTAACTCCATCGCGGTAGATGATGACACGGTGTGGTTTGTATCCCCCAGTTGACTTGTAGAACATCATCAGGTGTTCTTTCACCATGGATGACAATTCTTGGATGATCTCTACCCTGTGGCCCTGGACACGTACCGTGGCTGCATATCTGGATGGATGGGCATCTTGAGAGCCGACAACAGCTGCAATGGATGGTTTCTTGGTGTCCCCAGCGGGTGGGTGAGTCACATCAGCACCCAAGAAGATGACGGGCTCATTGAAGACTTTAGGTCTGATGGAGGGGACAAGGATTGAGTTGACGCCTCCCAACTTCACGTTGATCTTGAGACAGAGGTTGGAGAGTGTCTGAGGCGATGTCTTGTTCACATTCTTAGCTTGAACACACTGTGTGGCCATTCCCAGCACAGTGTCACCAACTCGTTTGACCTCTGCGTAGACGGGAGTCTTGCCAGGCAGAACAACCACCACCAGCTGCAGACCTTGAAACGTTGTTTTCAGGTACCGAAACATGGGCTCCACTTGATCAGGGCCATTGGCGTACTTGCAAAAGCAAGGCTGCAAAAAAAAATAATATGTTAGGAGCTCTCACACGTAAATTAGTTGAAAAAATTAGTCACCTGTCCAATAATTGGCATCCCGGCATCATTTGAGATCTTCTGCAGTGACTGTGTGAAGTTTCTGAGTGCATCTTCCCTCACTGTTCGCTGAGGTGCAAAGCACGCAATAGCCCATTCCCGGATCTCAATGCCTGTGAAGAACTGCTTGCCACGCATGTCCCACACGCCCTAAAGACAAAAAAAGTAAGAGAGATATTGACACATTTAAAAATTTGAGTCTTTGAGAAGGAAAAGAGGTTAAAAATGTCAGTGACGGAAAGCAACTTTGCAAGACCAGATAAGCTTTTCTGGACAAAAAAAAGGTTATAAACCAAAAATTCCTCACCTGGTTCGGCAAAGCCTGCTGCTTTGTACGTCCTCCATACTGAAGCTTTGGAGGTGGAAGGACCCGTCCTCGGACTTCCATCAGGTTATGGCTGATGTTCAGGCCAAACTCCTGCACGTATGGGTCATTGTTGAAGTCTGCCTTGCGGATGAGATTGTTGATCTCTCTCTCGCGATCCGGAGCCGACCTGTATTAAAGAGCGATTTGAAATTCCGACTTGCCACACAACTAAGATGAGCTCATCATATTTACCTGGCTGTAGCCTTAATCATGGTGGAAGTCTGCATGTCTGTGAGTTTTTTTATGCACCTCTGTCCTTGGACAATGTTGCAGACTTCAAGAGGCAGGTAAGTGTGCTTGTGCTCCTGCCCCACCTGGAGACAAGGTAGGTGTGGGAAGCGTAGCTTCATCTTGTACTTGTCCAGAAAATACTTTGCCACAGTGCACTCCACCGTCTGCACGGAGAGGGAGAGAGAGAGAACAATCAGAAATAATCATCTTAAGATAACTGGAGAAAAAAGATTTACCTGGCCATTTTCAAGCTGAAGGGGAAACGACTGCATCTGTGCTGGCCTTCTGGTGACATTGCACACGCGATACTTCCTTCTCATCTGGCCACAGTGGGTGATCTCAATCTTGAGGGACCTGATTTCCTTGGTGAACTTCACGCGCTGCGAGTCAGTGAGTGGCTTCCGCTGGTCCTGGATGTCACGGATGTCCAGCACCTCACACATGAAGTCGATGACAGGCTGAGCCTTGTAGAAGGCTGTGGCAGACACATCAATGTTGAGCATCATCTTCCACTGTGAGGGTCTGACGCTCTGGTGGAAGCCAAACCAAACCTCGCGACCACCACCCAACGGGTGGTAGTAGCCATCTGGAGAGGAGAAGAAGCTACGTCCCACCGGGGTGTACGTCATGCTTGGCAAGTGTCTCATCACCACGTCCAATGCCTGAAACAAAAAGAGGTCTTATTATTTTTGGGCCGCTACAGCTGATTGACCCACTAGTACGACTTAACTCGTACACAGTTTGGCCAAAGTCAGATATGAATGATGTGGTAGCACTTGCCTGGATAGCATCAAATGGTATGACCCTGGTCCTCCCCTCGAGAGCTTCTTCAAGTGCATACAGAGACACTTGTGCCACCCACTTGACGGAGACCCGAAAGACCCGGTCCTTTCCCTCACCGGGCAGGGTGACCTCCAGTTCAACGGGTTCATTTCCAATAGGCAATGGGTCGCGTGTGTACAGGTTGCTCCGCCCGTCAAACACAGGCTTCTTGGTGCCGAAAATCTTGCTGTAGGCGTGGACCATCGTCTCTATTATGTCGCGGTTCACCTTGCGCGGACACTTGTCCGGCTGTATGGACACCATGTAGTGGTGGATGTGGCCGCGCGGCATGGAGATCTGGAAGTGGTTGGCACGGAGCATGATGGGGCGACCCTCTCGACCCAGGTTGGGGCGGCGAGGACAGGCAAAGAGGGGCTGGTCGCCGGCTGGACCAGCAGGGACGCCAGACACTGGCAATCCGGGCAAGGGGTTCGGTTGCCTGGGCAGGCCTGGAAGTCCAGGCGGAGGTGCACCCGGAGGGGAGTCCCCACCTCCAGAGGCCCCAGTCAGACTTCCCCCACCCATGGCGCCTGCTGGGCCACCCCCTACTCCAGTGGTGCCACCGACAGCCCCCGAGCCACTGTGCTGGAAGGTTGGGCCTGGGCCTGGGCCAAGGCCTAGTCCAATCCCAGTGCCCAACGTGGTGGTGATTGGCGGGTTGCCTATAGTCCCTGGACCATGCACGGGCAGGCCCATGGCGGAGCCTCCGGCATTCCCAGTTGGCGTTCCTGGGTTGGAGGACCCGGACGGAGGAGGCCCCGCCGGTCCCGACCCTGGGGGGCCTCCTGGAGGCTGCCCCACCGGGAACATCGTGTTGTCCGAGAATTTCTCAGGCAGAAGAGCTCCTGGCACTTCCAGGGAGTGGGGGAAAGGAGGCCAGAGACCAAGGGCTTCAAGGAGCGCCCAAGGTTTGGCTCTGAGAATCGAGAATAAATATGCTAAGCTGCCAGCAAATGTTCCCACCGATGGAGGATTGCTTCGATACCTGCTGGCTGATGCTCCCCTCCCCTCCCCTCCCCTCCAGAGCAAGCCAACACCCGTCCTTTCTCCGCTGCCCGCTGCTGCCGGAGGAGAGGGGAGGTAGAGCTGCCAGCAAACTGTGCAAAAAAATGTGCCAGATCAGATACTGACGCACCATGAACACACCGGCATATCGTTAATGTTTTTTTAATTGGTGCAGACCCGTGGGACCCCTTTGTGTTTTTTTTCTTAAATTTTCTTAAAATTAAGCAGAGAAAAAAAAACCCTCTTACTGGCACGCAAGTCAAAATTATCTCGTGGCATATGGCACAATTCTAGAGAGAGATGGCAAAGTTGTGGAACTAAAAATGGCAGCACTGCCTAGTGCAGGGAACAGAGAAAACGTGGACGTGATGGCGCCATTCCGGCCCGGGGGGGCCCGACGGGCCGAAGCCGACCGACGGAGCACGGGAAAGGAGGGGAGGGAAGGGGAGGGAAGGAGGGAGAGGAATGAGCAGAGCAGAGCAGGGGGACACGGTGGCCGCCTGGCCGGGGCCGGTGGGCCGGTGGGCCGAGGGCGGGCCGGTGGGGCAGCAAGAGATTAGGAAAGCCAGGACGCTCGCTGACACTGTCGGTTTGCTGCCGTAGTGTAGAGTAGAGAGCTGCCCCAACAGTGGGGAGGAGAGCAAAGCCGGCGGGGAGGAGAGAGGAGGAGGGAGAGCGAAACGAGGGAGGATTGGATTTGAAGCGAGGGGGGGGGCAAGAGCAACGAGGGAGAGAGAGAGAGGTTGGATCCAATGCGCATGCGCGTCTGCCAGACTGAAACAAGGGCGCCCCCTGGTGTTGTCCCAGGATAACTAGTACTAGAGTGGTACAGGGCATTGGGCTTGTGTAGTACTGCTAAGAAGAAATAAATAAATCTTCAATGCTAGCCTTGGAATGCCACTAATAAAAAAAATACTTCAAAAAAAGGTTATAGCACATCTTGTAAGCTTGCTTATAAAAATCTGATTGCAACTTTTTACTATAAAGCATGCTGTTTGGTGCACAATGCTTTAACCTTCTATGATTAATATTGGTTTAAAAAGAGAATGTGTTTTTCTCACCACACAACCCCTAGTGCTCTATGTACTATAGTTATCCTAGGACCACACCAGGGGCGCCCTTGTTCCGGCCTGGCCTGGCGGAGGCCAGCTGATATATAAACGCAAGTCTCTCCTTTCTCCTTTCCACTCTGGAGGGAGGACATCTCATCTTATCGGCAGAGGAGAGGGAGCAACTCATGTTGCTCATTCGGCTCTTGCGCGGGTGCAAAGCAGCCGTCGGAGGAGGAGGAGGAGTCAAAGCCGGAGGAGGAGGAGGCGTTCTTGTCGTCGCTCCCACACTCGCCGTCAACGCTGTCAGGAAGATGGCGGCTGCGCAGGGAGAGGAGCTCTGCAAGGTGAACCATACAGCATTTTTTCCCCTCCCCCTTTGGTCATGAGAGGTAAAAGAGCGAGACAACAAAATGGGACGAAAGCCAAGATCCCATGACCAGGACTTCGATGCTGGTGACGTCACCCATGCCTTATCTGCTTTTATCTCCCCTCTCCCCTTCCCCCGTTCCTCAGGTGGCCGACCCGAAGAAGGCCAGCAGCATCTACGACTTCAGGGCCAAGGACATCGACGGCAACCTCGTGGACCTTGACAGGTGGGTGTTTTGATTTGTCGTCGTCACAAGGCACATTGGCGAGGGTTGCATCAGCTGATCTGCCTCGCAGGTACAAGGACCACGTCTGCATCGTCGTCAACGTGGCCTCCAAGTGAGGCAAGACGGCCGTCAACTATCGTCAGCTCGTCGAGATATACGACAAGTGAGTGAGTCGGGGTCGACACCCAACACGGTCTCTTTTTTTTCAGCCTGAGAGAAAAGAAATAAATTACAGGAAGCCCTGTCTTGTTGAGTAGTTGGGAAGGTATCCCAACAATTTAAACCCCTTTTTTTTATTAATAAAAGTGGCGGTCTCTTTGCTCATATGGGGGTCATGCATTGTCATGGGGTCATTCAAACCACAACCAAATTTCAGCCTATTCTGTTGCAACTATTGATTTCCCAGAAAAGGTCAGTAAATAATATTTATTTGTAAAGGGTTGGGGGCACATTTGTTGTTTCATTGGCATTTTGAGCTATTTGTATCTTGCTATGTACGTAGGTACTCGTCGGACGATGGTGGCGGTCTTCGCATCCTCGCCTTCCCCTGCAACCAGTTCGCTGGCCAGGAGCCGGGGACGGAGGAGGAGATCAAGGCCTTCGCGGCCGAGAAGGGGGCCAAGTTCGACTTCTTCTCCAAGATCGACGTCAACGGCAGCAACGAGCACCCTCTCTACGGGTACCTCAAGAACAAGCAGTCCGGCTTCCTCGTCAACGCCATCAAGTGGAACTTCACCAAGTTCGTCATCGACAAGAACGGCGTCGCCACTGCCAGGTTCGCCCCCACGGACGACCCCATTCCCAAGGTGGAGGATGCAGTGAAGAAGCTGATGGGAGTCTAACCATGCGGTTGCTGCTGTGTGGCTGTGAAGGGACTTTAATCTGGGTTTTTTTTTAAAACGTTTGTTTAATTTATGAGTTCAATGTCTTGTGA
>JAAUYM010010346.1_pt1 | contig 14142 bp, 15 predicted proteins | sample 7278001 | NCBI WGS metagenome assembly JAAUYM01 (sample SAMN14350224, study PRJNA611818) | marine sediment metagenome | isolation source: surface marine sediment (1.8m) | place: French Polynesia: Moorea | collected 2018-08
GTACTAGTATAGTAATCTACTTGCTAGAGCACTTTACTGCTCCATTCACTTTTTTATACATCATGGCAACACAAGGCTCAATTCAGTAACTGCTGTATTGCTTTAGACTCTGAAAAGATCTGAACTACGGTGCCAACTGTAGCTATTTCTCCCCCCCCCCCTAAGATCATTCACCGCCCCACCCCACCTATCCAAGTCCCAATATTAACGAGTTGATATGAAACTCAGTTGAAACTCAGTTGTGAGCAGCTCATGTATTACGTATAGAGAACACATCATTCATACATTACCGCTCAGAAATATGACTCACAGAAAGAAATACACACCAAATTATGCGTTTGCAGTGGAAATCCACTTTGACACACAAATTTTTGTTGCCCTTGCTGGTGAGCAAACATGTTCTGGTAATTTAGGAATATGACACAGACATACAATCTCTGCCCTTGCCCAGCTAGACCAACTGATGAACAAGAAAGTACAGTCAGGTTTTGCTATAACAATTCTCGCTATAACAATAATTCTCGCTATAACAATATTTTCTGGGCAGACCCAACTTTACTTTCCTTAAATAATGCATTTTGCTATAACAATATTTTTGCTATAACAATATTTTTGAGGGTGACCAAAGATATTGTTATAGCGAAACTCGACTGTACAACTTTTCTGTCAACGAATGGATCAGGTAGGACATTGTGATAAGTTTATTGCAAATGAGATCAATAATATTTGTGAGAATGTGCTCAACCACGAAAAGCATGCTACTGTATAAGAGCTCAAAGGCCAATTGAGGGCTGGTTGCAGATGACGTCCAGACTTGGAGGGCTAGGGTGAACCTCACTGACCGCCTCTCCCAGAGACCGGAGCATGTAGGCCGCAGACTGCGAGAAGAGGCCGGTGAGGGCGTTGAGCAGGCTGAGGTTGCGCTTGAGCTTCACCTCCACCAGCTGCAGGTCATCCCTGTCTGGAAACTTTGCCTCCAGCACCTCCGGCAGTGTGCCTACCCCGTCTGCCAGGCCCGCACGCACCGCGTATCGTCCCACAAAGACTCGACCACTGAAGACGTCACTGCCGTCCTTGCCACGCAGCTGGCGCCTCCGCTTCTTCACGTAGTTGGTGAAGTTCTGCTGGATGGTGGTCATGCTGTCCTTGATGAGCCTCTCCTGGGCCTCACTATAGTCAACAAGTGGGTGCAGGCTGGCCTTGTTCCTGCCCGTCACCAGCACCCTGGGCATGACCCCATACTTGCGCAGGGTGCCAGCGAGGCCCACGTTGAGCGAGACGACCCCGATCGAGCCCACCATTGAGTTCTCATCCACAAAGATCTCGTCGGCGGCACATGCCAGCCAGTACCCTCCGGAGGCGGCCATGTCCTCCACCACGGCGTACACAGGCACACCTGTCTCCTGACGCTTCTGCCTGATGAAGTTGGCGATGAGGTTGGTCTGTGTGGGGGAGCCTCCTGGGGAGTTGATGAGAAGGAGAACTCCCACTATACCAGGGAGTTCGAAGGACTGTTCGATGAGGGGACGGAGCTTCTCAAAATTCTGTCCGTTCTCTGATCCAAATCCTCTGGGCTTATCCTCGCCATCCTGTATGGTTCCTCTAATGTTCACCAAGGCAATGACGTTGGACAAGACCACTCCTTTCTTTGAACTCCTTCGCTGTGCTGCCAGCAATTTTCCAAGACCAAAATCCATGTGTTTTTTTTATCGTTTAAATTTTATTTGTGAGGAGTTTCCCTTATTTGAGACAGCTGAAGAGACAGTTTATTGTAACAAAGAACATGCACATGTATACCGGACTAATTTTTAAAAACCATTTTTCATGTTACTGTTGGCTTGCTACATATGCAACACCTGTACATAGAACACCAAGATGTCAGCAGACTATTCTGATTGCAGAGCATCCGAAAAGTTGTCGGAACCAAATGCGGAGAAAGCAGACTGCTATCGTAATGACCGAGTGAGTTGCTTTGCTACCGGGCAAAAAAGAGGCTTTTTTTCCACGCACAGATAATGTCATTTCTTCATAGTGTGGTCCCAGGTAAAGAGGCTAGCTTGATCTGACTCGACTGCGATCGGTGATTGCGTGAGAGAGAAAATAAATTTATTTCTCTTGACTAGACTTTCGTTATCTACATTCCAATTAACTGGTACCCGCATTGCACGTTCGCACGTTCATCGTGTAAACTCGAAACTTACTGATCGTAAACAAAACAGTAGCTGGGGGAGAAGGGGGGAGGAGAGGGAGACCATCTTGAGCTTGTGGGATATGGGAATTACATCACATGCACCGCCATCACGCGTAGAACATGGTCCTCCTGCCACCCCTGCCGCCCCCGTCGCCGTAGTCGAGTCCGGAGAGGGCCACCAGATTGGGGGACGACTGGGAGGGGAAGAAGGACTCCGAGTTGCCGTAGGTGGAAGAGGAAGACGAGGTGGAAGGAAGGAGGAAAGCGAGCGAGGGCACCTTTCGCAGGGTGCTGGGCTTCACATATCTGCAAATTTGTGTTAAAATTCCAAGACCTAAAAAATCTTGAGAGACCTTTTACACACATGCTTCTAGCAGACTTGCACTACATACAGAACATGTGGAATTCTTCTACCTAAGTTATAATGGAACACATGTCGCCAGCTCAATCAATGTCAGGTGTTGCAAGTTTTCGCCTAATTACCTCTTTAACCGATGCAGGTAGACCGCGATGGCGAAGCAAACGAGGAGGAGGCAAAGGAGGACGACGTACTGCGAGTAGAGGTAGCCGGAGGCGAAGGCGGAGTGGTACGTGCCGTGGTGAATCTTCGAGCGGGACTCGATGGATCTGCAAAAAAAAAATACGTTGAACATGGAATTTATTTTTCACCAAGCGATCCCCCCTCCCCCCCCCCCAAAAAAAAAAGAGATCGCATAGTATTTCGGCTAGGGAATAGCTGGACGACAGACCAAATGCTCATTCAGAGGTCTGTGCTATTAGTCGAGGAGAAGAAAGCAACTCGCTGTCACTATTTTTTTTTCAGGTTGTCGCAAACTGTCAAAGACACACAAATAAAGTGTTATTACGTACACACTAGTAATTAGGAAGGGGGAAAACCAATCTCTCCATCTCTCTCTCTTTCTACCCTGCTCATATCCTAAACTTCCTCCTCCTCTTCCTCCTCCGGGTTGCTTTTTCCTCCTCGTCCTCATCTTCATCTTCTTCTTCCTCGCGGCCAAATCCTCGGAGGAAGTGAAAGTAGGTGATGAGAGGGGACAGGAAGGACTTGGGCAAGAAGTCGGAGGCGGGGGGAAACGAGAAGACGCTGGGCAAATTGTGGTAGTAATAGAAGAAGTGGGAAATGTACGGGGAAGGCTCGTAGCAGGGCAGGTTCTTGGTGGGGATGGGATCGCAGTAGGGAAAACTCTCAAGATTCCTCAACCAACTGTAAGACAAGGCAACGGCGTTTTTTTCTCTGTTCCCCAAGTCTTGCTATGTGCAGTATAACAGTAGTAAAAGTTTCACCCAAGTAATCCACCCACCCACCTGAGGGGCAGGAACCTGGTCCTGTAGAGCAGGGCGCCGAGTGTCCAGTGCACGACCTTTCCTCCGACGGCGTTGGGCGCGGACGACACCCCGGAGAAGTCCTTGTCCAGGCGCAGCCCCTCGTGGAGCGCCACCGCCATCCAGGCGCTCTTGAAGCACTGCGTCTCCGCCCGCTCGCGATCCGACCGGGGGAACTCCCCGGCCGAGAAGCGCCGCCACGTCGTGCCCCAGGGAGTGGCGCAGAAGTCCTGCAGAAGAGAGGAGCATAATAAGTATAATATAATATAAGTATATAAGATGTACTGTATAATAGTAAGATATTGTATGCATAGTAAGATGTTGCTCACCGCGGACGCCTTTGCAAATTCCCTGTAGCTGTAGGGCCCGCCCATCCTCAGCATGTCCTCCATGGTGTACCAGAACTCTGAGAAGGCGAAGAACTCGGTGCTGTCGAGCTGGATCGGGGGCACCTTGATGCCCGGGTCGGGGCAGTGGATGATGGAGCCGTCCGACGACGACGACGTCACGGACGGAGACGGGGAGGAAGTTCCGGCGTCGTCGCAGCTGGAGAACTTCTCCCTAGTGCCGACAAAGTGGCTGACTGCCCGGTAGCACTCGGCCCACCTTCCGGTGCCACGGAGAAACAGGACGATGTCCCCGGAGGTGACGGCTCCCCCGTACGCGAGCGACGCCTCCTCGGAGCTGGAACGGCTCATCGCGCCAAGGTTGATGGTGACGTTGGAGAGCATGCCGTTGGGCTGGCAAGGGTCGTCTGCGGGTTCTGAGGAGCTCAGCCCTTGCAACTTTCTGTGAAGGGAGCAAGTAGCAATGACGGCTGAAAAAGTAGTGACCGATCGTGACAGCAATCAGTTCCAGACAATAGAAACCCGGACGGCGACAGCAAGACGAATAAAAGCATCAACTACCGTACGTATACTCGTACTCTCCCAACCAATATTGGTAACACTAGAACCACATCGTGGTAGTGATGGGGTCAAAATTTGGTTACTCTAAGGGAACACAATCCTTACTCTTTCTTGTCCTGTATCTGTTGCAGCAGGATGTCTCTCTGGTGCCTTGCCATGGCCTCGTTGGCCCCGTAGCCCAGGTAGGTGGTCACGAAGATGCGGTAGGTGTGCTCGGTGTCGTGCTCGCGGCAGCCGAGGTTGATCTCCACGGTCTGCGACTTGTCGTGATCCTGAAACGTCTCTCTCCCTCAAGACTGAACTGCTGTGTGCAAATTTGAAGAACAATTCCTAAACTTACCGTCATTTGCTCCATCTGCATCTGCGAAGTGATCTCGACGGCGAGCTGCATCGAGGCCCCTCCCATGTCGAGCGCACCCACGGTCCGCGGCCTGAGGACCAACCGGTCGCCCTCCGCCTTCCTCACGACGCCGCCGTCATCGTCGTCATCGCCGTCACCGAGGGAGATCAGGCGATCCGGCTCGTGCGGGTGGTGGAACTTGCCCAGCGCGTAGTTGATGGCCAGCCACTGGTAGATGCCTAAGAGAGAGGTTAGAAGAGAAGACTACTTTCTCTCTCTCTCTCTCTCTCTTTCTCTCTCTCCGTCTCACCTTCTTGCTTGCCGCTGATGACTTCGAGGTTTCCATCCGGAAAGAGGAAGGAGAACTTTCGGTTGATGCCTTCCCTTAGGTTCCGCATTATGGCTTCCTATGTGCACAAAGGAGATCCAAAATCCAATTCGGTGTTTGTTCCTGACCTCTATCGAGGAGTGCCTCCCCACTCCACGCTTACACACCTGCTTCGCCTTTTCCACCAGCCTCATTCCTGCAGTTGCCAGGATGTAGAGCGGCGCCTCCTTCAGCTTCTCCCTGGGGATGTGGGCCTCGGCAAACTCCAACAAAGGGGAGATGTAATCCAGGGCATCCTCGGGATGATCCTGCAAGCTGAACGAAAGGGAACGTAGGAAAACAATTGCTCATCAAGAGCTACGTCTGTCTCACCCACCTGGAGATGCCTGGAGTAGCTTTCTTGACGAGTGGCTTCCCGTCGTCCCTGTCCTTGAGCGGGGAGATGTCGAGCAGGTCCCTGGGGTTCCCGGAGTGCTCAGGCCACGAGTACAGGTAAGCGCGGGAGCCGCTGGAGCCGGCGTCCACCACCACCGCGTACTGGGTGTTTGGGCCGGAGAAAGAAGAGGAAGGGTCCGAGGTGGAAGACTGATTGGTCAAGACCACAACGCCTGCAAAGAGAGAAACTACGTACTGTACAGTAAAATGAACCAGCTCTATAGGTACAAGGTACTAGATAACAATAAATTTCAAGCGCGGCCCCTTAATTGCTACTACAATTTTCCACTTCACCGGGTAATTTCGGACCTAGTCAAGTTCCATGAAACTTGTAACCGCAGCGGAACAGCTGAAACTAATTGATCTGTCGCAAATGCATGTAACCATACTCAAAAGTGGTTAGATACAAGTAATTCGAAGGAACGCTGCCTATTATTAGTAAAGATATTTGCTAGTAAAGTTGCCCACTCGTTCCGCTGACACACCCTGATCACAGTTTAGTTCCCTTGGTAGCTGTGTATGTCCCAGACCACAGGAGACTAAGGTACAGTATATTACACGATCAGCATTATAGTACACAGCTTCTTGCGTCAAGCTTGTCACTTGACATTTGCCCGACGACATTTCACGTCGTCAAAGACCTCACGTGTCGCTTCGAAGTGCCCCCACCCACCCAAACTTGCGAGAGCTTGCATCACCAAGAACTTGGTCTGGACTTACAGCACAGCACGGTCGCCGCGATCATGACGGCCGCCTTAAGCGCCACGGACGAGGACATCGCCCCCGTCGTCGGTTTCTTCATGCCCATTCCCATTCCCATGCCCTCCTCCTCCTCCTCTTCCTTCCTCGGCGACTCCCGAGAGAGTGACGTACGAAAAGTCGGAGGAAGGAGGCAGTTACAGGCGTCCTGACAAGTGTTCTTGTAACTTGCAAACGCTCGCACAAGTAGCATCTGGTAATTTTTTTCTTCAACTTCATACGTGGTGGTGTTTCTTTATGATCGTGCTTGGTTTCTACCACAACTGCGCTTATTCATCTATGCTCTGCTAGACTTTTTAAAACCGCGACTGCTGAGAACTAGGATGCTGGATCTGCAGTATCGTGGATTGTGCACTGAAGCCTGTGTGCTGAGTGAGCCTAACTAAACTGAACCGTGCAATCTAATAAAGAGGCCTCCAGCTTCCAACTCATTTTGGGGAATAGGTCATTTTCGGGAATATCAACAAGAAACGTCGTGTAGTAAAATTTCCGTCCTTCACCAGGAAGCAAAAAAAAAAAATCTCCTAAAGTGCAGTTTAGACAAGTGCAGCGAACTAATACTCAAGCAAGGAATTCACCTGTTCACAAGACCTTCGCGTAGAAATGCAGGCAATGCATACAGGTACACGTACGTACAAGAGCATACTACTCGAAGTCTTTTTCGAACTGGATGGCAACTGACAGATAAGGACAGTCTTCGGGAAGGGGGAGAAGGAGCAAAACCAACTCGACTCACCCGATTTTCGGAAGAAGAGGAGGTACGAGAGCAGCAGCATGGCAAAGACGCCGGAGACGGTGGCCACGGCCCGTTTCCGCCTGTCGAGGCAGTTGAAGGCGGGGAAGGACGAGAAGGAGGAGGCCACCCTCCCAGCGGGGGAGGAGGCGCTGGCGTCTCCAGAGGAGTCGGACATGGGGAAAAGGAGGAGGTTGGCGGAGGAAGAAGAGGAAGAGGACGCCGACGCCGAGAAGCCCGGGGAGCCGCGACCGCCTCCAAACAGCCTGAAAAGAGCGAACAGAAGAAAACGAATATTTGGGAAATTCTCTGTCGCCTTCTGAAATTATGCCGTCTTTTTCCTCTTTCTCACCCTTTGGGAATTAATCAAGGGGAGCGAGCGAAGCTGCTGCTTCTTACTTTTCCCACCAGCCGGCCACTGTTAGGTCGACAGCCCATAAATTCTTATGCACGCTCGCTCGCTCACTCCGCTTTCTCGTATGAAAGTCACAAGCTTTTTTTTCTTGGCAGTGGCATTGGAAAAAAAAGAAAGAGAGCTTTTTTCCTGCCCCTTCATGGTGGTGCAGCTCGCCAGGGACAGGAGGAGGAGGAGGCACCTTGCCTGGCCTAGGGCCAAAATTGCGTAAGTCTGTTCTGTCCTCCACATCCTTGATCGGCACATAGTAGTACAGGAAGGGTGGGGGGGGGGGGAATTTGTAATTAAAGTTGTAATAATGGCCGGCCTCTCGAGTACTACTATCCGTTTGGTGCTACAGGACGATACAAGTGCCTCACCCAGATCCTCAGGAACTAGGTAGTACGGTACACTGAATTTTCTTTGTTTAACCCTCTTCTGCGCTCCACATGTGCTTTTTTTTCGTCTTATGCATGCATGCTTCGTAAAAAAAATATCTTGAGAGGCGGGCGTTCGAGTACAAATGCATCATCATCGTCTTCACCTGTCCATGATGCCGTTGCCTCTTCAGAGACTCTCGTTTCCATATCTTAGAACAACATCTTTCGCTTCTTCCGGGGCGGAGAGGAGCAGGGAGACTCTGAAAAAAAACGCAAAAACAAAGCGCTAAATTTGGAGAAAAATGTAGTATGTAGTACTTGTTTAAAGATTAGCTATCTAAAGTGACATCAACGACGAGGGTTCAACTTTCCGTTTCCGACAGGTGCTGCAAAAAAAAAAGTTTCCTGTGGCTTGAGATGCAGCGGAAGGAGAAAAAGAGGGAGCGGGAAGGGGGGTTGGGGGGGGGGGAAATAGCTTTCTCAAACGATTCGGCCCCACTCTTTTTTATGGTGCGGAGCAGTTGACCATCTCAACTTGATCCGAGGGAGGAAGCACTGATCGTACTTAATTGAGAGTGAAAAAAAAAACCACTGGCAAATGTGGCAAAAGCGGTGTTGCGTCTCATTTAACCAAAATTAAAACACTCAAAAACTTGTTCTCTCCCTGTTTCAGTTAGACTATGATGGTGCTTTTTCCCCCCTGGGGACGTTCGAGGAGAAGGGGAGAATATTTGGCAAAAAGACAGGCTTGGGTGGGGGAGGAAAAGGAGGAGGAGGCAAATCGAAAGAATTCAGGCGAGACAAGGGGGAGGGGGAGAAGGAGTAGGTAGATTACGATCGTTCTTAAAGAAATGGTGAGGAAAGCCCATCAGGTGTCGGTGTGGACCTACCTCTGACGGAGCGAGTTTGAGCGTGCACAGAGAGGGTTGCGGGTTGCGGAAGACAACTGAGGAGGAAAGAGGAGGAGTGCACCGGAACAAGAGGAGAGGAGAGGAGGAGGAGGAAGGACAATATCAGGAAGGAGAAAAGGGGTGAATTCTCATTCCTCACCTGCCGAAATGCCAAGGTTTCCCATCTGGCAAAGGGGCTACGAGTCTTCCGAGTGAGAGTCCCTCCTCTGCCCAACAGCAACAGTCCCTCTCTTCTTCGCAGACGTCACTTTCTTTCCACTCACTGTCTGCCGTGGCTGTGGCCTGTGGCCCGTGAGCTGTGACGGTGGCAGTGGGTGGGTACAGTGCACTGGCTAGTACTATTGTACACATCAGCAACAGCTAACTGCAGCCAACAGCACAAGAAGAAGATGCCGCTAGAAGAGACAGAACCACGGAACGCTCAAACCTGGAAAGGAAAGCTCTTAAAAAATGAAATAATTCAAAAGTTGGCCATTTAGATTTTTTTTACAGTAATATTAATTCTGTTTAGCAACATATTGCAAGGCTATTAGTGTCTGAGAAACAGTTAAGATACATAAAAGTTTACTACATTCATGAAAGTAAATTTGAGTATGAGTTGCCCTGATTTTGTATAATACAATCCACTTCGGATTAGCGGGATTCCTTGGAAGCCAAGAAAAGACCCTCTAATCCAAAATCATGATAAACCGAAGTTTATATTTTTTATTTCTAACTTTTACATATACTCACAACAATGAGCTTTTTTAATGTTTCACATGAGGTTATAGCTTTACACACTCACAATAGTACCATACATATGGCTTATTTACCATAAAAAGTGGCAACGACTTATTTTTGTCCCCCTAATCCGAATTACCATTTAAAAAGCCTCCAATCGAAAGTAATTTACTGAATAAAAAAATGGTTTCTAGAGAAAAATGCCCCTAATCCGAAAATCCCTCTAAACCAATCCCGCTTTACAGTCGACTGTACTGTACATATATTTTTTTTAAATTGTATCTTTGAAGTCATAGCCATTCTACGTACAAATTTATTTCTCTCAATTTACTAGCTATTAAATTTTATTATTAATAAATACATTTTTAAGCAAGACAAGGGGAAACAAAGCTTCTCTTTCCAGACCCCCAAGATTTCCGCGACCCAACAAACAGCAACTGCTGTTGCTGTAAAGATAATTCGCCGTCCGTAGAACCGTGGCGTGATTGAGGTGGACCACGCCCGACTTCTTCTTGTCCCTCGTCAGCCTTGCAAGAGGGAGGGAGCTGCTGAGCTGAGCAAACACAATGTGTGAGTGTGTGAAGCACCTGTGACCAGGAGGAGGAGGGTTGTACCTCGGTGACCTCGTCCCCCTTTCCTCCTTTCATCCGCGATGTCCGGCAACGAGGAGGAGACCGCCGGGGACTCCCTCCGCGGGGAGGCCTCGCAGAGGCCTCAGACGATAGCGGAGGCGCTCGCGGAGGCAGACGAGAAGCCCAAGTCCCTCCTCTGGCTGATCATGCTGCTGACCGGGCTCTTCGCGCTGGGGGCCAAGGACTACCTGCTGGACCTGGAGCCCAACGGGTGCGCCATGACCTACATGTTTGAGTACCCGAGGTACGTCCCGGTCAGGCTGAAGGAGGACGTGGCCGGGAGGTTTCCCAAGTACGGGCTCTACGTCTACGGGGAGGGGGAGGACATGGTCAAGGTGAGCACGAGAGGTGCCTTTTTTTTTGGCTCTTACACACTAGTACAGTACGTAGATATGATTGTTTTGTCCTGTTGTCTCCGCAGTATTTGAGCCACGGACGCGTCTCCGGCATCCCGGTGCTCTTCATCCCCGGCAACGCCGGTTCGCACAAGCAGGTTCGGTCCCTGGCGTCGGTGGCGTTGAGGAAGGCGCAGGACGAGGAGATGAGGTTCCACTACGACTACTTCACCGTCGACTTCGAGGAGGAGTTCGGCGCAGTCTACGGGGGCACCCTGGAGAGGCAGGCAGAGTTCGTGGCGCTCTGCGTAGATCACATTCTGGCCATGTACAAGCCGGGCAGTGACAAGAGGTGAACGGGAATGGTGTTTTTGTTTCTATTAAGGCAAGGAGACAATAAATACTGTATAACTTTGCTTTTTCCTGCTCTCTACAGGTACTCCCCACCCGACTCGGTGGTGCTGGTCGGCCACTCCATCGGCGGGATCGTCGCCAAATCCCTCTTTGCCAGACCGGACTTTGATCTCAAAAAGGTGACTATAGCTACAGAACGCATAGGACGCGGCGCGAAAAAAGTCATGGGGCATGAAATCGTTTTTGCAGGTGAGCACTGTGATAACGTTGGCGACGCCACACCAGCCGGTCCTGGTGACGGACTGGCAGACGAGGGCCTTCTACGACGCGGTGAACGCGCACTGGAACTCCACCAGGGACAAGGAGCTGAAGGACGTCACACTTGTCAGCATCGGCGGCGGCGAGAGGGACATCCAGGTCCGGTACGGCCTGACCGACTCTCCGCACGCCGACGTGAGCGTGTCCGCGACGGCAGTGCCCGGCGCATGGGTGTCCACGGACCACCGATGCATCGCCTGGTGCAAGCAGATCGTCCTGGCCATCGTCAGGGCTACCTTCGACGCGGTGGACCGGGGGTCCAACCAGGTCAGCAAGATCGCATCCTACAGGAAGAGCGTCTTTAGGTACCACCTGTTGGAGAGGTCCGCCGGAAAGCGGTACAAGAGCAAGGACGGCTTTCTGCCCAAGACGGTCAAGTTCGACAGGGAGAGCTTCTGGCTGGACAGCATGAAGAGACAGTTCGTCTTTGAGCGCACGCGGGTGTCGGAGGAGTCCCACGTGATGGTCAGGGTCTTCCCGGAGGACGCCAAGCACCGGAACGTGGTGGTGGAGGCCGTCAACCTGCCGGGAGACAACTGGATCTTCGGGTGCACTGACGTCGTCGTGCACAAGAACACCAGGTGAAAAGTTGGAGTCGCTGCTACTACCTATGGTCGGTTTTTGTGTCGAATGATAAAGCAAGGAAGAAAGCTATTAAAACAATGAAGCAAGCAAACCGTTGTCACACCTCTTTTTACCACCAGACTGTGCTCGAACGGCGAGAACCTCTCTCACCTGACCCGGCTGCTTCCTTCCCACGAGGAGCACCCTCGGAAGACCGTCTCCCTCGACCTGCACGCCCTGGGTCGCGAGCGGGGCTTCTCCCACCTGGTGGTCCGAGTGCCAAGGAAGGCCGAGCGGGTCCGAGTGCACGTGGACGTCTACAACGGCGCGGCCAGAAAGGACGATCCCGTCTCAGCGGGAGGCGGGGAACTTAGGAGGTCGTACCAGGTGTGACCGACTTTTCTGGGTGTTTTTTAATGCCTCCTCGCCGCCCTCCCTAATTGACTTGCAAATGAATAAATGCAATCAACGTTCATTCAATTAGGTGGACGTCCCACGCTGGCACACCTTCTGGAAGTCGTACGAGGTGGTGGGGAGGACACAGCCCGAAGCGGTCTTCTACAACTTGTCCATGAAAGGGTTGGCGGAGCCGTGGCAGGCCTACAACGTCCACGTCACCAGGCTGGACGGATGCAAGGAGGGCGACCACTTCGGGCTGATGAAGTTCGAGAGCGACTGGGCCAACGACGCGACGTACCGCCTGATCGGCCCCAACGTGACGACGACCATGACGGCCATGTTGCAGACGCCCCGGCCACCCGGGGACGACGTGAGAAACCCCGAGGTCCACCTCTACCTGAACCCGTCCTGCCAGTTTAAGGTGGAAGTGCAGGCCAACCTGCCAAGCATGTGGGGACAGATCGTTCGCTTCTACGCAACCCTGGTGCCGTCAATGACAATGGCAGCCTGTCTCCTGACGGTGGTGCAGCAGCTCAAGCTCCTGGCCAAGGACGGCCAGTGTCCGTCCTTCCTCTCCGTCGTGACCACCCGGGTGACCCCCATCTCGGTGGTGCTGCCCAGCAAGATCCTCTCCGCCGCCCTAGGGGCGGGCTTCGCGGCCCGGTACGCGCCCGTCACCGACCTGGCCAGGCTCCAGGAGGAGGGGGTGGACTTTGGGGTGCTGCCCATCATACTCTTCTTTGTGTGCATCGGTCTCGTCACCGTGATCTCCGCGGCCGCGTGGGCGTGCGTCGTCGTCTTCGGCCGGGCAGTCAACAAGGCCGCCACGAGGAGCATCGCGGCCGCCGTCCCCGCCGCCGGAGAGATGGTGGCAGACGCGGCATTTTCGGGACTGTCCAAGGTTGGCGCAGTTTTCAAATGTCCGGCAGTACCCACTGTAGGTCAATCATAATACGTAACTCCCTCGTCTTACCTGTGTTGCAGGTTCCGTTCGTGCTCTCTGCTTTCCTGATCGCCTTGGCTTCCGCCACCTGCGGCGCGGTGGCCCTCTGCCTCGGCACCTTCTTCCATTTCTTGCAGCTGTTCAACATGTACAAGGACTACTTGAAGCTCCTGATCAAAGACATCCCCGCGGAGAACCGTACCCGGCACGAGGAGAAGAAGAAAAGGGAGCTTGGCGCGCTTAACTTCCAGGTGGGCAATAAAGTAGCACTTTGTCGCTCGTTCTAACCGCGATCTGGACCAAGTGGAAAGGGGAATATATAAGAATGTTTTACTTTCTAGCTACGTGCAAACGGTAAGAACTGTGCATGTCTAGGGTATGACATGACCTATAGTAATCTATGGCCATAAAAAATACTTACTCAATTCCTACACTCTAGCAATTCGTTGGGTGTTATAAGAAAGTTGGGAGTTTGACCAGCTTTTTTTTTCTTTTCAAGATAGTTTATTGTCAAAAAGTAGTCACTGTCAACGCTGGGAAAAAGACTTCTGCCATGATCAGACCCTGATTTGCTAGTAAATGGCCCCTCCATTGTACAGGTAGGATGTCAGCAGACCAGCAGCAACTGCAGAACCATAGATGTATGGGTGCAGCTGGGCTGGATACACAATGGCATTGTCCACGCTGGTGTGTACTCCAGTGTGCCTGGTGTAGGCATAGGCATAGTAGGCCGTAAAGCAGGCAGCTGCAGTAGCTGCAATCCCAATGGGAGTGGAGATGATGCCAATGTTGAGCCTGTTCAGGACAGAGGCTACTGCACAGACACCCACTGCAACCAGACAAGCGGCACCAATTGTACTAGCAGTAATTTGGCTTCCACCTAGGGCAGCTGGCAAACACTGGCTCATTTTCTTCAAGAAGGAAGTCAACAGTCCACCTTTGAATTTAAAGTTTTATCACAAGTGATGATTTCCCAAGTTTTAATTCAAATAAATATATTTAAAAAATATTGATGAATTCAAGTCTTTGCCTGTCGTGTTCTCACGGCTCCAGAAAAGCTAGAAAAAATCTGCTTGTAGGCTCAGTATTTGTTTGTTTTTAACTCCCGGACCTACTCTCGGATTTTGTCCCGGAGGGTCCCTAGCCCATTCCCA
>JAAUYM010036977.1_pt1 | contig 14142 bp, 13 predicted proteins | sample 7278001 | NCBI WGS metagenome assembly JAAUYM01 (sample SAMN14350224, study PRJNA611818) | marine sediment metagenome | isolation source: surface marine sediment (1.8m) | place: French Polynesia: Moorea | collected 2018-08
TATAATTTTCGGAGCATTAGAAATCGGACGCTTATCGGAGAAAAACTGGAAGCTTTATTAACAGTCACTTAGTGGTGGGGAAGCAGTGTGACTCGCTATAATAAACACAATAGGGATGCAACACGATAGGAAAAATTTAAGTATCTAGAATCCGTAGCTTCTAAAATATCTTTAAAAATCTTATGTACTGCACAAAATCAGGCCACTTTTTCTCAGATTTACTTCAACGACTGTACTAAACTTTGAAGCTTTTAAAAATGTTGTCAGACTTCTTTATTTTTCTCCAACACGAACCTGCAATTAGTACCTTTTCCAGAAGATGATGATGCTTCCTCTTCTGGTTTTTTTTTTTTTTTTGTACAGAAAGAGACAATTAGAAACGGCTCTCTTACTCTCTCTCTCTGACTGATGATGACAAAAACTTTCCTCTTCCTCTCTCCAGCTGCTCCAGAGCAGCTACATCGATCTCCGCCGCTTAAAACGCACACAAAAATATGTTGTTGTAGCGGGGGAGTTTAGATTTCGTCTCGCAGTCGGTGCGATCTTGACCCAGATTTTTTTTTTGCCTGTGAATTGTAAAATCAGGGCTAGAAGAGCGACTTCCTGTAATGTGGCACAAACTGTAAGTTACTGCAAGCCAGCATAGTACAGTCAAGTCCCATAACAAGAAATTTCAATGTCTGTAAGGCAGAACAACATCTATACCTCATGGTATTTTTTGCCAAATGAAATCACGCATAAAAATAAGTGAGAAAACTGCAATGCTCTCCCCTTATTATTATTATTACTTCTCTCTGTGCGTCATCGTAGGGTAAAGGTGGGACGAGAGCTGGTGGAAGGGGGCATACCTGCCTGTTTCATTCACACACACACACACATAGAGAAAAAACACAGAAAATTGCCAACACAGGTGTTTCCCTCCTCCCTCCCTGTGCCTCTTTTTCATACGTAATAAGTTCGACATAGAAACGTATCATTCAACAAAATCCGGGAAGGCGCAGGAAGGACACAACTTTTCACAGGTCTCTCTTTTAAAGTGTGTGAAACCATGTGCTGCGGCTGCCTGAAGGGCCTCTCCAAGGTGGTCCTCGTCGCCACCAACGTCGCCGTCTTTGTGAGTTGCTAACTGCAGTGTAAAGCAGCCAACTTAGCCAAAAAAAAAAAAAATGACAACGCTCAATTTCCTACAAAAGTCCTTTGTTTGAGTTTTCCCCCCTTCCCCCCAAAAATGTCTGCTTACAATTTGCAAGTTAATGAGCGGCGTGGTGCTGGGCATCTGCCTGTGGTCTCTCTTCTCCGGCTCGCACCTGGGCGACCTGCTGACGTCCCTGTCCGGGGACAGGTCGCACCTGCTGCGCACGGCGCCCCTCGCCCTGGTGGTGGCAGCCGCCCTCGTCATGCTCCTCTCCTTCCTTGGGTGCAGTGGGGCCTGGAACGAGCAGAAGTGCCAGCTGGCCGTGTACGCGTGTGCCCTGGGTGCATTCATGTTCTTCTTCCTCTCGGGAGCCATCTGGATCAGCGTGCAAGTAACGTGTTTCTCAAATAGTTTCCTATTGTTTTAAAGCACTTCATTTTTTTCAAATATTTTTCTGCTATTCCAGAGCATTTTACTTTCCCAAATATTTCTTGATTTTCTACGCATTTCTCAAGCATTTCAGTTTCCCAAATAGTTTCCTATTTCTTAATCACTTCAGTTTCCCAAATAGTCTCCTATTTCTTAATCACTTCACTTTCCCAAATAGTCTCCTATTTCTTAATCACTTCTTTCCCAAATAAGTTAGTCTCCTACTACGTACAAGTATTTTAAAATCCTTTGCTTTCTCATACATAATCTTACTACCCCACATCTTTTGAGGACGTGAGTGCCGAGGTAAGCAAGCCTCTGAACGACACCCTGAAGCAGTACGACCCGGACTCCACCTCCCCGGTCGACATTGCCATCGTCAGCGGGTGGGACGGGGCGATGGAGGAGGTAGGGGAGCGGGAAACAGCAACAAGTCTAATTCACCTACACTACGCTAAACTGTACTATACAATCTACAGTAGTCTAAAGTGCTGCAACATCTAATTCACATACTCACGTACATGCAACTTAACTACATCTCCAGTTCAAGTGCTGCGGCGTCTCCTCCTACAAGGACTGGTCTGCGATGAATCCGTACTACAGCCCGGACTCGGGCCACGGCAAGTCCGTGCCGGCCGCCTGCTGCCGCAATGTTTTGGCCAACTCGACGGCCGACCTGGTGTCCTCCTGCGTGGTCGACCCCTCGCCCTTTGCCTCCCGCCCCGAGATGGACGGCTGCGTCTCCAGGGCCGTGCGCATGGCGGAGGAGAACAGGGACGCCGCCGCGTACGCCGTTCTTGTCGCACTCCTCGTCATGGCAGCGAACCTCCTTGGGGCTGTCGTGGTAGTCATAGACTGTTGCTAAAAAAAATTCTTTAGCTTTTTTGGTGCTTTTCCTTTAGTGTACGAGTAATATGCAACGTAGCAATAAAAAAAAGTAGGTCGTGGCAAACCTGCTCGGAGTCGTTTTTGTAGTCATCGACGGCTGCTACAGATCAATGTCAACTTTCTTGTACATACTTTATACTGTAATATAGCAATAAATAAATTCTCCGACTGTTGGACATGAGGACTACGGGAAGATGAATCTGTGGTTCTTGCTGAAAAATCTTGATGTTTTTCGCAAGTAAGACACGCCAACTAGGCGGCCGTGACGGAGATAGCGCTCTTCCTCTTAGTGTTGTCACCAGCATCTTGCACAACGGGAAATGAGCTGATGCACCCAACTGATTCCTCTGATTGAATTATTGTAAATACCTTCCTGTTAATTTTCATGTAAATATGTCTAAAAAAAGTCTATATGTATATAAAAAAAAGTCTGAGATATCTTAAAAATGGCAAGCTCTTGTTTACTAAAGGTCAAGCCTTCGTTCTAGGCTAGGTCTGATTGCCAAGAGAGATGCTGATGAGGAGGGGGAGGCCCGGACTGCGGGGGGCAAGAACAGGACTGATGACGCTACAGGAAGAAGTTACACCTGTGGTGGATCAAAAGTACAAAGATAGTCACCTACCAAAAGCAGATAAGAAGCACCGAGGTGAGGAAACAACAAATGCTTCATTTCAAATCTAACACATATCAAGAGTCACTCTTCTTCAGATGGGCATCTTGAGCTCCTTGCTCAGCATGAAGTTGAGTTTGGGCAGGGACTCGATCACTCTCCTGGCCTCTGCGGATATCCCGCCGCCTCCCCCCGTCTCGCCCGGAGACTTTTCTGTTAACGAGAAAGAATCGCATTAAAAGGTTGGGGGGTTCAGTTGCGACTGAATTTGTTCTCACCCCGGACGTCCAGGGAGATGGGCTCAGGGATCAGGATGTCGCTTCCAGCGCCCGGAAACTGTGGGGTGTAATGGGGGAAAAAGGTGCAAATCAACGTGAAAATTAAGACGGTTTATTTTTAATATACGACGGAGTTGTAGTGAATGAAGAAGAAGCGTGAAGTGGCGGAGGGGAGGGAGAAGCAGGCAGAGATACCTGGGCGGATTTGAAACCTGCGGACTGACCCGGAGGATCATCGCTGGCGGCCCGGAGGAGGTAGGGCGTCGGCCTCATCACGGAGGAGGAGGTAGAAGAGCTGAAAACCTGAGAGGGCGGCGGAAATAGGGGGTGGAGGAAGAAGAAAGAGAGAGAGGAAAAGAAAGAGGAAGATGTACTAGGTACTGTATGTAGTATGTACTGTAGTAGTCATCGTCACACTCCCAACACCAAGTATGCCGAGGTTAATTAATGAGGAGAAAGTTAGCAAGGTTTTTGTGTGCCCCACCCAAAACTCTGTGCAAGAAGCCCTTCCGAAAAACGTCCCCCCCTCCCCCCGCACGTCTTCTTACAATGTTCTTCGGGTCCATCTTGAGCACCCTCATCCACATCTGATGTGCCCGGGCCTCCTCCCAGGCGAAGGAGAGCGCCGACCCGAACGACGACGACGACGAGGGAGTAGAGGAGGGAGAGGCGGAGGAGGGCGGTGGGGCCGGGTTTAGCCTCGACCAGAGCTCGTCAGAGAGCTCCTCTCCCTCCGCCAGGGGCAGGAGGCGGTGACTAGGTGATGCATCCGAGGGGGCGGCAGCCCCGGCGGCGGCCGCGGAGGAGGAGGAGGTTACAAAGAGATCGGTTACGGCCGGTAACACCGTGGGAAAAAGGACAGGTGTGGAGCAGGAGGAGGTGGAGGTGGCAGCAGTAGTAGTAGTGGTGGTAGAGCTTGGAGAAGCAAAAACTTTCTTGGGCGGCGGGTCTTCCTTGGGCGGCGGCGCACTCTGAGCGACGGTGAAGTCAGCGAAGTCGCCGAAGTCGTCGTCCTCTTGCCGGTCCTCGTCAGCACCGCCACTCTCGCCAGGAGGGACAGCTCTGTCGCCCCGGCCCGGGTCGGGCTCCGCAAGCTTAATCTCCGCCTGGGTGCTGGGTGCTGGAACATCGTCACTACCCTCGACCTCTGCCGCTCCAGCTTCGTCGCCCTTCGTAGCCGACTCCGACTGCTCCCTGGCCAACTCCGCAGTCGTCTCCTGAAGTTTCCGGTCATCGGTGACGGCAGTGGCGGGCTCGCTTGCGGAGGCCACCGTGGCGAGAGGAGGGGGCGGTGGTGTAGACGACGGAGGAGGAAGGGGAGGAGAAGGGGGCGGAGGCCTTGCTGAGGGCGGAGGCGAACTGCTTGTTTGCGATGTCAGCACGACACCAGGAGCGCCAGGTTCCCTCACTGCGGGTGGGACACCTGTCAAGAGAGAATAGGAGACCTCATCCAAGCACAACACCAAAGCAGTCTGGCACCAGAAAATGGGGGATTTAACAGCTTGGGGGGCGTCACCTTCAGCGCCGGCGACAACTTGTTCGCCTTCGTCGTCGCAGTCTGCCTCGTGCAGTTCTTCTTCGTCGACTTCCTCATCATCGCCGGCGGCTTCAACTTCCTCTTCGTCGTCGTCGTCGTCGTCCTCGTCTGGCGACATCGGTGGGGGCAGGCAGGAGAATGGGTCACTCATGGTTGAAAGGAGGGAGACGCGTGGAGCGAGTTTGTCAAGTCCCAGATGGTTTGTTAGTCTCGGAATGGGATTGGAAGCACAGACAGGAGACAGTCTAATCTGCTCTTGCGCGCAGCTGTTCAGATCAGCTGTCGTTGTTCACGCGCGGCTGTTGCTCTATGCTTTCTTTGTGTTGGTGCCCCTCGATGTGTCATATCATACCTATACGTAGTACGATCACAGAGTAAGATGTACTGTACTATGTACAACTAGTATGTACGGTACCTACATGTAGACCCTCTATTCTACAGAAGAAGAAAAATAATCGATAGATGTAAACGATAAAGAAGTTGGAGAATGTCACACTCCTGTGAATTGAGGCACACACACAATAAATGTTAGTGTAGGTACATACGAACGTCACAGACCTGTCGGTGCATAATAAAACTTAAACATAAAACTTATCTAATTGGAGTACTAGTTAAGAATACTTTATTACACTTGGTTTAACCAAGCCCTCTACCGCGGAAATGTATAAATTGTAGGAAATTTTCTGATGACTTTATTGTTACTCTGCTTTCCGAAGAGAAGAGACAGCAAGAGAGACGGTTGAAGTTTCTGTCTTTAAACACGGCGAGAGAAAGAAATAAAGTATACGTAGTATGCGAATCCACGTATTTACCACAACAATGGGTTGTGGTGGCACTTATCTGCGTCCCTTCTTTCGAAAAACGGGGGGGGGGGAGGAACTGGAAAATCGCGAGATGCAAAAAGACACGGCGAATCACTGAATGTCCGCCAGCATCCTGGCCAGCTCCTGCTTGATGTCCCTGTGCTTCTCTCGCTGCATCTGCAGGATGTCGAACAGGCGGTCGATCTTGGACTTGAGCAAGAAGTTGCTCCTCCTCATCAGGTGGAGGTTCTCCGAGTGCCTCTCCACCTTGGCGCCCAGCACCTCCACCGTCTTCTCCGCCGTCTCTCCGTCCCCGTCCTCCCCGTCGCTCTCCGGGTAGTGGTCGAACAAGTGGTGACCCGGATCCTCGCCCTCGTCGCCGTCCTCCTCTTCGGCCAACTTCAGGATGTCCTCCAGGGTCTCATCCACGTCCTCCTCCTCCTCCTCCTCCTCTCCCATCCAGTCTTCCTCCTCCCCATCGTCGTCGTGGCTACGTCTCCTCCTGTTGTCCTTGTTGACTACCAGATCGTCTTCGTCGGAGTAGTAGCACTCCTCCAGCTCCGCCGCCGTCCTCTCCTCCGCCTCCATGTCCAGGATCTCGTCCTTGAAAGCTTCATTCATCTCCTTCACCTCTTTCCTCAGCTTCTTCCTGGCCTCCAGCTCCTGGCTGATGCTGGCTGTGATGGTCTCGATCCGCTCCGACAGCAGCCTCCTCTCTCTGTAGACCACCTCCCTTTTGTCCGCTAGGTTGCGCAGCCTGGACTTCAGCTGGTGGATCTCCCTCTTCAGCATCCAGCTCTCCTCGTCTTCTTCCTCCGTCTTCTCGGGAAAGTCCGCCTCCTCGTACCCGGGTGCCACCCCCGTTGAAGCCGTGGAGGCCATCCTCTGCAGCAGGTGCGGCGAGTGCGCCTCCGCCGCCGAGGTCCGCCTTCCCTGCTCGGGTGCGCCGGCTGTCGAGGCCGCCGACACCGGGCCTCGACCCACCAGATCCAGATCCACCATCTGCCTCTGCATCTCCTTGTACCTGGCCTCCCAGTCCTCCGCCAGCTTCCTGGCCTCCTCCACCTCTTCCTTCATACTCTCGATAAGCTCCGTCTCCGTGTTGGGCACCACGTACACAGACGGCTCAGGAGGCGGCGCGTGAGATGCTGGTCTGAATAAAGAATCATGTCTCTCTTCACAACAAAGAAACCATTAAATTTCCAACAATTGACCAGTAAAGAATGTCCCTTACCTTGCTGCTTTGCCCTCCCCCTCTCCTCTCTCTTCATCCTTCTCGCCCTCTTCCCCGACTGCGTCTCCGTTCGTCTCACGTATGGTGGAGGGGACGTCGTCGGCGGTGGCGCTGGACTGAAGCGCGGAGCCGCCGTCGCTCTCGCTCAGCATCCTGATCATGGACTGCCTCTTGCTGGCCACCGAGTTGCGCCTGGCGGCGGCGGCGGCGGAGGCAGCGTTCTGCTCCCAGGAAGAAGGGTCGTCTCCCGCTCCCTCTGCGCCCCCGGCGCCTCCGCCGCCTCCGCCGCCCCCGTCTATCGATCCGCCCATCTTGGACAGCTTGTGGAACTCGGATCGCAGCTTTTCCAGCTCCGCCTGAAGTTTCTTGTTGTCGCGCTCCAGCAGCTTCTTCGAACGCACCTGCAAATTTTTCAGAAAATTTCGAGTGCTCGCCAAATTCCACAAGTTTTTTATCCCTGCTTCCTCTTCCTCACCTCGAGTTCCAGGAGCTGCTTCGTCGACTCTAGGTCGTCCCTGAGCTCTTCCACGTCCTGGTCCTCCTCGCCGTCGAGCGAGGTCATCATGTGCGAGTCGTCTTCGAAGGTGAAGCCGCTCTTCAGGCGCTCCTCCTTCGTCATCTGGCGCTTAAAAGTCCGGATGCCTGCCAGCAGATTAGAACTTGACGTCAAGTGACCGAACAGCCAGCCATCTGCCACCGCTTGCAACGCTGAAAGGCACCTACCTCTGAGGTTCGGCTTGCTTCTGTCGTTGGTCCTCACGTGCTTCAGCTTCACCCCCTTCTTGATGTCTCTGAGGATGTCCTGGTTGGGCACGTGCCTCTCTGACTCGTAGATGAACTGGGAGGAAAAGATTAAACTATTGTAGCCATCATAGGCCACTATCATTTTAAATACAACTCACGCTCTTGCCGGCCTTGACGCTGGGGATCATGGGGTTGCTACGATCGTTGCATACGACCTTGTGGAGTCTGCTGTGACCGTCCCTGAAGAGGCTGATCTCATTCATCAGGTCATTCCAGTCCGGCCTCTTGTTCGCCCGCTTCTTCAGCTCCTCCACTTTGTTCAAGCGAGCCTCGCCTGGGACAAAATCATGTTTTTATTGCTGTCACTGTCACCTGTCATCGTGTAGGTACTAGTATTAGCGTACTTACTCTTAACGAACGGCATTGGCGGCGGCGGCGGCACTTTGGCCTGCTTCTGCCGCTGCTGTGGCGGCGGTGGCGGCGGCGGCGGCACCGGCGACGCCTTCCCGCCGGAGAGCGGCGGCGGGGGAGGAGGGGGAGGGAGCAAGCCCTGGGACCCCCCTCCTCCCAATGCTGGAGAGGCGTCTTCCTCCTCCTCTTCTTCTTCGTCTTCGTACTCGTCCTCCGACCAGACCACGTCCTTGCGATCGATCTTGAGCAGGCTGCCCTGGATCTTGATCTCCGGCGCGCCGCGGACGCTCTCTTCCTCGTCATCGCCATTGTCGACGGCTCCGTTGGCGGGTCTGCCGACCCCGTTGACCGTCGGCTTCTTCTTGACGGCCGACGCCGACTCCTCCGCCTCCTCTTCCCCTGCGGCGTCCTCGTCCTCCTCCCACTCCCACTCATCGTCGTCTTCGCCCCAGCCCTCCTCCTCGTCGTCAACTGAAATTATCACCATATTTTAAGGGGGACTGTGATTGTGAGAGCTAGTGAAACTATGCTCCCAGTGCCAGTTTCTTGTTCCTATCAAGAAAAAAGCAAGAATTGGAAAGCCGGTTTAAGTTTGTACAGTACTATAGCAAATAATAAATATTTGTGCACACACGAAACTTAATAGTCCAGCATAAAAAAAATCTTCAAAAATCTTTTGCGTTATTAATCGGCCTGTGATTTAGTTAAGTCGGTACTGTCCGCGTTTTCTTTGCATTAACATGCGTTACACACTTCCTAAAAGTGTTGACCATGGACGTCAAGTTGGATAGAGATGCATAGTAAAAACTTTTCCCCTAAAAAGCAAAGAATGTACAGTTTGAAAGCCTTGGAGAGTCTTTTCTTTGGCTCTCTAGTGAGACGTTGCTTGGCATTTTGTCGCTAACCATGTCTTTCGATGTCCACGGTGTGTCTCGGGTGCAGGGACATGTTAGTCTTGGTTGTTGGGTTTTTTTAATTATAAAAAAAGCCCCTCCTGTTCGAGCGACGATACCTTGCATCTTGTTAGCCAGGACAGAGCTCATGGCAGCAGCTGCGGAGAAGAAGGAGGAGGAGAGGAAGAAGAGGAGATGGTGGTTGTAGTCATGAGTGGTGGGCTCGATATTTTGGTGGTGTCCGCGGTGTTGGAGGTCATGAGGTTGTTGTTGTTAGGACATGGTAGCAGCGGTCGAGGGGTCAGCTGAAAGAAGGCGGAAACAGGACATGCTTAAGTCCGACCTTAGGTACTAGAGTGAGTGCAGATGGAGAACAATGTTGTTCCCATATCAGTCGGGGGGAGAAAAAATGCACAGTACAGTACGTACCTATATACAGGGAACTCCACTTGACCACGTGACTGCACTTTGCTTTTTACTGGACTGTCACAAGGATGGATTAGTCGCATAAGGTAATTATTTTAATAGAAAGTGTGTTAAGTGTGTCAGTGGTGGAGTTTACTGCATATAGCACAGCCTCATAAATACAAGTCCGTTCAAAAGCTCTCCAGCCGCCTGTTTAGGTAGTACGGCTCATTAAAAGTTCCTGGAGTTTGGTTGTTTTTTTTTGACAGAGGGATTAAGTATGTATACTCGCCAACAATAAGTAACAATAATAAGTGCGTACTACATCAATATTCCCGTGACATCAGCGCGCAATGGCGGTTGTACATATACGTACGTACAAAATGCAGTTATAGTAGTAGACTGGCGATTAGTTGCGGACAGAGAAAGCGCGTTTCTGAGGTGTGCACGTTTCGCAACAAGTCAGGTGAAATCATCTCCCTTCCACGTGGGCAAAACTCCGTGCTTCCGTCACTCCGATGCTCGCTCTGTTACCTCTCTTCTTCTCTTCCTCCTCCTTCTTCCTCTTGCCTGCTGCCTGCTGCCGCACCTGCTCCTCCTCCTCCGGCAGGACCAGGCCCTGGAGGTTGCGCCTGATGTCCTGCGGGTAGTTCAGCCTGAGGAACTCCTGCTTCCTGTTCTCCTCCTCCTGCTGGCTGCGCTTGCGCTTCTGTGGTTGCGTCTTGGCCTTTGCCTTCGCCTTCGCCTTCGCCTTCGCCTTCGCCTCCGTCTGCGCCTCTGCCGGAGCGGTCGTCTGTCCTCTCACTTGGCTGTTGTCAATCACGTGTGTGGATGAAGGTGAATGCCGCCGCTGCTGCTGCTGCTGCTGTTGGCCTTTACAGGGAGGAGGAGACGAATGGGAAAATCCGGGGTTGAATGAGGATGTCATGATGATGCGGGGGAAAGAAGAAGAGTCGAGGGGGGGTAGGGTGAGGGTGGAGATGGGGGTCAAGCGCTAAATGTCCTCCCGTCAGGTCCCGCCCAACTAATTGGACGGAACTCTCAAGTCCATGTTCGCCTAGTATATGTAGTACAGTACATACTTCACAACGTTTTATTGTACGTACGGTACAATGAAACTTGAATATAACCGGCTAACTTCGATATAGCGAGTATATTCCTATTATCGATTCTCAACTAGGGTACACAGAAACTTTTGCGTCAATGTAGAGAATTCTATCAATTCAGTGAACTTTTTCCTGCTAAACTACTCAGTTCACTACTACCGGTATATATCAGAGTTCTACGATGAACTATGTAGTCTAGAGCAACAACAACAACATAAAAGGCGTTGGGTTTTTTTTCCGCTTTGGTCCTTCAGTGGAATATGATTGGTCGGGTATAGAAAAAACACTGCCGGTGACGTCAAAGGGCCGATGATATTGTCAATGTTTTTCCGGTCCGAACTGAGAGGAGAGAGGTAGGCGGGAAAAACATGGACTACTAATGGGCCTGCTTTAGCAGAAGAAGAGGTTGGCCTTTGATGCTGAAGCTAGGAGAAGAAGGGAGAAAGACCGTTTATTCGAGAAGGTGGAGGAAGAGGGGTGGGAGAGGAGGAGTGCAAAACGCATGGGCTGATGCTCCTCCTCCTCCCAAGCTGGGGCCAAGGCAGAGGGGGTGTGTACGTGCTAGTCCATAAGGCCAAAGCGCCGCCGCCGCCAGCTACAGGGCTGGCAAAGAGCCAGGATTGGAGAAGGGGGGGGGAGAGAAAATCGGCACCAAGAGAAAGAGAGAGCTTTAAAATGAATTCAGAAAATGACTTTTGCGTCCTGGGTGCTGATGCTACAGACAAGAGTTCCTGCACTGCATTTGATGTCGCAATTATGTACTAGTAGTAGTACAGCTGCACACAAAGGACGGATCGGAAGATGACTAAGCTTTTAGGTCTGTGGGAACTTGCAGCGTCGCTGCAGTCAAAGGAGCTACGAGTACATTGTACAACACGAATCTTTCTCAACCACACATGTTTAAAGCTACAAACAAATTCTTTTTTTTACTTCTGTTTTCCCCCCAGTGCATGCTACTACCGTAGGTACTAGGTATTCATGACAGCAACGTGGGAGAGGCGTGGTTCAACCAAGAAAAATAAACTGGAAAACTTTCTCCCCCATGTTCTGCAGGCACAAAAATTCGCCTACACGTTGATGATGCCACACCTCTCTTTTTTTTCCCCTCCTCCTCCCTCGTCAGTGGCCTTTAACGCGCTTGGCTGCGAAGGCGACGACGACGGCGGCGGCGCCCGTGGCTGCGGCCCCAGCCTTCAAGGCCCAAGACGGAGACAAGATTTAACACCGACAGCTGAGGAGAAGAAGAAGGAGGAGGGGGAAAGGACTGAAAATGCGAAGCCGGCAACACTCTCGCTCTCCTCCTTCCTCCTCCTGCTCAGACCCTTTTTTTGTCATCGAAATTCTCATGCTTGAAAGGGCGGCCTCGGAAGGAGGGAAGGGAGGAAGGAGAATCGGGAAAGGTCAGGCGAGGAACTGCGATGGAGAGAAACTGTGTCAAGGTGATCCAAGCTTTGTTCAAGTCCGACTTAACTCCTTGTGGATCTCCTCCTACTGGAATACTAGTGTGTGTGGGGGGTGGGTGGGTGTGTTTGTATACTAGTAACCTGAAATTTTTCCCTTCTATAGACATTCGTACCTTCTTTGCTCTTCTGCTTCGTCCTCCTCCTCTTCTTCTCCTCCTCCTTCCTCTCAGAGTCCTGCCTCAGCAGCCTGTCCACGTGCCTCTCCTCCTCCTCCTCATCTCCCTCCGCCTCCTTCTTGGCCTTTCTCTCCTTTCCCTTGAAGGGACTGGCGGCCGTCGGCTTCAATCGACTCCTGGCCTCCTCGTACAGCCTCGTTCCGTCTTCATCCTCCTCTTCATCCTCCTTTCCCTTCCTCCTTTTAGTCTCCTCTCTTTTGTCATCTCTTTTGTTTCTGTCTTCTGGCTTCTTTGAAGCCGTCACGTCTTCCTTGACTTCTTGTCCCCCTTCTCCCTTCTTTTCATCCTCTACTCCTCCTCCTCCTCCTCCTCCACCACCTCCTTCCTTCTTCCTCTTCGTCTTCTTCTTTGTCACCACCTTTATCTTCTTCTTCTTTGACTTGTCCAACTTCTTGCCGTCTCCGCCAGTCTCATCGGCGGTTGCGGCGGCCGCGGCTGCGGCGGCCGCGTTCAAGCAAGACTTCTCCTCCTCCTTCTCCGTCTCTTCGGAGGGAGCGGCCTTCGTCTTCGTCTGCCCCTCCTCCTTTGTGTCCTCGTCCTTACCTTTGCTGGCCGTCTCCCCCGACGACGTGAGGCTGCTCCTCCTCCTTCTCCTTCTGGTCCCGTTGGACGCCTCCCCCGTAGCCGACGCCGCCGACGTCGCCATCCCCGCCGCCGTCGTGGCCTTCTTCTTGGCCTTCAGCTCCCTGGCCCACGGGTTCTCCGACCCGGGCATGGCGGGACTGGCGGCCGACGTCAGCGCAGAATTGACGGATATTTTTTTGCGAATTGACCGATTCGGGGTGGCAATTGTCACTGGAATTAAAGGCAGACTTTGGTCAACAGCAGCTCAGCATTTCGTCCGAAAACTGCAAGAAGAACTGAGAAGGGGAAAAAATCAGTAGATGCCTCCTCTAAAATTTTCGTCTCTCTTTCCTCTCTTTTTCCAGCCACAGCTCTTCCTCCTCCTTCTCCTTTTCCCTCCACATAACTGCTCCCTCTTCCTCCCCCGTCCCGGAAAAGAAACATGATGGGGTTTTTCTGCTTTCCCCCTTCTCTAACCCTCCCTCTTCCCCCACATTCCAACGTGATTGAGGCAAAGTTGAAAAAAGGGGGTTGAAGCAGGGGGGGAGGGGAGATGCAGAAGATAGAAAGAGGGTGGGAAGGGCGAGGGAGAGAAAGACGGAGGGAGGGAGAGCAAAAAATGTCTGAGGAATGAATCATCCCCCTCCTCGGCTTCTCTTTTTTTTTCAGAAAGCAGAAAGGAGGAGGAGAAACACCACTTTTTTTTGCACCCATCCACAAGGAGTGGGCGGAGAAGGAGGAGGAAGAGCGGGAGAGAGAGGAGGAAATTTCTAGTGTTTCTCCACGCCGCTGAGGCTTTTCATCATCTGTCATTAGCACAGTAGCAGGCGAGCAGGTACGGAGAACGATGATGCTCCGATGCGAGATCCATCCCCATGAGGAAGAAGGGGCCGGAAAGGTCAGAACGAGAGAAAGTTTCATTAAGCAAGGGCTTCCTTCTCGTCAAAATTTGGCGCAAAGGGAAAAGGCTTCAAATTCCGCCATCTCTTTTAAAAACAAGGAAGGGGGCAAAACAACGTTCGTCCTGGTGAAGAAGAAGGAGGGGGAAAAGAGCAGCGGCGGGCGGCCGGCCGGGCGGAGGGCGGCATTTCAAGCTACCCCAGTCCCACGCATGCAAGGAGGAAAAAGTATTGGGGAAGAGTCGAGTTTTCCCGAGACGGAATAGAAATCCGCGGCCGCCGTTGAAACACCCTGTAGTAGTACTACTACCTACACAGTTGTTGTTGCTTGCGTGCAGCAGCAACAGCAGCAGCAGCAGAAGCATGGAGATGAAAGGAAAGGCAGCATAGGTGGGCACACGAAATGAAACTCTAACACTTAAAGAAGGGAGAGGATTAACTTAAAATAGGCAGTGGACGATGGCCGATTATTTTAGGCGGGGGGGGTTTGAAACGGGAAAAATTTTAACATTAACGCTTTACAAATAGTACCATAAATACAAGCCCTACACCAAAGAAACATAAAA
>JAAUYM010146601.1_pt1 | contig 14142 bp, 16 predicted proteins | sample 7278001 | NCBI WGS metagenome assembly JAAUYM01 (sample SAMN14350224, study PRJNA611818) | marine sediment metagenome | isolation source: surface marine sediment (1.8m) | place: French Polynesia: Moorea | collected 2018-08
ATTATTTCGTCGAAAATCAATTAGTTTAACTTAATTCGCCAATTGCAGCGATTACATATTTAACTTCATCTAGACGAAGTTAAATAAAAATTTTTGTCAAAGATCTAATCTCGAAATAAGTGAGTATATATGTACATTTATAGCCACTATTTTCTAATTTTCAGCGTTAAGTATTTCTTTTACTAATCGATTGCTAATCTCAATAATAGTTTCGTATTCGTGCTTTGACTTAATGAACTATTCGTTATCGATGGTATCTTTTTGCTGTTTTTGAGTGAAAGTAAGCAGTGAAAAGTCTATGATCCTTTTTCTTCTCTGAAATTATATTCCTGCGATTGATATAATCATCAGTTGATGTCAAACTAACCACAAAATTGAATCGATTGGGTAACTGTTTGACTATAGTTGTTTTAAATTTGCTAATTAAATTGTTTAATATAAGTAAGCCATGAATTTAATAAGTTAAGTTTATTTAATCTTAATCAAAATGAGAGGAAAGGATGACTGGATAGATATACTAATACAAAACAGATATAGTGAATCGGTATTAACTAATAGAGTTAAGCCGATTTTGATTAATTAAATTATTATGAATATCGAATTTGCCACTCACGAGCATGTCTTCGAGAATACAGATCCTGGTTTCGTTGAAGAAACTTTCAGTCAATCATTTTGTTCTGATGTCAAATCTGTACAAGTAAGTTTACAAGGTTTTACTTTGAATTATGAGCATAAAGAACATGGACATAAGGCTAAAGAACCTACAGTCGAGACTGAAAAACCTATAGCCGAGACTAATGATCAGAGTCATAAGCATGGGGATGAGCATGTCGCTTGTGTTGATTTAGAGGTGGTACTTATAAATGGTAATACAGTTAAATGTAAAGCTTCAGCTAAAACTCCTAAAGACGCAAAGGTCAATCAGCGCAGAGTTAAAGTTCTATTTATAGCAACTACTTAATTGCCATCTTATCTACTTAGAGTCTATGTAATTTGTGATGTATTATATATCACAAATTACATAAAAAAGAGTTTAAATTAATAATTGACGATTAATTATATTTAGATACTGAAATGCTATAATGTAATAATCATAAAGTTATTTGAAGACGTTTCAATTGAATAAATTTTTGTAAGCTTGATATTCTCCGAATAGACCATTATTATCTATATTTTGATTAATTTGATGGATATAGTTTTGAATGATAGCGGGATCTGGATAAGGGTCATCTATCAATTGCGCTGGCAATATAGTATAACGCTTACATACTTGTGTTTTTATAATCCGAATTGATCTTGGTAATAACGTAGTTCGACCTCCGGCGGCTCGCATTATACTTTGAATACTTCCTGTATCATTTGTTTGAATGATGGATTGTACTCGACTTGGGATTGGTTGACTTGAAGCCATACCTCCTCCTCTTTGCCAAGTGTTGGGCATTTTTAAAATTAGCTCAATCTCTCGCACTTTAAAATTTGGATTATTGAATAAATCATGTAGATTCAATTCAACATTTAAATTTTGAAGCATAGTTTGAAGAAAACTAGGTTGCAGATATTGATTGGATAGAATATTATCATTTTCATCGATTTGTTGTAAATTATACAAATTTTGACTAATCTTACAAATTTTAAATTGTTTTCGTAGATAGTCGGTTTTCTGTACCATTTGGACCATGTTGGTCTGTGAAGGTAAATGCTTCGGATTTGGCGGTGCAATTACAGTATTGCGTATAGCCACAAATAGTAAAGTATTTAAAAACCAAAATGCCATACCCACTTTTTTGATCCATTCAAAATAATTAAACATATATTTCACCTCCTTTGATTTCAATGAATTCTCAATCGATTTTATATTGGAATGTAGATATTCCAATATATTGAACCGATAACTTAATATTTATAAGCTCAAAGCTACTACTAATTAGTAGTTATTTATTTTAAAGAGTGCCAAAAATGTGAATCTATACATTCACTTAATTTTTTATTTTATAAAACAATTCGAAGTGTTTTATAAAATAAAAGGAGTATTATTTAGCATCCATATCTGAATCGTCTTCGTCCTCCAGAGCTCGGTTCCAATCCTCTTCCAATTTCTTGCGATATTCGTCTAAAGGCGTTACATCTTTGCCCCATTCGGCTATTTTTAATCGATCATTCGACCAGCTGATTTCTTGCCTTAGAATTTTGACTTGTTGTTGATATTTTTTCTTGTTTTGTTTTAACAATATAATGTCTTCAAGCAAAGTGTCGTATTCTTTCTTTGATTTCATAAACTGTTTGTTTTCGATTTTATTTTTTTGTCGTTTTTGACTAATCGAATCTATCAATGGTTTAAAAAAATATGTGCAGAAACAAAACGTATATATGCCAAACTGTATTATCAAATGTACAATGGGTATTACTAATTGAACAAACTTATTGCATTCATGAAAAATTTGAGATATTATATCTTTCATTATTTGATTTTTAATATTGGTGACTAGCTAATATTATAAATCAAATAAACCTATAAATCAAATATATCTATATACCGAGATACAAAATTATAAAATTGATCAACTTAAGGACATCAAAATATCCGAATGTCTCTATTATAATGCGTGACAACTATATTGATAGAGTATAGAATGAAGTGAACCTAAGTTTAATTTACATTTTGATTCGGTTACGAATTAAATTGACGCATGAATTTTAATAGCATACTTGCTTACGCAAGTATACTATTAAAAAAGAATTAAACGACCATTACCCGTTGATTGAAGGAGCTTCTACAGAAGCTAAATCTAATGGGAAGTTATGAGCGTTACGTTCGTGCATTACTTCCATACCTAAGTTAGCACGGTTGATGATATCAGCCCAAGTGTTGATTACACGACCTTGTGAATCTACTACAGATTGGTTGAAGTTGAAACCGTTTAAGTTGAAAGCCATAGTTGAAATACCTAAAGCTGTGAACCAGATACCTACTACTGGCCATAAAGCTAAGAAGAAATGTAATGAACGAGAGTTGTTGAATGAAGCATATTGGAAGATTAAACGCCCAAAATACCCGTGCGCAGCAACAATGTTGTATGTTTCTGTTTCTTGACCGAATTTGTAACCAGCGTTAGTTGATTCGTTTTCAGTTGTTTCACGGATTAATGATGATGTTACTAATGAACCCTTTGTTCTGTTATCCCCACTTTCGTAGGGTGTCGGACTATGTCATCTTCTGAATGAATTTCAGAAGTTGGGCGCTAGTAGGTGATTATTGTTGGGACTCACACCTTAGTCTCTGAACGTTCCGAAATCTCAACTAATAGAATAATGACGTTTCTATCAGTTGCCCAATTTCGGCTTCGCTGCAGATTGTCTTATTTACATAGGCGGGTACACGACCAGCCGTACATTGTTTTTCTTTTGTTCGTAATCAGAGGGGATATACGTGTCCATTTTGGATTAGATCCGCTATGAATATTTTTTAGTTCTCGTAATACGTCTCCACCCGTCTCACAATTAAAAATACATACTTGAATACTTAACTCATGGACGAATAAAAACCGATCAGTTGATCGAATAATTTTATTTTTTTGTGCTTGTCGTCCACCTTTTTTACCTCCCTCTCTTCTAATAAGAATAGCATCTTTACGTTCCATCGAACGTTTAGCCATCTTTTTTTGAAAAGTAGGATCCCAAAAATGTTTTTTCTTTTTCCTTAGAATCTCATGAGTGGTCTTAGCACCAATCTGTCGTAAGCTTTTCCAACCTTCGGAGGAAAAACCGCGCATTAGGTTGTATGCAGCCCAATCACGTTTATCTCTAAACGCTATGAACCTAAGTAGGTGAGCGATGATATGATCTTCAAAACTTAATTCAATCAAGTTTGATGGACTATTATCGATTCCCATGAATTTGGGTTTTATATGATGAGTTTCAAGATACAAATATGAAGGATAGCTTTTTTTCTGACATTCACGAATAAATGAATAGTAACGATTCATATATGATTTGCTAATGGTTAAGTTGTTACCATTGTACCATATTTTCGTGTTAAAGTCAAATTACAAAAGAAAAAAGTGTAAACTTAGATTTCCTGCAATTCACCCAATTTTCACCTTAGAATCACTTCTAAGGGGCACAGTTCTATTTATGCATTGCAGAGAATAATGATCCACCAAATACACCAGCTACACCTAACATATGGAATGGGTGCATTAAAATGTTGTGTTCTGCTTGGAATACAATCATGAAGTTGAATGTACCTGAGATACCTAATGGCATACCATCAGAGAATGAACCTTGACCAATTGGGTAGATGATGAATACTGCAGTAGCTGCTGCAACTGGAGCAGAGTATGCTACAGCAATCCAAGGACGCATACCTAAACGGAATGATAATTCCCACTCACGACCCATGTATGAACAAATTCCTAAGAAGAAGTGACATACGATTAATTGGTAAGGACCACCATTGTATAACCACTCATCTAAAGAAGCTGCTTCCCAGATTGGGTAGAAGTGTAAACCAATCGCGTTTGACGTTGGGATAATTGCACCAGAAATGATGTTGTTACCGTATAATAAAGATCCTGATACAGGTTCACGGATACCATCGATATCTACTGGAGGAGCTGCGATGAATGCAATGATGAATACAGATGTTGCTGTTAATAATGTAGGGATCATTAATACACCAAACCATCCGATGTATAAACGGTTGTCAGTGCTTGTAATCCATGCACAAAAACGTGCCCATAAAGTCGTATTTTCACGACGTTGTAAAATAGCTGTCATAATTCTATTTGATTTTTTATAAATTGATTATTATGTGAAACATAAAATCGTTCTCTAACTCGATTATGAGTTGGTAAACATATCATATACACCATCATAATATAATTCACTGATTAATAAATAAATTATAATTTATATGATCATTTATATAGGTAATTATCTATATAAATGATCATATAAGGGTAAAATGTTCAGCCTTATAGAGTATCAATTGTTTCAAATTCAAATTTAATTTCTTTCCAAACTTCACACGCTGCAGCTAATTCTGGACTCCATTGAGCTGCTGAACGAATAACATCACCACCTTCACTAGCTAGACTACGGCCTTCATTACGTGCTTGAACACAAGCTTCTGAAGCCACACGGTTTGCTGCTGCTCCAGCTGCATTACCCCATGGATGGCCTAAAGTACCACCACCGAATTGTAAACAAGAATCGTCCCCAAAAATTTCAACTAATGCTGGCATATGCCATACATGAATACCACCTGAAGCTACCGGCATAACACCTGGTAACGATACCCAATCTTGGGTAAAGTAAATACCACGACTACGGTCCTTCTCAACATAGTTATCACGCATTAAATCTACGAAACCTAATGTTACTTCACGCTCACCTTCCAGTTTTCCTACTACAGTCCCTGAATGTAAGTGATCTCCACCAGATAAACGTAATGATTTTGCTAATACACGGAAATGAATACCATGATTTTTTTGACGATCGATAACAGCATGCATCGCACGGTGAATATGTAATAATAAACCATTATCACGACAGTAATGCGCTAATGAAGTATTAGCTGTCCAACCACCTGTTAAATAATCATGCATGATAATCGGTACACCGAAATCTTTTGCACATTCAGCACGTTGAAGCATTCCTTCACAAGTAGCAGCTGTTGCATTTAAGTAGTGTCCTTTAATTTCACCTGATTCAGCTTGAGCTTTATAGATTGCCTCAGCTACAAATAAAAAACGATCACGCCAACGCATAAATGGTTGTGAGTTTACGTTCTCATCATCCTTCGTAAAATCTAATCCACCACGTAAACATTCATAACATGCACGACCATAATTTTTTGCTGATAAACCTAATTTAGGCTTAATTGTACAACCTAATAATGGACGTCCATATTTATTTAATTTATCACGTTCTACTTCAATACCATGCGGTGGACCTTGGAAAGTTTTACAATACGCTGGCGGGATACGTAAATCTTCTAAACGAAGGGCACGTAAAGCCTTAAATCCAAAAACGTTTCCAACAATTGAAGTGAATAAATTTGTTACAGATCCTTCTTCAAAAAGGTCTAATGGATACGCAATATATGCAATATATTGATTATCTTCGCCTTGAACCGGTTCTAAATCATAACAACGTCCTTTATAGCTATCTAGACTAGTTAACCCATCAGTCCAAACAGTTGTCCATGTACCAGTTGATGATTCTGCTGCAACTGCAGCACCACATTCTTCGGGTGGAACTCCAGGTTGAGGTGTCATACGAAAAGCGGCAAGAATATCTGTTTCTTTCACTTGATACTCCGGAGTATAGTATGTTAAACGATAATCTTTTACACCTGCCTTAAATCCGGCACCTGCCTTAGTTTCAGTATGTGGACCCATTGAAAATACTTTCCTATAATTTTATTTTGATCCTACAATCTACCCGTAAATTAGCCTATCAATATGACTTTTCAAACTATAGTAGTTGATCTCCACGCTTATATTGTAAATAAGCTGTAATAAACAAACCAAAAATTGTTACCGGTACTAATCCTAATACTATTCCTGATAATAAAGGTTCAACCATAAATGTAATTATATTATAATTATGAGAATTCACTTAGATAAGTCGATAAAGCATCTTTAAGCAAATTTTCAATTTTTTCGTCAAAATTTCCTGTTGAACTCACAAGTTCAGTATATTCATTAGTCGATAAGTATTGACGTAATCCAATAACAAAAGCTCGGACTTGTTCTGTCGGAATTGTATCTAAATAACCATTTGTACCAGCGTAAATAGTTGCAACCTGATCGGAAAGTGATAATGGCGAAGCTTGAGGTTGTTTTAAAATTTCACGTAATCTTTGACCTCTAGCTAACTGATTTTGAGTGGCCTGATCTAAATCAGAGGCGAACTGTGAAAAAGCCTCTAATTCAGCGAATTGTGCTAATTCAAGTTTTAACTTGCCTGCCACTTTTTTCATGGCTTTAGGTTGAGCAGCGGAACCAACCCGTGAAACCGAAATACCCACATTAATCGCCGGACGGATCCCAGAATTAAAGATATCGGATGACAGAAAGATCTGACCATCTGTAATCGAAATTACATTAGTAGGGATATAGGCCGAAACATCACCTTCTTGTGTTTCAACAATAGGTAACGCAGTCATACTGCCCCCACCAAGTGTATCACTTAATTTGGCTGCCCGCTCAAGTAAACGTGAATGTAAGTAAAATACATCGCCTGGATAGGCTTCTCGACCCGGTGGACGACGTAATAAAAGAGACATTTCTCGATATGCTTGTGCTTGTTTTGAGAGATCATCATAGATAACTAATGTATGACGCCCTGTATACATAAAGTATTCGGCTAATGTCGCACCTGTATAAGGGGCCAAGTATTGTAAGGTTGCAGGTGAATCAGCAGTAGCTGCAACGATAATTGTATAATCTAAAGCTCCACGTTCTTGTAAAGTAGTCACAACCTGAGCAATTGAAGAGGCTTTTTGACCAATAGCTACATAAACACATATAACTTCTTTGCCTTTTTGATTTAAGATGGTATCAACCGCAATAGCTGTCTTACCTGTTTGTCGATCTCCAATAATTAATTCACGCTGACCTCGTCCTATTGGAATCATCGAATCAACGGCCATTAGACCAGTCTGTAATGGCTCATATACAGATCTACGGGAAATAATACCAGGTGCATTTGATTCAATTAATCGAGTTTCTGAACCTTCGATTTCGCCTTTTCCATCGATAGGTTTCGCTAATGGATCGACAATACGACCTAAAAATTGATCACCAACGGGAATTTGAGCAATTTTACCCGTTGCTCGTACTGAACTGCCTTCTTGGATCGTATTACCTTCTCCCATCAATACAGCACCTACATTTTTAGTTTCAAGATTTAAAGCAATCCCAATTGTACCATCCGCAAATTCTAATAATTCACCTGCCATCACCTTTTCTAATCCATAGATCCGAGCAATTCCATCACCAACTTGAAATACAGTTCCAATATTGATAACTGTAATCTCCTGATTATATTGTTCAATTTGTTGACGAATGATACTGCTAATTTCATCCGGTTTAATCTTTACCATTTTTTAATACTCCTTGATTTAGTTTTTGATTAGAACATATCTATTTTTCTTCGTTATAATTACGGAATAATGTAATATAAAAGTTAGTCACGGAAGTACGAAAGTAAGCGTCACGTCGCTTTTCTAATTTTTGATAAACTTGATGAAAAGCTGATTGAATCACTTGCTTCATAATTTCCTTAGTGATCTTTTGTTTTTGATATAAAATAGTTTCTTCTTTTACTTTATACAATCGATCTACGTCTTCAATAGCTTGATCATTATATCGCTTCTGTTCTTGTTGAACTGTTACGAGACTATTTTCATGAATTGATAATGCTTTTTCTTTAGCATCTTCAACATGTTGTTTGGCAATGACTAGTCTTGCTCGTGCTTCTGTAGCACGTTTTTGAGCTTCACTCAGATTCATTCGAATAGTTTCTTCTCGTTTTTTTAATATATTTTTTAAAGCATCCCCCACGAAATAAATAACTATACTAATGACGATAGTTAGACGCTAGGCTCTATCGAACCGTATAAATTTTTTTCAAAATGACGGCTCCTATTATTTGAAACGACAAACCTTATTAGATGGGTATAGGAGATTTCTCCATTTACAACTCTCTCTAACAATTAATTCAAATACTTTTAATACAAAACTTCTTCTCAGTAGTCAGGAATCGTATTAAATCACTTTTCAATGATTTCCATAAAAATTGGATGTTTTAATTTAGTTGAAAAGAAGATTGATATAAACCTATTAATGTATTATTCACTTTACTTGACAGCAATATAAAATAAAATATAGCTTCATATTTTATTTCTTTCCTCATAAATAGAATTCGTTAAATATGGAAATTATATTCTCAAATTAGTATTCAACATCTCAATTTAATTTTAGTTAGCTAAATTAATAATATTTGTATCCAGAATATTGGTATTAATACCAAAAGAGTTATTCAACGGATAAAAAATCAAATAAGTACTCATAGTCTAATTGAACTCTAAAATAGTTGATAGAACGTCATCATATCGACGTTCTATCAGTAAATAATGTTATGATGCAAACGGATTGGCAAATAATACTACTAAAGCTACCACTAATCCATAAATAGTTAAAGATTCCATAAAAGCGAAACTTAATAATAATGCACCACGAATTTTACCTTCAGCTTCAGGCTGACGTGCAATTCCTTCAAGCGCATAACCGGCTGCTGTTCCTTGACCTACGCCCGGTCCAATAGCTGCTAATCCAATAGATAAACCTGCTGCAACAACTGAAGCTGCACCAATTAATGAATTCATAAATTTTGATTCTCCTTAAATTTTTAATGATGATCTTCTAATGATTCTCCAATATAAGCCCCCGCAAGGGTCGAGAATACAAGCGCTTGAATTGCACTTGTAAATAATCCTAAAAGCATCAGTGGAACAGGGACAAGTAATGGAACTAAAGCAATTAGAACTCCTACTACTAACTCATCTGCTAAAATATTACCAAATAATCTGAAACTTAATGATAATGGTTTAGTAAAATCTTCTAATACATTAATAGGAAATAAGATAACGGACGGAGTGATATAACGTTTAAAATATGAAAATCCTTTTTTTCCTAATCCAGCCGAAAAATAAGCAATTGAAGTCAATAATGCTAAGGCTACAGTTGTATTAATATCATTGGTCGGTGCAGCTAGCTCGCCATTTGGTAATTCGATAATACGCCAAGGTATTAAAGCGCCTGACCAATTTGAGACAAATACAAATAGAAAAATAGTTCCTAAGAAGGGAACCCAGGTTAAATATTCACTTTCGCCAATCTGTGTCTTGGCTAAATCTCGAATAAATTCAGTCACATATTCGGTAAAATTCTGTAAGCCAACTGGAGTTTTTTGTAAATTTGAATTGCCTAGTAAACCTAATGTAAGAATAATAGCAAATACAAGCCATGAAGTTAACAACACTTGACCATGTATTTGATAGCCACCAATTGACCAATAGTAATGTTGACCAACCGAAACTTCGGAAAATTGGCCAATAATATTCGTTGAAATCATAATTCTATTAATTCAATATTTATATATATATATTATGTTAGACTAATTAAGTAAATGTATAAAAAATACGGTATACATTTACCTAAGAGATAGCATAACATTTTATAATTAATTTTTCAACTTTTTACGTTGTGAATAGAGTAATTGGCCTTTCTTAATTGATTTTAAGAATTCATTTAGTATAAATTTAATAGAAGAAACTGAATCATCATTAGCCGGCACAAATAGATCTGCTAGAGATGGATTACAATTTGTATCTAATAATGTAATAGTTCGTAAGCCGAGTTTATGACATTCTTGAATAGCATTTAATTCTTTCTGTTGCCCTACAATAATAATAATATCTGGAATTTGATACATGTCCTTCAATCCACCGATATATTTCTCAAGTTTATCACGTTTTTTTTGAATTTGAATTTGATATTTTTTTGAGAACGTCGATGATATTTCCATATTTTGTAATCGGTTATACTTGATAATTGATTTTCGAATAGTAGACCAATTAGTCAATAACCCGCCTAACCATCTTTGATTAACGAAAAAAGTATTTGACTCAACTGCTGTCTGTTGAATAATCTTGGCTGCTTGTTTTTTAGTACCAACGAATAGAATTTTTTTTCCTTGTGCTGCAGATTGCTCTAAGAAATAGGTTACCTTACTCAGGTAGAAACATGTTTGAATGATATCTATGATATGGATACCATCCTTTTCTTTATATATGTACGGTGACATTTTAGGGTTCCACTGGTGTTTCGCATGTCCAAAATGAACACCAGCTTGAACCATTTCTTGTAAAATATATTGCATGAAAAAATATATGAAATAATAATTAAGACTATAATACATATTGTAATTTGGTAAATGCAAACTCGTCTAATTTCATATAGTTGAATCGGCTACCCCCGGGGGAATTTGAATCCCCGTTTTCTCCGTGAAAAGGAGAGGTCCTTGGCCTCTAGACGACGGGGGCGATAAACGATATATTATTATATATTCTAAATTAAAAAAAGTCAACTAATTCAAATATAAGAATTGATTTTTTTTATTTTTATGTTATTATGATTGGTAATCAATCAGTTAACTTTCGTTTATGGCAGTTCCGAAAAAACGTACCTCAAAAAGAAAAAGAAATATAAGACGCTACCATTGGAAGCAAAAGGCTGTTAATTGGAAACAAAAAGCATTATCTTATGGTCTAAGAATATTGGACCAATCTTCCTAAATTGCCTATTGCTTTATGGTAAGTGGTATATAAAGTTTTAAATTAGGTCGTAGGTTCCAAACTTATTAGACCTGCCTATTTAGCTCAGCTGGTTAGAGCGTCCGTCTCATACGCGGAAAGTCACTAGTTCGATTCTAGTAATAGGCAATCAACTAATTAAAATTAACTATATATTTGTATTTGAATCTATTCCTTTTGTTTTATGATAAAGTCACTTGGTCGACGTAAATGTTCAATTGCTACACTTCAAATTATTGAACATGAATCAAATAATATACTCATTAATGGTATTGATTATCAAGACTACTTTCATGCCAATCCATTTCATTTAGAAGCCATAATTAAACCATTCGAAGTATTGGGCATTACCGATAAACCCTCTTTATCTATCACTGTCTCAGGTGGTGGCTTAACGGGACAAGCTGAAGCTTGTCGTTTGGCTATTGCTCGTATTTTACAACATCAGAAACCATCTTATCGTCAATTATTAAAAAGTAAATTACTCTTACGTCAAGATTCGAGACAAAAAGAGAGACGGAAATATGGGCTAAAAAAAGCAAGAAAAGCACCACAATTTTCAAAACGTTAACGAATAAACGCTATTCATTTATTAATTATTTATTTTTTTTTTTATGTCAACTACAACCGAGTGATGCCAAGTTATTATGTTTTTAAATAATAAAACTCAGAAATATGGTTAATTAAAGTAGTGAGTCAGACAATAGTCTTTTTAAAAAAGATGAAATAATTTTTGTGTTGTCACAAAATTAGAAAAAATTCGATAATAATTTATTAAAGAAGAACTCTGTCCTTTAATCACTAAACATTAATAATTTAGGCTTGATTTAGCTATTTAATTTTAGTAAAATTGAAAAATCATTAAATTAAATAAATAAATAGAATTCATTATTTAATAAACAGCTAGATAATATAGAAATTTATTCCTCTAGCTATTCACTAGTTTCAAATAATAGATACTCAACAAATTATCGATCAATTAAAAACAATTACTTTATCTGAAGCAGTCGAATTAGTTCAACAGATTGAACAGACATTTGGTGTTGATACGACGATTCAATCTAGTGGGATGGTTGCTATAGATTCCGTTAGTACTCAAGCTAGTGAAAATCAAGATGAACAAACTGAATTTAACGTATCCTTGGAAAGTGTTCCAGGAGAAGATCAAAAATCAAAACGACTTAGTGTCTTTCGTCTAATTCGAGAGTTAACTTCAGTTGGGTTAAAAGAAGCCAAAGAAATGACTTCGAATTTACCACAAATTATTAAAGAATCAGTATCTAAAGAACAGGCAAATGAAATTAAGACACAATTCGAAGAAATTGGTGCACAAGTAAAAATTAATTAATTATGAAATTTAATACGACTTTTATTATTTTAATTGGCTATATTATTCTATTGATTGAATAATAACTTATATTCTTTGTTAGGGACGCGGAAAGTAATGGGTAATTTATTAAATCTAATTATCTCAATATTGCATCGATCATTGAAATCAATAGATATTTCACCTCGATCATAAAAATATTGGATATTGAGGACTTAGAACCCTAAAAACATTGCTAATTCTAAAGTAACAATTTTATATAAGTTAGATTTATGACTACTCCGATATTATTAGACATATTTAAAATAATCTAATTTTCAACGTAACTAGATTTATTAGCTAACCTTATTGAAAAATAATAAGTTAGTTACCGAAACCTTTATTCATTAATTTTCCATCAACGTTTTATTATTGGATCTTTAATATTACTAATTTTAATACCACAAACGCCGAAAGAGAATAGTTTATTAACTGAGTTTATGGAAAGTGGGCTTTTTGCAAATTACTTAGAAGCTAGTTTGGTATTGAAAATAATTACTTATATAACTATTACACTCTTCTTTTTGTCAACAATTATATAGACTTTTCTTGATTCATTATGACTCTGAAATTCATTTATCTATATCTTTATTGTCTTATTATTTTATTTCTACCCATTTGTTTATTAATTAATCAAGCTAGTTCTTATTTATGGTTTGATTTTTTAGATAGAGCAACCGAGCCGGTTGCTTTATCTGCTTATTCTGTTACTTTATCGATTGCTCTAATTGCTTGTTTTCTTAATACAATATTCGGATTTTTAGTAGCATGGATACTTTCAAGATATAAATTTCAAATCGCAAAACTAATAGATTCCATTATTGACTTACCTTTTGCCTTACCTACCTCAGTAGCTGGTTTCACGTTATGTGTCGTGTACAGTGAGCAAGGTCCATTTAGTGTTTTACTGAATAAATTAAATATTCAAATTGTTTATACAAAACTCGGTATACTTTTTGCCATGTTATTTGTTTCATTTCCATTTATTGTACGATCCGTCCAACCGATAATTCAAACAATTGAAAAAGAATTAGAAGAAGCAGCTTGGTCATTGGGAGCTTCTCCTTGGATCACGTTTACTAAAATTATTTTTCCGAATTTATTACCAGCATTATTTACGGGCATTACGTTAGCTTTTTCACGTTCAATAGGCGAATATGGTTCTATAGTTATTATTTCATCAAATTTTGCAATGAAAGATTTGATTGCCCCAGTACTGATTTTTCAATATTTAGAGCAATATGATTATGCGGGTGCGACAATTATAGGTTCAGTCATCTTATTTATTTCCTTATTTTTACTTTTTTTGATTAATTATATTCAAAAAAGAAAAATATTTAACCTTTAATTTAAAAATTAATTATGTCTTTAGCTCAAGAAATTAAAAATTATA